>Ga0190359_1002100_pt1 | contig 12073 bp, 4 predicted proteins | sample 48721823_MG_FD_161269 | JGI IMG/M metagenome (GOLD analysis project Ga0190359, IMG submission 161269) | Hydrothermal vent microbial mat bacterial communities from Southern Trench, Guaymas Basin, Mexico - 4872-18-2-3_MG | ecosystem: Environmental > Aquatic > Marine > Hydrothermal vents > Microbial...
ACTGTGCTGTACCATCTTTGTTAAATGTCTTTCTGTACCCTTTTGTATATGTATTTGATGTTGACCTTAACCAGCAATATGCATCATTATCTCCGGACTGATTCTGAGTTTCCGCTACAATCCAGTATTTGTTGTCTGACCCTGTATTCAGAGTAACACCTTGATCAAAAGAAATATAGTTCCATGTGCCAAGCTCCGGTGTAAAAGATTTCTCCGTACCACTTACCCTATCACCTGGTACGTTACCACTTGCATTTGTATAAACTGACAAAGTAATATCACCAACAGGTGAACCTCTGTCAGTAGACTTTAAAAGAATCCCAATTCCTGTAACCGGTTGTGCATCCTCTGGGTCAAGATAAAACTGCTGAGCCTGTTTTAAAAGATTACCTGAATAGGTGCCAATGTAAGAACTTGATGCAGAAGTCTCATGATTTTCAATAATTGAGCCGGAAGGTGGTGTTGTTGAGGCAAATACAAGAAAAATTGAGGCAAAGATTAATATAATCCCAGCACGGAAAGTTTTGGACATAATATCCCCCTTTCTTATTTTACAAGATGTCCGTGCTTAGGATGCAGTGCTGATTTTACTATTCAGCCATAAATATTCTATTATGGCTATAAACTCATTAAATTATATTTGTTAAAATAATATATTAAATCTTAATTGTCAAGTTTTTTATTGTGCCTCATTATTTTTCTTTTCCGCCCCGATTTTCTTTCAGTAAGAAAATATAATAATTCGAATTGAGGGAAAAAGTATCTGGCCTAAAAGCAAAACAATTGAAACATTTCTCAGGTATATTTAAAATCTCTGCTAATATGGGATTACGTGTTGGAGTGTCATCCCGAAAAAGTGTAAATGACTGAAAAATCCTCAAGCTTTGCAAGATAAAATATTTCGCTTCCGCATGCTGCAGATTTGAAATGACAGATTAGCATACAGAGACCTGTAAACGTATCAACCGACCACCCGTTTTTTATCTTTCCCTTAAACAAAGTCCCTTCCCTGTGTACTTAGTGAAAGAGCAAAAATAAAAATCATAACACTTACTATCTTCTTTATAAATGTCTCCTGAAAATTGGGACAACAGCCCTGATAGATAAACAACACAGGTAAATTACTGCCTCTATTAAACATGTCCGAACCTAAGGCTTATATTAATTGACACCCCGTATATATCATTATCTATAAAATATGGATGGTAAACTCTGTTAATATATTTAAAACTCACACCTTCTGCAATACGAAAATTCTGGGTAACATTCAAAATAACACTTTTTACTTACTCAACAACAAAAATATCAATTTACAAAATAAAAACTATGTTTGATTTTTCCGAATAAAATCTTAATTTAAAATAAATTTACATGTTTATTGAACTACCCCTTGTTTGTTAATTTTCCAATAAACCTGAAAACAGGAGGAACAAAATGAGTAGAATAAAAAGTTTTCTGTTTTTATGCCTGTTGATTGTTTTTTCATTTTCCGGCAATGCTTTATCCGGGAAAAGACATAGAGGGGAAATAATCAACTCATCCCAAAGAATTATTGCTTTTCAAAAACAAAACCTAATGGAAAAAAATTCTCTGTTCCGCCATCTTCCATGGCAGTTTATTGGCCCTACTAATATCAGCGGACGAATGACTGACATTGCAGTTTGCAGCCCCAAAGGTAAATATTATACCATTTATGCAGCAACTGCATCAGGTGGTTTATGGAAAACGGAAAATGAGGGAATAACCTGGGAACCGATTTTTGAGAATGAGCCTTCTGCAGCATTCGGAGATATTGCAATTGCTCCTTCAGATCAGAATATTATCTGGGCAGGAACCGGAGAGCAGAACATATTCCGAAGTTCAAACTGCGGAGCCGGTGTATTTAAATCTCTTGACGGAGGTAAAACCTGGCAGCATATGGGACTTGAAAATACCCTTACAATTGCAAGAATCATAATTCATCCGAAAAATCCTGACATAGTTTATATTGCTGCGTCAGGACACGAGTGGACAAATAATCCGGAAAGAGGTGTTTATAAAACAACAGACGGAGGTAAAACATGGCAGAAGATACTCTATATCAATGAGAGAACAGGAGCAACTGATCTTGTTATGGATCCTTCTGATCCAAACATACTTTACGCTGCTACATGGCAGAGAATCAGAAAAAAATGGAATGATCCGAGAAATGAGAAGGATTACACCGGAAGCGGTATCTATAAAACAACAGACGGAGGCGAAACCTGGCACCAGATAAATACAGGCCTGCCTGAAGCAAAATACAGGGGCAGAATAGGAATTGACCTTTGCGCTTCAAAACCAAATGTAATTTATGCATTTATTGACAATTATGAGATAGCAAGAGAATCTTACGGAGGAGAGACTGATTCATATGGACGTCCTAAAGGCGGAGTTATAAGAGGCGCTACTGTTTTCAGAAGCAATGACAGCGGTGAATCATGGACAAGAGTAAGCGAATACAACAAATACATGGAAGGCCTCTCCGGAACCTACGGCTGGGTTTTCGGGCAGATAAAGGTTGATCCTGTAGATGAGAACAAAATCTACGTTATGGGACTTTTTCTGAATGTTTCCGAAGACGGAGGTAAAACCTACAGAACTCTCAACGGAATGCACATGGATCACCACGGACTATGGATCGATCCGGAAAATACCGACTACCTTGTAAATGTAAATGACGGCGGTCTTGCAATATCTTACGACGGAGGAGAAAACTGGAGAACATTTTACAACAATTTCCCAGTTGTTCAGTTTTTTAATGTGGGATATGACATGGATACTCCATTCCATGTTTACGGCTCTGTTCAGGATCACGGAAGTTACAGAGGTGTTGTAGATCTTTCAAATGGAAGAAACTCAATACCTGCAACAAAGTGGGAAAATGTACCCGGAGGAGAAGGCTCGTGCCATGCAATTGACCCGACAGATCCTGACATTGTCTATTCTGCAGGCTTTTACGGACACATAACCAGATCTGACCTGAAAACAGGAAAAAGAAAAAACATCTATCCGAAAATTAAAAAAGGTCAGCCTAAATTAAGAGGCCAGTGGCTTGCTCCGTTCATTATTTCTCCTCACAATCCGCGGATAATTTATTTCGGAACTCAGTACCTGTACCGCTCTCTTAACAGAGGAGATAAATGGGAACGTCTGAGTATGGATATGACATACAATGATCCGAAAAAAGCCGGAGACATCCCGTATCAGACAATTTTCAGCATTTCGGAATCTCCTCTCAAGTTCGGGCTCATTTATGTGGGAACTGATGACGGCAGAGTATGGCTCACAAAAGATTCCGGAGAACAATGGAAAGAGATAACAAAGGGTCTGCCCCGCGGCAAATGGGTATCGGAAATTGTTGCTTCTAAGTATGACGAATCTACTGTTTATGTAACTCAAAACGGAAAAAGGGACGACGAGTTTACTCCCTATGTGTGGAAATCAACAGATTACGGCAGAACATGGGAAGATATCTCAGCCAATATTCCTGCCGGACCTGTTAATGTAATCAAAGAAGATCCTGAAAATCCCAATGTTTTGTATGTTGGCACAGACTGGGGTGTGTACGTTTCTATTAACAAAGGTAGGTCATGGAATACTCTTGCTGATAATCTGCCTGTAACTTTTGTGCATGACCTGATTATTCATCCGAGAGACGATATTATGGTAATTGCAACTCACGGCAGGGGTATGTGGGCTATGGATGTAAGATACATTCAGGCACTAAATGATTCGGTTCTCTCATCTGAAACAGTTCTTTTTGATACTGAACCTGTAAAACTTCCCGGCTGGTGGTGGGCAAAGCCAAAACCTGTATCAATATTCTACTATCTTAAATCAAATACTGAGTGCAGCATTGTAATTGAGGACAATTCGGGAAACACAGTTAAAAAACTTAAGGCAACAGGAGATAAAGGCATTAACTATGCTGTGTGGGATATTACAACAGATGCAGAATCAGATAAAAATAAAAGCAAATTCGTAAAGCCCGGCACTTACAATATCAAACTCACAGCAGGTGATTTTTCTGTTACAAAATCAATTGAGGTTATGAAAGAATAAGATAAGAGATAAAAATAAATAAGGGAAAAGGATAAAACATTTTTGCCGATGTTTTATCCTTTATCCTGGTCTTTACTCTTTTTACGTTTGGTTATGTATAGCACGTTTGTATTCCCCACTCTTTTTGGGACTTTTCATGTTTGTAAAGCCTTGCTCAACTCTCTTATGTTTTCATGATTTCTTAAAACCATTATGAGCATCATGAGAATAATTTCTGTGCCTTTATACACATGGCAAGCTTATTAACACAGGACAACTCTTCACTGACTTTATAAAATAATCATCTCACTGAATGTTATATCCTGCCCTGAAAAATAAAAGTATAAGGCTCGCCGGAAAAGTAAACATCCGCCACCAGAGATGTTGGCTTTTAGACTTCCCGCAGAGAATGGAGACTAAAAAAAGACACATCTGTGCCGGCCTGTTTAAGATCAGGATAGTTTGAAGATCAATCATATGCTGCTGTTAACAGATATTCTCTTCGATTTAGCACACGTTCTATTTTAAAAAAGAAAGTAGATTAGTATCCCCACCAATCATTTGTCCGGGATATTTTTTGTTATATAGTCGTTCAGAAATTTCTTCGATTGTTTTTCAACTTTAGCAAACTTTTTTTAAAATATTTTAAAAATCGTCGGTCTTTACACGCGGTATTCAAAAGCTAAGTCAAATATATCTTTTGTATATGCATTTTTTATAAATCTCTTTCCTTTTTGTTTTGGCTTAAGCGTTGTGCTTTTGTGAATCCCGCATAAATATCCTGTTGTTTTGGATTGGGATAAACCTATTTACCTGATCTTCCTGATAATCCGCTCAGTAATTTCACATTATGTAATAATTTAAGCAGAAATACTCTAGCATCGAGCACAGAAAAAAATGCAACAGAATTCCTTATACCTATACTTTATGCGTTTTATTTTCCAAGATAACCAAAACAGATACATTTGTGTGCATAAACATGTCAACTTTTTCCAGGACGGGACATTTTATTTTATCCTTTATCCCTGTTTTTCCCTTGCGCGCGTTGCAATAAATAATAAGATTTATAAAGTCGTTTTTATTCCTTTATGAGGTTATGGGAAAATATTTCCCATATTTCATATTGAAAACAATCCGCCTCTTGTCTATCACTTTCTTTTCTATTGATAACATCCATAATATCAAGAATTTAGACGTTACAACAATCACACTTTGAAAATAACTTCACTAATGGTATAATATGTGCAGCCTATAATAAGGATAGTTTTAGCGTAAAAACTGAAGAAGGTATGGATAATGGAAATAAAAAAAATTATAAATTATCTGATAATTTTGCTCGTATCTGCAGCATTTTCAAATTCTGCAGCCCAGCTTAATATTCCTGAAAAAAGCCGGATCTTTAATAAATCCGGTATTCTGAATGCTGAGAAATTGATAACTGCAAGTAATGATAATTGGGAAGAATATTTCAGCCTGCCCGGAGCAGACAACACTGTACGGGCAATAGCTGTTTACGGATCAAACATCTACATTGGCGGAACATTTTTAACTATTGAGAGAACAACTGTTAATTATATTGCAAAATGGGACGGGTCTTCATGGTCTGCTCTGGGCACAGGTATGAACTCCACTGTTAACTGTCTTGCTGTTGATGCAAGCGGTAATCTTTATGCAGGAGGAAGTTTTACACAAGCCGGAGGAAACTCAATTCAGTATATTGCCAAGTGGGACGGCTCATCCTGGAGCGCACTGGGAACCGGAACTAATGGTTCTGTAAATTCCATAGCTGTTGACGGTTCGGACATCTACATTGGAGGCAATTTTACGGATGCAGGAGGCGTGGCTGTTAACCATGTGGCAAAGTGGGACGGCTCTTCATGGTCTGCTCTGGGATCAGGAACCAATGGCGAAGTATTTTCTGTATTAGTTCACGGAACAAACGTCTATTTTGGCGGTGATTTTACAGATGCAGGATATCACATAGCATGCTGGAATGGGACTTCATGGGATGATCAATATTTCCAATCCGGTGTTAACAATATTGTATATGCAATGGACATGATTGGCGACACTCTCTATGTAGGAGGAGATTTTACAATTGCAGACCCGTCAAACGCATCAATTGCAGCAAACTATATTGCACGGTGGGATCCCTCTACCAAATGGGCATCATTAAGCAATGGGATGTACAGCTCTTCAGTAACAGCTCAGGTGCTGTCAATCAAGTGTAACTCATCTGACAATAAAGTTTACGCAGCAGGTGTATTTGAAAAAGCCGGAGGTAATACTGTTAACAATATTGCAGTATGGCATGTCTCTGCATGGTCTGCCCTTGGAACAGGAACAAATGATAAGGTTGTGGCTGTAAATTTTTCAGGCAGTACAATCTATGCAGGAGGGACTTTTACAATTGCAGGTTCTGCAGGTGCATCAAAAATAGCTCAATGGAGCGGATCTTCATGGTCGGGTATTACAAGTACAGACGATTTTGGTATTAACGGAACTGTTACTGCAATTGCCAAATACGGCTCGTATACATATGCGGGTGGTGCGTTTTCAACTGCAGGAAGTGTTGTTGCAAACAACATTGCAAGGTGGGACGGCTCAGAATGGACAACTCTGGGCAGCGGTCTTACAAACGGCAGTGTAAATACAATGATAACCGACGACAGCGGTAATCTCTATGTTGGCGGAAGTTTTACAGAAGCAGGAGGAAACGGATCAATACAATTTCTCGCCAAGTGGGACGGATCTTCGTGGTCATCAGTTGGGGGCGGTGTAAACAACACAGTTACAAGTCTTATATTTTTTAATGATGATCTTTATGTTGCAGGCTATTTTGACCAGGTTGGTGCAGGAGAATCAATTTTATTGCTTGCAAAATGGAACGGATCAAACTGGTCCAGTCCTGATCAGGGTGTTGATAATATAATTTACAGCATGCAGGTTAAAGAAGACACCCTGTTCGTAGGCGGCGAATTCACTTCAGCAGGCGGACATTCAGACATCCAGTTCATTGCAAAATATTCGGGATCCGCCTGGTTTAAAGTGGGCGGAGGTGTTGACGCACCTGTGTCTGCTCTTTCAGCTACAGGATCATACCTTTACGTTGCAGGAGCATTTTCCAATGCAGGAGGTGTCTCTGCCCCTCATGTGGCGTTATGGAACGGCCAGTCCTGGTCTGCAATGGGAACAGGAACGTCAGGAGAAATTAAATCTCTGGCAGCCAGTGGAAATACCTGCTATGCAGGAGGAACATTCAGCTCTATCGGCTCTGTTACAACTGACAATATTGCCAAATGGAACGGATCTTCATGGGAAGCGCTTGGCGACGGTACTAACGGAGTTGTTAATTCACTCTGTCTGGGCAGCCTGCTTGTAGGCGGAGGATTTGAAACAGCAGGCTCAAAACCAAGCTCCAATATTGCCAAATGGAATGCAGAATCATTTTCAGTAAGAGTACAGGTAAAAGTGTTTCTTGAAGGGCCCTATGACACAGTCTCCGGACAAATGAAAACATCGCTCTATTCTGCAGGTATTATTCCGTTAACTTCTCCCTATTCCGAAGATCCGCGAACAGTGGGTTCAATTCCTGCTGACATTGTTGACTGGGTTCTTGTTTCTTTAAGAGTCACTACTGACGGTGCGCCTGTTGCATATAAAAGCGCATTTCTCCGCAAGGACGGCTGCATAGTTGCTGATGACGGCACGACCGAATACATTACTTTAAATGCTGCTGAAGGAACATATTATGTTGTCATTAAACACAGGAACCATCTTGATGTTATGAGCAATACCGCACAGAGCCTTTCCGCATCTTCTTCAACCTTGTTTAATTTTACAACAGACGGAACACGCTACTATCTTTCAGATGGTACAGTGCCTTCTGATGCTGCAATAAATCTTTCCGACAACAAATGGGCAATGTATTCAGGAGATGCAAATGGAGACGGATTTATTAGTGCTGCTGATTTAAATGACCAATGGCGGCCAAATAACGGAACATACGGATATAAAAATTCCGACATGAACATGGATACATACATTAATGCCCACGATAAAAACAGGATTTATAAAAAGCACCCCAGTAAAGCTTCGCAGGTAAAATAAGTAAGGTGTAAGGTTAAATGGAAGTAATAAAAAAAATCAAATTATCTGTTTTTGCTCTGATCCTTCTATTGTCCGCTTCTCTGCATTCACAGTATAAAAGAACATATCCCGATGACATAAGGTTTATGGAAAAATACTCTTCCAAAATCGGCAGCGGAACTTTACAGGAAATTTTTCACAAACACAGTATTGACAAAAAAAACAGGCTTCTTAAAGGTCCGGATATGATCGACGTTTTTATCTATTTTGATTCTGAGCCTGATAATAGTCAGATACAAAAACTACAGATTCTCGGCGTTGAATGTTTTCCAGAATCATGGACACCGCCAATTTTCCCCAACCATCCTCTTGGATTTATGCTTGCTCGGGTTCCTGTAAGTTCATTTCAGAATGTTCTTGATAAAGCATTTATCAGGCGCGTGGATACTGCAAAACGGATGTCCGCTCCTTTGAATAATACAGCAGCATCAGCAGTTAATGCTTCTGATCTATGGTCAGAAGGCTGGACAGGCTCCGGAATAAAACTGGCAATTCTTGATTCCGGCCTTGATACTGATCCCTCTAACTCGGATCTGCCATCATCTTTTGAAAAAATGGACTATTCCCAGTACCCCACTCTCGACAGTGACATTGAAAATCATGTAACAGGCCACGGAACCCATGTTACAGGTATTGTTCTCGGCAGAGGAGTTTACTCTTCCGGCAATACAGGCAACGGAGGAGGCGCATTTAAAGGTATGGCTCCTGACGCTGATCTGGTATTTTTAAAAATAGCAAATGATTCTGATGGTAAAGCATCAAGCACTGCCATTATTAATGCTCTTGATGCTGCGGTAAATGTTTACAATGCAGACATAATCACAATGAGTTACGGAGGGTGGAACGACTACCTTGACGGCTCTCTGCCAACGGAGCAGAAAGTTGACTGGTGTTATTCCCAGGGCGTGCCTGTATTTATCTCAGCAGGGAATGATGCTAATAAAAACAGACACTATTCGGGAACTGTTAGTGCAAACTCATCAACAGGTTATATTCAGGTTGATATTTCAACGCCTGCAGGGGATTCCACTTATTTAAAATTTAATCTTGTCTGGTATGACGGATCAGCAAGGAACGATCTGAGCCTTCAGTACTTTGACGGCTCACAAACCCAGCTTTCGGATGTGACTTTTTATCAGACAACAGAAAGCACAAGAGGAACCGAATCTCAGAAATCCAATTACAACAAATGGATAAAACCAGGAGACAATACATACTATCTTAAAGTTGTGAACAACTCTTCTTCATCCCAGACCTTTCATATTTACGAAAACTGGGGTTTAAACAACCGTGTAACATTTGCAAATGCAGACCCCGAATATACAATATCTTCTCCTGCAACAGCAGATTACGCATTTGCAGTAGGAGCATGGACTACAAGATCTTCATGGACAGATTATTCCGGCAACAGCTGGAGCTTTGGGGAAACTTTAGACGATATTTGTTCATTTTCCAGCAGAGGGCCCAGGATTGACGGAACCCAAAAACCGGACATTACCGCACCTGGCAGCGCAATAATTTCTCTGAGGGACAGGGACATTTATACTTCCGCAGACAGCAGATGGATTGATGACGATGGCACATGGAATGCCGGAGATGCACATTACTATGTTATGCAGGGAACCAGTATGGCCTGTCCTGTAGTTGCAGGTTCAGCAGCCCTTCTTCTTGACAGGGATCCGGGTTTGACTCCTGCGGAAATTTACTCTGACCTCCGCTCAAACGCAGCTTCTGATACCTATACAGGAGTAATCCCAAACAGCACCTGGGGGTACGGCAAACTTGACGTAAAAGCAGCTATGTCCGGAATAACTGTTCAGCTTAAGGTTTTTCTTGAAGGCCCGTTTGACACAAGCACCCACAGAATGAAAACCAGTCTGAGAGATGCAGACATTATCCCCCTTACATCGCCCTATACCGAAGATCCGTGCACTGTCAGCTCTGTTCCCTCCGGAGTTGTTGACTGGGTTCTGATACAGCTCAGAACTTCTGCAGACGGCTCTGCTGTTATTTCAAAAAGCGTTTTTGTCGATCCTGACGGTAACATTGTTGACACTGACGGATCTGACAGAAACATATTTTTTGATGTGCAGGAGGGCAGCTACTACATTGTAATAAATCACAGAAATCACCTGAAAATAATGAGTTCTTCTTCAGTGGCGCTATATTCGGATCACACCGTTCTATACGACTTTACTGACTCTGTTTCAAAGGCTTACGGCTCAAACAGTACAAAACAGGTTGAAGATAATGTTTACGCAATGTATGCAGGAGACGCAAACGGAAACGGTTTTATTAATGCAGATGATCTTAATAACGAGTGGAGGCCAAACAACGGAACGTTCGGATACAAAAACAGCGACATGAACATGGACACATACATCAATGCCCACGATAAAAACAGATGTTTTAAAGTAAACAACGGCAAAGGTACTGCAGTGCCGTAATAAAGGAGTTAATTTTTGCATAACAGGATTAAAATATTAATTACAGTTTTTATTTTACTGATACCGCAGTTTATCAGAGCGCAGGGCGATATTGATCTGAAATTTGAACAGACAGTGCTCACAACATACGACTTTCAGATAACTCTTATGATCAGAAGAGCTTCAGACAAATGGGACAGGCTGGGCTCGTCAAATTTTCCCTTTTATTACAATTACAACGCACTTTCAAACCCTGTTCTGGTTTCCGCACACAATTTTTCAGGTGGTCTCTATTCTGAACTGAATATTGCAAATAACGGCTCATGGGTATCCGTAAACATTCTTTACAACGGTTCTGACGGCAATGGTACAAAAGTGGATACGTCATGGATAAATGTTGCCACAATTCACTTCAACATTACAGATTCTGATCAGACATCTCAGATAACTCCCAGAACTGACGGAGCTTATGCATCCTTTGACGACGATGAAAAAACACATCTTGATATAAATTCTTATACCGGACTTGACGTTCCTTTAAATTACAGTGATGTTGCACCTCCGGAAAAAACTGCTCCGCAATCTTTCAGTTTATGCGAACCCTTTCCCAATCCCTTTAACATGGAAGTAAGTATCAATTACAGCATCCCGATAAAAACAAGTACATCAATAAAGATTATTTCTGTTAGCGGAAAAGTTGTAAGGTCATTCTATTTTCAAAATCAGAATCCCGGATCTTACAACTTAAAATGGGACGGCAGAACATCATCAGGTACGGATCAGGCAAGCGGAATTTATATTGTTCTTTTTAAAGCAGACAGATTTACAGATACTAAAAAAATCACATTAATAAAATAAAACTCATTGTTTAAATGTCTGCAAGTTGATATCTTTATTAAGAAAGGCTATTAAAAAAACCGGTGATGTATGCATAGCTTGGTAAAAAAAATTAATATATTGATACTGATTGGGTTTTGTCCTCTTTTGATTTTTGCATCAGCAAAGGATTTAACTGTATACAAAAATACAACTCTACTTTCGTTTACAGACATAACATCAACTGCTCTGCCCTCCGCACCTTCTGCAGGGTCCCACTGTGCAGCATTTACAGATATTACAGGCGACGGATTACCGGATCTGTATATGACAATGTACTACACTGCTGATATCTCGGATCTTTTTTACGTTAATTCCGCTCTTACCGTCTTTTCTGAAGATGCTTCGGCAAGAGGAATAGATGATTATGACGGCGGTTCACACGGAGCAGTATTTGCAGATCTTGACAATGACGGAGATTTTGATCTGATAAACGGTACAACTGTAAAAAGAAGCGGAACAACCATTATCGGTGCGGATCATAATAACATTTTCAGAAATGACGGATCAGGCAGTTTTACAGACATAACAAACACTATATCGGATATCTATTCCACCGC
>Ga0190359_1002103_pt1 | contig 12065 bp, 17 predicted proteins | sample 48721823_MG_FD_161269 | JGI IMG/M metagenome (GOLD analysis project Ga0190359, IMG submission 161269) | Hydrothermal vent microbial mat bacterial communities from Southern Trench, Guaymas Basin, Mexico - 4872-18-2-3_MG | ecosystem: Environmental > Aquatic > Marine > Hydrothermal vents >...
CGCTAGCTCAAGGTGTCTATGAAAATCTGCATTTTTCAGAATATTTAATGATTGATGCTGTCAATTTTTCAAGTCTAAAACATATTGATATTTCACCTTTGAAATATCAGTATGAAAAAAACAACGCACAAGAAGATAAAAGTTTTTTTCAGCTAGGCAGGGCTGTACACACTGCCATTCTCGAACCTGAAAAACTTGCTGCTGAAGTTATTGTTTACGATCTCACGAAAACAAAAAGAGGGGCAAAATGGGAAGAATTCAAAGAGCTGAACGCAGAAAAAAACATTCTTACGGTTGCAGAATATGAGCAAATGAAAGAAATGTCAAAAGTAGCAGGAAAATATAATCTAGGAAAGGGAAAATCAGAAGTAACAATGGTTTGGATGGACCCGATTCTGGAAAAACTTTGCAAATGCCGAATCGATTGGTTAGGTGAGAAATTTTTCACAGACTTAAAAACAACGGCATCTGACACAGTTCAGAAATTTAACAGCGACTTCGCAAAATACAAATATCACGCTCAAATGGCATTTTATCAACGGGGAATTTTTAAAACTACAGGAGAATTACTGCCTTGTAATTTGATTGTTTCGCAAAAAAATTCTCCTTACGATTGTTTCAGAATGAATGTTGGGGAAGAAGTAATCAGACAAGGCACAATTCTTATTGAAGAAATGCTAAATCGCTTAAAAAACTGTTGTGAAAGTAACAATTTTTTCGGGCTTGGTGAAAAAATACATGAAGTGATTTTGCCGAGCTGGGCTGTTGCTGATGAAGATGAAGTTGAATTGATAATTGGCGGGGAAAAAGTAACTTTTTAAAAAAGGTGTAATTATGAATATTGCAGTAATGTTTCCTACGTTGTACCTTTCCGCTGGCGAATTCGGCGGAAAGGAATTTGAATTAACTATCAGCATGATAAAAAAAGAAAGTTTGCAGACTGCGGATGGCAAAAAACAAATGAAATGGGTTATCTATTTTGCAGAAACAGCAATAACAGCAAAAAAAAATGGGACAGACGAAAAACGGCTTGTCCTCAACAAAACTAATGCAAAATCGATAGCTGAAAAATATGGAAATGATTCAGACGATTGGATAGGGAAAAAAATAATTCTGTATCCTACGAAATGTCAAGCTTTTGGTAGAATTGTTGATTGCATCAGAATAAAATAAAAGAGTTCGGAAAATGGAATATAAATGTGAAAAATGTGGCAAAATGGACGATTTAACAGTAATGGAAGTTTGCAGACTTGATAATAAACTTTATCATATTGATTGTATCACTGAAAAATGCGATTTTTGCGAGTGTTGTTATTTGTCTAGCGAATGGCAGGGGACGATTTATGATATCGAAAGTATGCCATTTTTGCCGATTGGTGGAGGTATTAATAATGAGTATTGAAATCAAGCGAAGTGTTACGACATTGCGAAGTATTGCAGAATGCAAGCGATTGAAAAAAGTTCACAGGAAATGGCTGAAAAGTTTAATTCCTATTTTAATAAAAAAAGGTCTAATTAAATAATTTAACTGTGGTAAACTTTTATTTTTGAGAGTTTACCACAAAAAAAACAAAGGAAAAAATTATCATGGACGTTTCATATGATATTTTTCAATACCCAAAAACGGAAATTGAAAAAATTTCTAAGGAGTTTATTCCGAAAAAATCCAAAAAGATCAAAAACAAACAAAGGAGAAAGCAACAATGCAAAAAGAAAAAATCTTGAAAAAAATTGCGGAAGGCTGGGATTTGATTCCTGAATTTCTTCAGAAAAAAATCTACACAATAAGTGTGAACAGCGACGATATAGTTTTTCAAGCTGAATACGGAGGAGATGTGAATCTAAATCTAACTAAATCTTTTCAACATTCTGACCGAGGGCTTTTTCGAGAATACAAGCTTTCTGAAAATACTAATATCACTATTTATTCTGAAAAATGATGTTGCCAAAATAGTTTTTATTTTTCAGTTGATAAAATGATTTTAGGATATATTTTTGGAAATACGGGTATAAATCGATTGATCATCGATTGAAGTCTTTTCTTGCTTTAGACGCGCCCGTATATCCCATTTTTAAAAAGCAAGTATAAAGCAGGAGAAACTACAAGCTTATTTTCTCCCATCAAAAAAAGGAGAATTACATGAATACAAATACTAAAAATATTAAAAGTGGTTTTATTTTTTACACGGAATATATCGAACATTTTAAATTACTTTCGGATTCTGAAGTGAAAAGTTTACTATTTGCAATTTGCGATTATCATTCAAATAATACCATTCCTAATTTACAACCTCTTCCGCAAATGGCTTTTTCGTTCATTAAAGCTGATCTTGACAGAAATTTGAAAAAATACGCAAGTGTTTGCGACAGAAACAAAAAGAACGGGAAAAAAGGTGGTCGCCCAATCGAAGAAAAACCCAAAAAACCCACTGAGTTATTTGATAACCCAAAAAACCCAGTGGGTTACTCAGAAACCCAAAATAACCCAAAAAACCCAGTGGGTTACTCAGAAACCCAAAATAACCCAAAAAACCCAGTGGGTTATTTAGAAACCCAAAATAACCCAAAAAACCCAGTGGGTTATTTAGAAACCCAGAGAAACCCAAAGAAACCCAAAAAACCCGATAAAGAGAAAGATAAAGAGAAAGATAAAGAAGAGGATAAAGAAAAAGAAAAAGAAAAAAAACAACCCCCATCCCCCTTGCCACAAAATTTCAAAAAATGGACAGCTAAACATTTCAACGATGAAATTATAAAAAATGGTGGAAATGTTTACAATGTTGAAATGTTGGAAGATTTTTATAATTCTTGGACCGAACAAAATGAAAAAGGAATAATGAAATTTCAACTCCAAAAAACCTGGTCAACAAACATGAGATTAAAAAAATGGTTTAAAAACAATTACAGCAAAAATTGTTTCAAACTTGAAGTAGAATCAGATGACATAATTTTACTCAATCCTGATCAAGAAAAAATGATGTCAGGAATTAGCGAAAAACACAAAAATGCGATTCGCAAATTTCTTCAAAATTTCAAAGATGCAGATTTGCGAACACAAAGAAAGCAAATCGAGCAACAACTTCGAATTATCAGAGATATGCAATGAACACTACAGAAAAACCACTCCCGCATAATCTCCATCTAGAAGAAATGATTTTAGCAGGATTAATGATTTCAACAGAACTCAAAATAGCCACAAAACACATTTTTAGCCTTAATTGCGAATGGTTTTACAATCCAAAAAATCAAATCATTTACAACGCAATGCGAGAACTTGTTTTGCTTCGTCAAGTTCCTGATTTTTTAGCAGTCTTGCAACGATTGAACGAAAAACAACTTGCGGAAGCAGGAGGTGAAGATAGATTAATGCAAATTGTTTCGCTAGAATGCACAACAGCTCTTCTTTCTCAGCGAATCAACGAACTAAAAATTATCGGGATACAAAGATTAGCTATCATTGAATGCTTGATGACTTCAGAAAGTTTGCAAACGCTTGACGTGAAAGAAACAATTGATAATCATTATGCAAAAATGAATAAATTGCAAAAGGCATATATTCAAACGCAAAAAAGAACTACAGCTGATTTAGTCGATTCAATTCTCGAAAAACTTTCAAATCCTGAAAAATCGGAGCAAGTGAAATTTCATTATATTCCTGCCGATAACGAAATTTATTTCTGCAAAAAGCAAATAATGATAATCGGAGCAAAACCGAAAACAGGAAAAACAGCCTTAATAAATAAATTTCAATTAAATCAATCGCTTGCAGGAATGAATACAATGATGATTTGTTTAGAATCCTCTGCTGAACAGCAAATCGCAAGAATGGCTTGTCAAATGACAGGCTGTTCACTCACAGAAACAAAAACAGGATTTAACGGAAACAAAGTTTTAGCTACGAATTATGCTGAAGCTTTGCAAAGAATTCGTAAATTAGACAGAATGGCTATTTACGGGGTCGGAGACGGCATTAAAGACCTTTATGAGGTCGAAGGTAGGGTACAGGAGTATATCGAAGAATTTAAGCACTTAGATTGCCTTTATTTGGATTATTTACAACGGTTAGCTCCACTGCCCGAGTATTCGCGTTGTAATATTCGAGAAAAAACAGATGCAAACGTAATGTTTTTCAGCAATCTCGTAAAAGATTATAATTTTGCGGGGGTGTTACTTTCGCAACTTTCGAGGTCTCAAGATGACAGCAGCAGACCGACTTCGCAACGGCTGAAAGAATCGTCAACAATTGAGCAAGAAGCTGATATAATTGCTTTTCTTCACTATCAAACAAAAAAAAGCGATGCTCCGATTCGACCTGTTGAATTTTTTGCTGATGATACGAGAACGATTGAACCTTTTTCGATGAGTTTGGCTTTTGAAGGAAAGTGTATGGATTTCCCAGGTTATTTTTCAACTATTTATTGATTTTTATTAATTTTTAAAAAAAGAGGTGTAAAATTGAAAGCAAGAAAATGCAAAAAAGGGATTGCTAAATTATGATAATAACAATCCCGTTAAAACCAAAACCAATTCAATCTGTCCGCTTTGGAAAAAACATCTATCAAAAAAAAGATGTTAAATTATTCAAAGCAAGAATAAAATATTGCTTTCATAATCAATATCCAAATTTTCAAGTAATTGAAAACAAACAGATTAAAATCAAAATAGAACATCAATACGATTTTAAAAATTTGCTGAAATGGCAAAAAAAATATGCTTTGGAAAATGGAGGATTCCCGAAAATTACAAGACCTGATGTGACTGATAACTTAAACAAAGGTGTAATTGATGCGCTGACTAGCGAAGTGTGGAAAGATGATAGCTTGATAGTATCTTGTTTGTCAAAAAAGTTTTACGCAAATGGAGATTTTATTAGAATTTATGTAAATGTTTTAGAAATGCCAAAAAAAGGGATGCAAAAAATGAGTAAATTTGAAAAAGGTGAAAAAATTCTAGTCTATAATGATGATGTAAACGAAAAAGTAGAAAGGGAATTTGTTTTGAAAATAGATGGTTTGTTTTTTTGCAAAAGTTTGCTAAAAAATTTTTGCTTAATCGGCTGGAAAAATGCAAAAAAAATCATTCACAAAGACACTGAAAATATGGAAAACGTATGGTCGTTGACAGTAACGGAAACGCTATGCGGCTGTCGTCTGCCTGCGTCTTATTTTGATGTCAGAAAATCTAAAAATTGGGATAAAGTAACATGTAAAGCTTGTTTGAAGCAAAAGGAGGATTAAAAAATGTTGTTGGTAAGCATAATGAAAAGGAATTATAATACTATTCAAGAAATTATTGATGAATTTGGGATTATTGAAATTGTCAGAATTTTAACACGAAAAAACTTCGATTTGCCATCTTATTACCTCAGGGATTTAGGGGGTTGCTTTCCTGTCGAAAGATGTAGGCAGTTCGGCTCATTATTTAATGATTATGTGTATTTTCACAGAATTTTAAATAAAGCAACTGTAAATGGGGATATACCTCAACAATTTAGCCATGTTTTGATGAATTTGCAAGGTGGAATTGTCGAGGATATTTTAAACCTGAAAATCGATATTGATGATTTAATAATGGCTTTATATATCTCGTTAGTTTACGAAAAAATGAGAATGATGTTTGAAAATTTCAATGCAAGTTCTGAAACTTTCTGTATCAAAGGCAGACATTTCACATATTTCGGAAAAGAATTAAAATAAAAGGAGGATTAAAAAATGAGTGAAATTGAAAAAATGAAAGGTTTAAAATGTCATAAACACGATGTGTCTCTCTTGTACGAAAACAAAAGCGTTTTTTGTCCTGTCTGCACTGAAATAGCCACTGAAGAAATTAAAAAACTCTTTGCTCAGCCTAGCAAAAGTTGCAAATGTATACGATGCAAAAATATTTTTAAAACTTTTCATTTGAAATCAAAATACTGTCTTACTTGTCGACCGATTGCGACAAAAGAGCAAAGAGCAAAACGAAACGAAATATTGAAAGCAAAACGTGCGCTTGCTCGAGCAGTAAAAAAATGCAAAAAGAAATAAAACTTTTTTTGTTGCTGTTTTAATTTATTTGTTATTTTGTATTTGATTTAATGAATAAACATGTAATTTTTTTAAAACAAATGGAGAAAAAATGCACATAAGACTAAACACCGAAACATACAAAAAACTAAAAAACATCTGTCAGAAATACGATGTTTCACAACGTGAAGTTTTTTCAAAAGCGATAAGGAAAAATAAACGTCTAAATCCTGCAATAAATTTTGAAAAGAAAGAACTTCACAACGAATTAAAGCATAAGCTGAACGTTAATATTGACAATGTCAATGAAAAAAATGCAGATGAGTTGCGTTGCATTCTTGACTGGTTTCTCGATATTAAACGAGCTGAACCGAAAAAAAAGTTGAATGATTTTCATTTTGGGATGCTGAAAGGCAAAGATTATTTCATTGAAGGTGAAATTTGAAATGGATAGTTTCAAACAACAGGGAAAAAAATGGATTATTTGGAATACTTATACACATTTTTGTTATTGTTACTTCTAGCATGGGGTTTTGATCTTTTTAAACAAATTATAAGAGATAACACAATAACAATAAATCAAAGAAGCAAAATTAAGAACATTGCAATAAATTCACTTAAATCATACGAAAAGATAGTCATGATGAAGGCACGTATTAAATTATTTGCTAAGCAAGAAAATATTAACCCTTCTCATTTTTTAATAAACAACATTATTCTTGATGCAGAAAAGGAATACTCATCAAAAAAAAAGGATTGACATTTTAAAATGGATAATCCCAAAAAAAACGTAAAACGTCTTGAAAAAATAATCAGGGAACTAGACACAGAAAAAGGACAGAACGATCCTTTTTCTGTTATTTGTGATTATTGCAAACACATTGCAAAATGTCCATATCATTGTATTTTTGAGCTTAAAGATGAGGATTAGAGGATGTATTGCGGAATTCCTTATATGGGTAGCAAAAGAAAGCTTGCTCCCGAATTAATCGACTTTATGATACGTGAAAATCCAAACGCGAAATATTTTTATGATTTGTTTGGTGGTGGAGGTGCTATGAGTTTTCAGACACTTAATCATCCGCAAATTGAAAAAGTTTTTTACAATGAATTAAATACAGGAGTTGTAGAATTATTGAAGGATATTTTAAAAAATGGTGTAACTTCTAAATATTATGAATTTGTAAACAGAGAAACTTTTGTTAAAAATAAAAACAAAAATAATTGGGTTGGTGGAATGTGTAAAACTGTTTATAGTTTTGGAAATAATCAAAAAGAATATATTTACGGGAAAAAAATAGAAAAACACAAAGAATTATGTCATAATGTTATTGTGAAAAAATGTGAGAAAAGTCTTCTTAAAATCAACGAAACGCTAGAAATTAACTTTTCTATTGATATTCCAAATACGCTTTTTTTTATGCCTGAAAAGATTAATCAGAGAAGATTAAGATTTTACGAATCGATAAAAGGACGATTTGGGGCAGAACATTTAGAACGCTTGCAACATTTAGAACACTTAGCTCATCTTGAAAAACTAAAACATCTTAAATACTTAGAGAAATTAAAAATTTCTAATCTATCTTATGAAAAAGTGAATATAAAAACTCCCGTTTCAGAAACGATTGTTTATCTGGACCCTCCGTATTCCAAAAAAGGCAAATATCAAAATGATATCAATCATGACGATTTATATAACTACATCAAAAAAAGCAAGTACAAAATCTATCTAAGTTCTTACGAAAGTGAATTGAAATGTGTTTTCAAAAAGAAACACAGATGCACACTTTCAGCAACTTCAAACAATGAAGTTACTGAAAAACTTTTTGTTAATACCTAATTCTCATATAAGCTCTGATTGCTCTGTATTGCATCATTGCTCGAAACGTATTCATATCATTTTCAAGAAGCAAACGAAGATATTGTATATCTGCTTCTTTTCGTGTAAAAAAAGTATGATTTTCTAAAATGATACAATATACATCATGTACGATTGCAGGAAAAAACATATTGAGTGTGTCAATGCTAATTCCACTCGCACCATCCCAAATCCATCCTTTTTTCAAAAAACACGAATTCCCAGATACTTTTATGTGTTTATTTATTTCTAAAGAAGGTAAAGAAAATGGCATTTTGAAACTAAGGTCTTTTTTGAGTTCGTATGTGCAAGGCAAAAATAATCGTTTTTTAAGAGTTTTTACATATTTTTCTTTAAATTCTTTTTGTTGCTGCTTATTCACAGTTTTTACCTTTTTTTTGATTTTATCGGATTATTTCAACTTATTACCTTTTATTTTCCCGCCACCGTTTGTTTTGTTTAATGCCTCCCCGTTTTGCGCCATCGATGAACGATTGTTTAGCATATTTACGCTGACAGATATATTCCTGCAAGCTGAAAAAATAGTAATAATAAAAAACATAATAATAACAACAATGTTTTTTAAACCAACTTTTTCTTTATATGTTAGCATTTTTTGCCTCGTAATAAAAATTTTCAAGAAGAACAGGTATTAATTCAATATCTGTTGTTACTTTTGAAATATAGCGACCTGTTTTATCTTTTTTTCTAATAACTTTTTCTCGTTCTGCTGAATAATATGTATACGGTATTTTTCGCTTGTTTAAAACATCTTTCAAGCAACATCCTTTATAAATTTTGTCTAAATGAAAATCAATAACAACGATATCAAATTTTTCTGTGTTTAATCTTTCAAAAGCTTTTAGTACACTTAATACATGCACAACTTTCCAATTTGGCTTGTACACGTATAAAAGTTTCTGAAAACTTTTTGCGGTATCTGTATTGTCTTCAATATGTAAAATCTTCATTTATTATGCCTGCAGTTATCGCAATGTTTGTGAAAAATATTTTCAACTCTTTCTTTGAACGTATTTTCATTTATGAACTTTTCGTGAAATTCCATATTTTGCTCTGCGATTTTTGTAAGAGTTTTCAATACTTCTGATTTTACTTCGTTTAATTCAGTACTCAATTTAGTATATTGAGCAACTGAAAAACGAACAGCAACAAGAATAACGCCTGTTATAACTGATGTTGCTATTGTAATCACTACATCCATTTATTTTAATTCCTTTTTAATCTTTTTCTGGAATTGTATAATTATAAACTTTTGCAACTCCCTCTGCAAATTTAGAATCGGCAAGAATTAATTCAAAAGCTTTTGAAGCTACTAATTCATAGAGACTTTTTGTGCCAGATTTAGGAATTTCGATAGCAAGGTCTTTTGTGTTTTTAATACTTACGTTAATACTTCCTATTGAGCGACTTCCTGCCTGATATGCATCTGTACTTGCATAGCCCGATAGTCGGATGTTCGCTGAAGGACTTGAAGGGTGCGTATTAATCTGAATTGAGCTAATAAACCATACTTGAGCTTCCACTCCGTATCTTGTTGCGATTCCTTTTTCGACGTATGCAATTGCTGTTGTTTCTGCGATCATTGGCATTGCAAAAAATGCAGTTAGAATTAACAATGTTAGAAATTTTTTCATGTTGTACTCCTTTTGTTGTTTGTTTGTTTTCCTTTACCGTTTTGACAAAGGATTAAAAAATTTATGGTTGCGTGTAAAATAAAGTTAATGTTAGAAAATCAATCTGTGATATACCCCCAATCGCACCTCCCGTTGTTCTCCCTTCACAATGTATAATCAACCCTTCATTTTTCGTACCTTCAAATATATTTTCATCATTTGAAAAAAATGTGCTAAAATCTAACATCTTGTAAACAAGCATTGAATTATCAGGAGCTAGATTAGATGACATCGTGCAATCTCTATCATTTCCTCCTGTTCTTTTATTGTCAAAATAATTTCCTGCACTTGATGTAGAATCGTGTCCGTAATCTTCTATAATGATATGAGTATGTTTTTTGCTACCTTCATCCTGAATTTTTGTTAATACAATTGCGAAATCTGAAGCGTTGCCCGAAGTTCGCATATCGCACCTATATCCTAATAATTCCCAATCGTTATTCCCCATGTCAAAATAGCCTAATAATTCGACATCGTAATCTATTGCTGTAATACCCGCAGGAATGTCTATATTCGTTACTTCAAGCCATTTCTTTTCGCTTTGGTACTCCGCCACTGCATCAACGGTTATAAGCTCTGTATCGCTTACTACTGGAACTGCTGTAGATTCAGAGATGCTTGTTCCCGTGATTGTGACAGAACCCGATCCTGTTATTGAATTTACAGTCAAGGCTACGTGCTGATTGTGAACTCCAAAATTCGTGGCATAATCGCCTGTTTCGCCTGCTGCAATGTTGCTTTCAACACCTATAAAATCAAACTGGTTATCGACAACGCCAGTTATTGGAATTGTGAAAACCATTGTTTTTATTTTGTTATCGACATAAGTTTTTACAGCTTTTGATGTTGAAATGTGCGTGTCATCATCGGTTAGCGTTGTTTCTATTGTGTCAACTGCTGTAGTAGAAGCATTCCCAAGTTTTAGCGAACCATCAATTGTTGTGTTTCCGTTTTTTAAGACTTGAAATGCATTATTTCTTGCACTTGAACTTGTTCCGTTTCCGATAACGAATAGTGAATCTGTATTTGACCATCCTGTTGAGCTTCCTGTTGAAATTACATTATATCTTCCTCCTGTAAATTCTGCGTAATCGTGAGCTGTTGTGTAATTTCCTAGTGCCACAGAATTATTACCACTCGCTTCAGATTCAAATCCCATTGCCACAGAATTATCACCACTCGCTATCGAACCAAGTCCCATCGCCATAGATGTATTACCGCTTGCTATTGCACCATCCCCCATAGCTATAGAAGTATTCCCGCCCGCCGTTGAATAAATACCCATCGCAACAGAAAAATCACCACTTGCTGTCGTTTCCTCTCCCAGCGCAATAGAAGTATATCCACTTGCTTCAGAGTAAGAACCCACCGCAAAAGAAGCATCACCACTTGCACCCGAACCATCTCCCATCGCCACAGAAACACTGCCACTCGCTGTTGTGTCATACCCTACCGCAAAAGAATATTCACCAACATTTGTTTCATCCCATTCTGTACCCGTTGCTTCACCCGCTCTGAATGCACCTTTTGATTTGTCAAAAAACATTCTGCTGTCGTGGTCTGTGTCTCCATCATCGTCAAGTTGTGGAGAACCAAAAACAAAATCATCGGCCGCTAAATCTCCTCTATTATTAGATGTTACATTTGAATTAGTAGAAAATGGAGGAGAAGGTAAGCCATCAACATAAGTTTTTATTGCTTTTTCAGTAGGAATCGCATCGTCTGAATTACCTGCGAATGTCCCATCTGTTGAAAATTCATTAATTGATGTGCCTGTTTTTAGCTCTAACGTCCCGTCAATTATTGTGTTTCCGTTTTTTAAAATCTGAAATGCATTATTTCTTGCACTTGAACTTGTTCCGTTTCCGATAACGAATAGTGAATCTGTATTTGACCAGCCTGTTGAGCTTCCTGTTGAAATTACATTATATTGACCTCCTGTAATTTCTGAAAAATCGTGAGCTGTTGTGTAATTTCCTATTGCTGTTGAAAAATCTCCATTTGCTATTGAAGTTCCCATCGCAACAGATAAATCAGCATTTGCTTCCGATTCAATTCCCATCACCACAGAACCATATCCGATTGCTTTTGTGCCTGAACCCATCGCAACAGAAGCATCACCACTTGCTATTGTACTCTCTCCCAGTGCCACAGAATTACTTCCACTCGCACCCGAACTATCTCCCATTGCCACAGAACCATATCCACTCGCTGTTGAGTAAGAACCCAGCGCAAAAGAAAAATCACCACTTGCTGTCGTTTCCTCTCCCAGCGCAACAGAAGTATATCCACTTGCTTCTGAGTAAGAACCCATCGCAAAAGAAGCATCACCACTCGCTTCCGAACCATCTCCCATCGCCACAGAACCATATCCGATTGCTTTTGTGACTGCACCCATCGCAACAGAATAATCACCACTTGCTGTCGTTTCCTCTCCCAGCGCAACAGAAGTATATCCACTTGCTTCTGAGTAAGAACCCATCGCAAAAGAAGCATCACCACTCGCTT
>Ga0190359_1002104_pt1 | contig 12064 bp, 6 predicted proteins | sample 48721823_MG_FD_161269 | JGI IMG/M metagenome (GOLD analysis project Ga0190359, IMG submission 161269) | Hydrothermal vent microbial mat bacterial communities from Southern Trench, Guaymas Basin, Mexico - 4872-18-2-3_MG | ecosystem: Environmental > Aquatic > Marine > Hydrothermal vents > Microbial...
AAATTGCTTATACCATTAGTCACATTTATATCTACAGAAACATTCCAATTACCATCATTCCTCCAATATTCCATATCCCATTCTTTGAAACATTCACAAGTGGGTCCGCAATTTTGTATTATACCGTCAGTAAAGTAAAATACTGGATTAGAATAGCTCATTGAAGAATTGAATATACTTATTACACATTTATCTATAGTCGTAGAATTATCCACAGTTACTGTCACATTAACTGTTTTATTAGAATTGGCAATTGGATTTATTAATATTCCTGGGTCACCCTCATCTGGCTGTATCTGAATAGATTCTATAATTATCTTTGTATTTACAGTAAAGGTATATTCATAATTAGAAGAATGTGAATTTGATGCTTCAGTATTGTCATCTGCCCATTGTCTTACATAATATGTTCCATCAGCCAAATCGGGTGTTATAGTGAATTGAGAAATATCTCCTGAAGTTGTATAAGTATCCCCCGAATCTGTATAGCTAGAACTATCGACAGAGATGTATTGAGTAACTGTATCTACAGGATCGGTGTCAGAATCTGTCCCTTTTGTAAAGGTTATAGTTGGTGTACTGTCTCCTGTGGTTTGACCATCTAGGGAAGCCCCTGAAGGAGCAGAAGGCTGCTCATTTGTCAGATTAAATTCAAAATCGTAATTGGTTGAGTTATCCTCAATATCTGTCGCTATTAATCTCCCATAATAAGTTTTATATTCTCCATCATATGTCAAGGAAACGTCTGTAACAGGTGAATCGAGATCATTTCCTGAATAAATATCGCATATATCGTTGTCTCTTCCTGAAGAATCATCATCTATACATAAATAAGACATTACGTTATCTCCGTCATCATCACTTCCTTCTATCCATGTAAAATCTTGGCTCGGGTCGTGAGTGGTGGTTGGATCCCAATTGGAATCTGGATTTGGAGGGGTATTTAAAACAGTTATTTCTGTTGTATTTTCTTTTGTTGTATTTTCTTTCCCATCGCTACACCAAACTTCAAAGATAATTTTATCATTTTTAGAATAATTTCCAGAATTGTATGTATAGATGAGTGTATTTGTATCATTGGATAGTGAAGGATAGTAACCTTCTTCATCTTTAATATATCCTGAACCTGTGTTCAAATAAACTTTCCAATAGGCCGTCAGAATATCTCCAACATCTACATCATAACAAGTTACATTTAAGTTCGTATCTATGTTTGTATAGATATTAGATGGTGAAGTGACTTTATTAGAAAGAACTGGCGGATTATTTAAAGACTGAAATTGTTCACTTCCTGTTATTGTAGTTGGTTCTGGATAAGTATATTTCTTTATAAACCAGTAATCAATCCTTAGCTGCATACCCCCATTAAAACCATAATTATAAATATCTACATAAGTTGGAGATACCCAATCAAAACTGGGTCCTCCCATATTTGGTGTGTAATCCCAGGTGTGTTGGAAAAGGTATGGTACATTAGATGAGTCAGGAATCTTTGAAGAATTGTCTATATAATCTGATATAATTAATTCTCCTGTGTCTGCATTTCTCACTTCATATCCGATGTAATCAGAATAGTATTTTAAATATATTGATATATTGTCAGTGGTACTTGGCTTCGGAAAACTTTTTAAATATGTAGTATATTCGTTTCCATCCTTTCCAATCTCTAATTTAACAAAAATGTGAGTATCGTTAGCCCCATTATTTACTCTATGTTCAAAATATATTGAAACATAATCTTCCCCTCCCCGGAAATAAGTTTTATTTGCACACCATCCTATATTACTGTGGTCATAATTGCCCGACCACCAATTAAGAAAATTACCAAGTAGTATTATTTCTCTGTATTTTGTAAAATTTGTTGTATTCTCGGTCCATTGGTGATGATTGTTAAGATAACTATCTGTGGCACCATTATATTTCCAATCATCTATGTTATTTTCTTTCCAATCATCAAAATAAGGAAAAGAAAGAGTTCCATTACTCTTTGTCTGCACTATTGAATTATTATAGTAAACTATAATGTAAGTTGTTTTGTTATAAGTATAGTTTAGTTCTGGGACTCTTACCCAAACTACAGAATCTCCCGACTCATTCCATTTTTCTATCCAGTAATTAAGCTCATTTCCAGTATAATTAAAGAATCTCAAGTCATTTCCAGTAGTGTGGGAATAATTTATATTAGAATCATTAAAAACTATTTTAACCTGATAATCCTCTTCATTCGTTGTTGAATTTATTAATATCTCCCTTCTGTAATTGAAAGAAGTATTAAACCATGTTGTATTTACATTATATAAAAGATGTGTGTTTTCTGAAGAATTGTCATAGTTACCTTCGGTATCATTACAAGCGATGTAAATATCATTTGAACCCTCAAATAAACCAGAAAGAGGACATGTTATTATCTGTGTGTTGTCTCCTGTACAATCATTGGTCATCTGATCGTAATCATATTCTACAGTTGACCACTTACAGTCTCCATTTTCATCTAAATTTAAAGTTACATTAAATTCTGAAACGAATCTGTTAGAACCGTTTGCAGGAAGCCAATTTGATTGGATTGGAGCTTCCTTGTATTTCACTTGAAATGTGGTAGAATTAAACTTAACTACATTGGCTGAATCGTTTGAATACGTATATAGTGACCATAGACCATAATCTGCATCGGAGGGAATCGTATAATTATATTCGTAAGTATATCCATTGGTTATTGTAGAAATGTTTGTCATCAAGGTATTATCTAATTTTACGTTGTCAGTTGTATTGAGAATTTTTATCCACACTTTATCTATATCATCTCTTCCATCCGGATCCGTTACATTAACTCTAATTGTAATCTCGCTGTTCCTTATAAAGACTGTTTTCTCTTGAAGAGTTTGATTATTAAAAGTTACTGGTTTATCAACTTTCGGGGATTGTTCGATGTAAAAAGTCATGATATCCGTAGAATTTTTATTTCCCGAAATATCCGAATACCAAATTTTCCATGCGATAGTTTTTGGTGCTGGGATTGAAAAATTGTACCATGTAAAGTTATACCATTCCCAAGTTTTTTCTCCGCTAAATACTATTCTTCCACCATTTCCTGTAATATTTACATCATCTATTTGAACTCTATTGCCACTACAAGCATTTGCACCAGAGATGTGAGCTATAAATCTTATACGAAAATTGGGATTGTTTTCTGCAGACTTTGGTAATGTGAATGGACCTCGTGTCTCCCAGGGAATACTACTTAAACCACATGAATCAGAATCAAGTAAAATCCAATTTGTTCCACCATCAGTGGAGTACTCCACATAAAAATCAAAATTATCATAAACTGTTGATGGAACACCGCATGCAAAGGTACTATAACTGAAAGCATACTGCACTTGTATATCTTGGAATCCTGTAGTATCATTAGCTTCCCAGAGAGTGTAATTCCCAGAGCCGTAAGTACCTGTAATTGCTGACGTAGCTGAATACTGTCCACTGTTTGTAGAATATGTTCCACTGTCTGTCACCTGCCAACTGCCCACGCCACTTGAGGGGTCTGCTGTCCATCCTCCAGCTTCGAAATTACCACTCTCAAAACCATCGTATATTATTTGATTTTTTGTCTTATTCTCCCATTCGCCCGTTTCGTTAGTGGCAAGTAAAGCCCAATCCAAACCCATCGCATCTCTTCCCTGTGCAAAAAGTGTTATACTACCTCCTTCCCCTATAGCTGTCGAATTCTCTCCCTGATTCCTTGTGATAGGCGGTATTATATCTTGTCCATAATAAATTGCAGTGAGCTCTTCGTCTTCATCATAGAAACTTTGATAAGTCGCATTTACCCAAAGATTATACCACTTATCATCTGTCAGACTTGGTGTAGTTATATTCACTTCCCAGTTTCCCTTTGTTGAATTATAAGATTGTGAGTTAATGGTTGCTGTAGTTGAAATAGTGGAATTGGAGAGGTTAACATTAAAATTAACTCCCGATTCTATGTCTCCAATACTGTTAGAAACATCCACATCTAAAATTAAAAATTTCCCAGAAGTGGTATTAGTAGCAAATTGCTGTGTAGGGAATAATATTTCTGTTGTCAAGGCACTCGTCTGATAAGAAAAAACATCTGTCTCTCTCCAGTTTCCAGATGAATCATTAGCAAAAACCTTCCACCTAATAGTACAACCGCCTGTGGAGTTGGTTACCACAGTCACATTTGACCAGTCCTCTGTTCCAGACAGAGTTCCCTCTGTGATATTTTCAAGAGCTCCCGTGCAATTATCAAAAGAAAATATATAACCTTCAAGACCTGTGTTATCCGTCCATTTAATCCTGTGTTCTACTGGCATTGATGATGCTGTAGAATTTGTAGAATTATCAAACCAATTTGGAGATGTAGTATCAGAACCTGTAATGTTCGTATACCAAGTTTTTAATGAGAAGGAAAAATTTTGGTCACCTGAAAAAATTCCCACCCACTTAAATAGGCCAGTAATGGATAATGTTGTTAAATTTTTAAGAGGTTCTACATCAGAATTCCAGAATTTGTATATTCTATCTGGATAATCTGTCCATAGTTCTACATCGCGACCAGAAGCATTTGTTACTATTGTAAAGTTTGCTACATCATTTTTATTGTAAGTTTTATTGTCTTCTGTACCGTTTAAGTAAAGACGTGTTTCAGTTGGTGCCTTTCCTATAGTAAATGTCCATTTATCTGTAGAGTTCCACTTTCCATTAGAATCATTTGCATGAAATTTCCAGTAAAAAGTACCAGCAGGCAAAGTTCCATTCCATGAAGAAATATTTGTTCCTGTGAATCTGAATGCTGTATAATTATTTGGAGAACCTGTGAAATTTGATTCGAACCATGAAAAATTATAACCATTTGAATCTGAATCATCAGCCCATGTTACGTTGAAGAGCGAAACAAAATTTGAATTATAGACTGTTGGAACTGATGATTGATTATTAGACCATTTAGGGGGGCTATTCGTTACCTGAAATGTGACATTTATGTAAATATAATCTGTCTTTATAAAATTGGGTTTATTAGCGGTATCAACAGATGTAAGTTCAATATAGCCACTAGCATTTACATAACCTTCAATTCCTGATGAACGTGTAGCAGTTATTATTCCATCTGAAGTCGTCTGAGAATGCGAACCTAGATTTTCCCAGCTTGAAGTTGTCCAGTTCCATACATAAAACGAGGGACTCCCTGCATCCCCATACCCTTCCCAATAAAAATCTAGTTGAGTTATTGTCGAGCGGTTCTCCGATACCTGGATTTCAAAAATCTGGGCTGGATTTATGGTTGATGACCCACCTGATGTTGTGGCTCTTGAATCATCTGAAGAGTTAATTGCATCGTAGTCAGAAGTTGGAAATTCTAAGTCTCTTGCCCAAGGATTTGCCGGGGGAAGATCGTTTCCAGCCGAAGAATTTGTATGAAAAGCCCATCTATCAGTTCCCACTCCTGTAGTATAATCATATTTGTGTAGAGAATCTCCACCACCCCCACCTGAAAAATGCTCTGAAAAAACAATGGTTTTGCCGTTGACCTCTTCGTAGCATGGCTTGGACAAGTATGAACATTTTTGTATGAAGAAGCAATCTGGATTTTCCTTTGAACCAGTGCAATAGAAAACTTTTGAATATGTTGAAGGTAGTATTATGGATGCATCGTAGTCCCATTCATTTAGGAAACCATTGGAATCCACCCAGATGAAATCTTTTAAGATGAAGCCCCCGGAACTGACGAAATTTTTTATATTTGCACTTTTAGTTAAAAATGGTGTTTTATTCCAGTTTGCTTTATTTTTTTCAAAATTTCGAAATTCTATTTCTATCATTTTTAATTTAAGTTTTGCCGATAATTTTCCATTTTTCTTAATTATCTGTGGCGTTATCTTATTTTTATTCAATTCATCTTTCCAAGATTTAATTCTCTCTTCTGTCAAATACTCTTCTTCAGGTATCTTTCCATAATAAATATAATAAATGATTTGTGATTCACTCTTTTCTGCTACAGTTATTTCCCCTGTAATGGCATTTCCCATGACTTCTTGTGAAGAATTTGCTTGAGTTTCATTTGTTATATTTTCGATAAAAGTTATATTTTTGCTCTTATTCTCGGTTTGAGTTTGGTTGATTGTTGTATTTTCTGAAACATTTATTTCATTTACAATAGTTTCATTAGTTATATTTAACATTAAGGATGTATTTGTAAGTAAGATTGTAGAAGTAGTTGGTGGTGGTTTATAAATAATATTTTTAAATTTCACTGTTGCTTCTGTACATAGACCATTCTCGTAAGTGGCATTTACTACATCAAAATTTACTCTTTGCCCCTTTGAACTAACTATTAAAATACCGTCTTCACATCTCTCAGATTTGTATTTATCAAATAATATGTTATATGATATTTCTTCTTCTTGTGATATTGCCTTCACTTCTATCTTATGTTCCCATTCTCCTTCTTTTAAAAAGAATCCCGTTAGACTTGGATGAATTTGGCTCATATCTAAAAAAGAAAGGATTATTATTAAGGTTAGTAGAACAAAAATAATTCCTGAATTTTCTGAAAGAAGGTTATTAATTTTCATTTTCTCCCTCTTTATTTAAATAGCACAACTTAGCTATTCCAACCTTTCTTACTTTTATTTTTCCTTCTCCTATGAGCTTATAAACATATTTGGTTGCCGTGTGCCTATGGACTCCAATAGCATCAGCAATCTCAATAAACATAGCTCCTTGTTTATTCTCCTCTAAAAAATTCAGAATTTTATTTTCTATCGACATTCAAGTCCCTGGGGGTGTTATACATAAACGTTGTACATATATGTATAATATTTCAGAATATAAAAATCTTTTTAATTTTAGCTTTAAAGAAAGGATTAATTATTTATATATATATTCTACTATAACTTCTTAATGTGAATCTTTTAGATCACATGAAGACTTTGGTTTTCAAATAAAAACGGAGGTGTAAAAGAATGGCTGTAGATAAGCCTCACTTGAATCTGGTTACTATAGGTCATGTAGACCATGGAAAAAGTACACTTGTAGGTAGACTTCTTTGGGACACCAAAAATATCCCAGAAGAGCAAATGAGAAAATTGAAAGATTTAGCAAAAGAATTAAAGAAAGAGACTTTTGAGTTTGCTTTTGTTATGGACAAATTAAAAGAAGAAAGAGAACGTGGTGTCACGATAGATGTTATGCACACAAGGTTTGATACGCCAAAATATTACTTTACTGTAATAGACGCTCCAGGACACAGGGATTTTGTTAAGAACATGATTACTGGAACTAGTCAAGCAGATGCAGCAGTTTTGGTAGTTTCAGCCAAAGAAGGACCACAGGAACAGACAAAAGAACACATATATCTGGCCAAGGTTCTCGGTGTAAACCAGGTAATTGTAGCAATAAACAAAATGGATACAGTAAATTACGACGAAAAGAGGTACAACGAAGTTAAAGAAGAAGTAAGCAAGATATTGAAAACAATAGGATATAAGCCAGAAGAAATACCATTCATACCGGCATCAGCATATGTGGGCGACAACGTAGCCGAAAAGTCTCAAAATATGCCGTGGTATACTGGGAAGACTGTACTGGAAGCATTAGATGACCTTAAAGAACCAGAAAAACCCGTATCGAAACCATTGAGATTGCCTGTGCAAGACGTTTATGTGATAACAGGCGTAGGAACAGTACCTGTAGGAAGAGTTGAAACAGGTGTTCTGAAAAAAGGCGATAAAGTTTTATTCACGCCTGCAGGAGTAACTGGTGAAGTAAAGACCATAGAAATGCATCACGAAGAGATACCAGAGGCAAAACCAGGAGATAATGTAGGATTTAGCGTAAGAGGTGTAGACAAAAAGGCAGTAAAAAGAGGTGATGTTGCTTGTCACCCAGACAAACCAGCAACAGTGGCAAAGGAATTTGAAGCACAGATAATTGTGTTGAATCATCCAAATGTTATAACAAAAGGATACACACCAGTATTTCATTGCCACACGGCACAAATAGCATGCAGGATAACAGAGATTTTAAAGAAAATAAATCCAAGAACTGGTGAAACAATAGAAGAGAATCCGGACTTCATAAAAACCGGTGATGCAGCAATAGTAAAAGTTGTTCCAACAAAACCAATGGTAATAGAGAGCAACAAAGACTTCCCAGAACTCAGCAGATTTGCAATAAGAGATATGGGTCAAACAGTTGCTGCGGGTGTCTGCATAAATGTAACACCAGCACAATAAAGAAGGATTTAATCCTTCTCTTTTTTTTCTTTTGTTTTTACAACAAGATTAAATCTTTTTCTGTCCATATTTTAGGTTATGATAAAGCTCAATGAGAAAAAGCCAATTATCGATTTGGTTGCTGACTCACTGCATGAAATGAGAAAGACTGACAGTGTTTATGTAGAAGCTCCACCAGAGGGTATGGTAGATTTCTTTAACTTAGAGAAGGCATTATACCATCTTCTTTATGATTCGAAATATGGGTTAGAAATTGAAATAAAAGAACTTGGAGGGACCACCAAGAAAATTCCTCCAAAGTACGAATTTGACAAGATGATTCACTTGACAGTCAATGAAGGAATGAGTTACAAACATGTAGATACTGACTGGCACACTATAACAAAGATATTTTCTATTGAAAAACCAGACAAAAACTCTGTTTCAATAACCGGACGCGAATATCGCGGATCAAATATAAAAATATTCACCAACCCAATCAAGAAAAGAATATCAAATGCTGGATACTTCATACAGGAGCCAACCAATGAATGCACCCTTAACATGAAACATAAGTCGCCAAGTACTCCATTTAAGATAGTTCTCCCGTATTCACCTTCAAAACCTGATGGAGAATATTATCCGATATCGCATGACGAATCCAAAATAATTCCAAAAGAAGACTGGGAAAAATTCAAGATACCTGCATATGCCATCGGACAGGCAAGTTGGGCTGAATTATCAATAAAGACATTATGTGGGATAGCCTCCGAAAATGATATAATAAAAAAATTTGGCGAAGAAATCACCAAAAAAGAGCTGTCGATTGGATACAACAGAATTATAGAATTCTTGGAATCCGAGCTCGATGAGAAGGATTATGGTGAATTAGTAGAAAAAGAATTTCCAGGAAAAAGCAAGAAATTATTCCTGAATCAGTTCTTTAGAGCATTCAAAAATAATGTCACAAAACACGCATCAAAATTCTCCGAAAACTTAAAAAATATTGGATATGAAATAGACAGGGAAGAGATTATTGGCGTGATAGAATTGAAAAAAACTTCAAAAATTCATCCTTACGTTTAAGCGATTTAAAGTTTTCTGCACATATATTACTCATGACTATTCTTGATGAAATTTTTGATGAGAAAAAAACAATATCTTCTATTTCTGAACTTCTGTACTTACAGGAGAAAACCCTAAAAGCGCCTGAAAAATACAAAAACCCATTTTCCGACTATATAAAAAAATATGGAGTGCTGGAAAAAGACGGAGAAAAATATGTTGGCACCCCCGACAAGTTTACCGAACATTTCACAGAAAAAAATATAGGGGAAAAATTGGATGAATATGACAAGAGGCTTCTTCAGTTTTTTATGATTCCATGTACTCCTGCAAATGAAAGCGGCCTGCTTTATGTAAATGGATTAAAGCTTTTTGAAGAAAATAAAGATTTCTTCAACCCAAGAAAAATATGTGAATTTGAAGAAAGCTGTCTGGCAGAAATGATAAATAAAAAACTTGGCTCAAGGGGTCCAGAAAGTGTTGCGCGAGCCTGGATAGAAAATTCTAAAAAGCTTATAGAAGAATATGATAGCAACCCAAAAAATATTTTTTATGATGGTATGCACCCAAAAGAAGCGTTTAAGAGAGTTAAAGATTTCAGGGAATTCGGCAATAAAAATGCTGCCCTGTTCCTCAAAGAAATGATTGAAAGTGGTGTATACGACCCGGGAGAAAATAGAAGATATACGCCGATACCAGCCGATATTCATGTTATGAGATTTACAATAAGAGCATCTTCAGGAGACATAGAAAAAACCATGGAAGCATTAAATGAAATGACACATGAAAAGCTTGCCCAAAAAATACAGAAATACCTCATGAATATTACATCGGATACTCCTACAATAGACCCCGTAAAAGCTGATGATGCCATCTGGATATGGGGAAAGGAAAAATGCTCGGGAAAGAAGTGTAATCGATGCCCTGTCAAAGAATGCTCCAATGAAATAATTGTCTCACATCAGCGCCATGAGAATGGCGATAGAATTGGAAAGAGAAATGGAAAAATTATTGTAACACGCGACAAAAATATGAAACTTGATTATTTTGGTGATTAGATGAGAAGAGAAATAGACCCGGAAAAATATTCTTTCTCAGATGGATGGAAAAATGGAAAGTTTGACCCATCGGAACTTTATTCAGAAGACAGAAAAAAATGGGCTGAGACCCTTGGATTAATGTTTGACATGTTCTCCCAGAAAGAGCCTGGAAGAAATCGATTGTATGGTCACCCATGGGATAAAAAACAAATTGACTTTTGTGCAAAAAGACTTGACAAAGGTATAGACTTCAAGCAGACAAAAGGAGTAGATAACAGATGGAACTTATACATTTACAATCCTGCAATACTTGAATTTTTTGAAAAGCCACTCCCAAGTATAGACAGAAATACCAAAAACCATATAATGGACGGCTTATTGAGCAATCTGTGCCTGAGGAGCAAAGGAAAGAGTGGGGAAGAAAGGGAAAAGTATAGAATCATATATCAAACAAAAATCCCCGTTGTATATAAAAGTGTGGATGAAATATCAAACCTTAAAAAATTTGATATGAAAACCAAAGAATATGAAAAAGTAGAAAGAGGCAGAATTTATCATACATATGCCATATGGTACTTAAATCCAGAAGAAGTGTCAGAATTTATTTTAGATGAATTTGGTTCTGATGTGAAAAACTATCTGAAAAAAATTCCAAACTGGACAGAAGACAATTATTGGGCAGCAGAACTTGATGAAAGAACATTTAAAAGAGTAAAAGTATACGAGAGAATGAAATTTGAAGGGAGGCTTGACGAAACCATATATAACGTCAGAATGAAAGAATATGAAAGAATAAAAGAAGAAATTGAAGATGCCCAAGCTAAAATAGCTGCCCTTAAAAGAAAAACCCCTACCTTAGACATGTTTCCTGGAGGAAAGTATGAAGCCATTAAAAAGGATAGAAATGCCCTTGAGGAAATGAAGATGAAATTGGAGGAAAAGCGCGACGAACTCAAAGAAGAACTGTTTGGAAAACCAAAGAATAAGAGAAAACACGATGACAGCTATGAAAGAAATATATGGAGAAATATGCAAGCCAGATGGCGCGAAGGAGAGGTATAACTATTTAAATCTTTTTATATAACTATTTACACTAAATAAAATTGTCTTTAAAATATTGGGTGAATAACGTGCAGAAAGCTAGGATAAAGCTAAGCGGGACAAATCCGGAAGCTTTAAACAAAATATGCGAACAAATAAAGGAAATCGCAGAAAAATTTGGCACTTCGGTCAGGGGTCCAATTTACATGCCAACAAAGAAATTGATAGTCCCTACAATGAAGCAGAAAAAAACTGGAACAGGACATGGAAATGCTACATGGGACAGATGGGAAATGAGGATTCATAAGAGAGTCTTGGATGTTGGCGCAAACCAGAGAGCATTGAGATATATAATGAGAATAAATATACCAGAAAATGTTAACATTTCCATTGAACTGACTGAGTAAAATTCTTAGGGGTTGTGTTTTCTTGAACAGTGATATTTATGGAACTAAAGGGGAAAATAACAATATTAATATCGAATATCTTACTACTGATTGGAACATTTGTTTATCATAACATGGAAGGATGGGACTGGATAGATTCGTTTTATTTCACGCCAATCACCCTGACAACAAAATCCAAACAAAAATACAAATATAAACCCAAAAAGAGAAAATAATTAGCATGCTGGGATGGCCGAGCGGTTTAAGGCGCTAGTCTGGAAAGCTAGTGTGCATTGCACGC
>Ga0190359_1002105_pt1 | contig 12059 bp, 8 predicted proteins | sample 48721823_MG_FD_161269 | JGI IMG/M metagenome (GOLD analysis project Ga0190359, IMG submission 161269) | Hydrothermal vent microbial mat bacterial communities from Southern Trench, Guaymas Basin, Mexico - 4872-18-2-3_MG | ecosystem: Environmental > Aquatic > Marine > Hydrothermal vents > Microbial...
AAAACGGATCTTCCCTCGCAAATTTTTCCTAAAAGACCATAACATACTGAAAGAATTAATAATATCGGTTTTTTCGCCCAGAAGTGGTAGGCACTAATTATTGCATTTATAGCTTGACATAGATGGATTTATCGATGTATATGTGTAGGCATCATGCATGTTCACCGAGTTAAATCCAAACAGGGCGGTCGCGTCTACGAGCAAGTCCTGCTTCGCGAGTCATATCGCGAGCGCGGGGGTAAACGTTCAGACGTCAAGAAGAAAACCCTGCTCAACCTGACCAAATATCCCCCTGAAGTCATAGAGGCCATCGAACTGGCCCTCAAGCATCGAAACAATCTGGCCGCACTCGGTTCCATCAAAGACGTTAAAGTCACCCAGGGGCCCAGCGTCGGAGGCGTTTTTGCCGTATACCAGATGGCGCGGCGGTTGGGGATCGAGGCCGCCTTGGGCCTCAACCACGAGGGGAAGCTGGCCCTGTGGCAGGTCATCGCCCGGGTGCTTTCACAAGGCTCGCGGCTTTCAGCCGCGCGGCTGTGCAAAACAACGGCTGCCGCCGAGGTTGTCGGATTTAAACGGGGATTTTGTGAAGACCAGTTGTATGGCAACTTGACGTGGTTGGCCGAGAACCAGCAACAGATCGAACGGCGGCTGTTTGCGTCCCGCCACAGCGATGCCAAGCCTCAGCTTTTTCTCTACGATGTGACCTCCAGCTATCTGGAGGGGGAACAAAACGCCTTGGCGGACTGGGGCTACAATCGGGATAAAAAGCGGGGCAAGAAACAAATCGTCATCGGCTTGCTGTGCGACGGTGACGGCGAGCCGGTCTCGACGCAGGTCTTCGCGGGCAACACGACCGATCTGTTGACCTTCGGGGCGCAGGTGAAAAAGGTCGCGGATCTGTTTGGCTGCGAGCGGGTGGTTTTTGTCGGTGATCGGGGCATGATCAAAAGTGCCCAGATCAAGGATCTGGCCAAGGCGGGCTTCCACTACATTACGGCCATCACCAAGCCCCAGATCCGGGCTCTGATCAAAAGGGGTGTCATTCAACTGGAGCTGTTCGACGAGAGTCTCTGCGAAATCGAGGATAACAGTGTGCGCTACATCCTGCGGCGCAATCCGAAGCGGGCTTCGGAAATGGCCGCCAGCCGCAATTCCAAGCTGGCCTGCCTTCAGCGCCTGGCCGACGCGCAGAACCGATACCTGGCCGAACACCCCCGTGCCGATCAGCATAAGGCGTGGCTAAAGGTTATGGAAAAATCAGAGCGTCTGGCGCTGGGTAGCCTGGTGAGGATAACGGCCGTCGAACGACACATTGAGGTGGAAGTCGACACCGAGTATATCGCCTACCTGGCTGAACTCGACGGCTGCTATGCCTTGAAGAGCGACCTGCCTGCCCATGCCGCCGATAGGAATGTTATCCACGACCGGTACAAAGATCTGGCGATGGTCGAGTGGGCGTTCCGGACCTCCAAAACAACCCATCTGGAAGTGCGCCCGGTGTATGTGCGAACCGAAGCCAACACCCGTGGCCACGTGTTGGTGGTGATGCTGGCCTACATGATTGTGCGGGAGCTGAAAAAGGCTTGGCGTCATGTCGACCTGACGGTGGAAGAGGGGCTCGAAGACCTCAACCGGCTGTGCACCATCCAAGTATCATTGAAAGACGGTGGTGCCTGCCTGCGGCTGCCCGAACCGGCGCCGCTAACCGAGGAGCTGTTGAAGGCGCTCGATGTCAGACTCCCGGAAGTGTTACCGAAATCGACGGTAAAGGTAGACAGTAAGAAGAAGCTGACGAAACGTAGGAAATCCAAATAAAAATCCAACAGTTAACCACTGGTCAAGGTTTTACTTAAAAAGGGAACATCCGTTAGGAATAAAGCAAACATGATGCCAACACTCTGCCATGCCGGCCCAAAACCAATATATATAGCTGTAATAACTTAGTTTTTAAAATATAAAGTGTGCGGTAGGGTAGGTCGTATTAAGGCATGCAGATGGGGATGTGGTTCAATAATACCCACTTTAGTCTTTCCTGAATTGCATTGTGGGGTTAAAAGGGGCAGTTCGTGGACCGTTAAGAATTCGCTTTCCATTAGGAAGCTCAATCTATTCCATAATCTTTGAGTTTCTTGTGAAGGGTTTTGCGGTTGATTCCGAGCCTGCGTGCGGTTTCGCTTTTATTCCCGCCACTGTCTTCAAGTGTGGCCAAAATCGCCTCCTTTTCAACTTCGTCCAGGGGGCGATTGGCGGCAACCGGTGGGGGCGGAGCCACCCATTCGCTTTTCTCGGCATAACTTGAGGTGATGGTGACAGGCAGCTCTTTCTCTGTGATGTGTTCATCCGGCAGGAGAATCACGGCACGCTCAATGACGTTTTCAAGTTCCCTGACATTGCCGGGCCAAGCGTATTTTAGCAGCATATCCATTGCCAACGGAGAAAAGCCTTTGACCTGCTTGTGATTTTTTTTCGCGTACTTCTCCAAGAAATGCTGGGCGAGCAGCGGGATATCATCCTGACGCTCGCGCAGCGGCGGGATGCGTAGGGTGACGACGTTCAACCGATAAAAAAGGTCTTCACGGAATTTTCCTTCTTTGACCTCATCCTCAAGGTTCCGGTTGGTTGCGGCAAGAATCCGCACATCCACGCTTAACGTCTCTTCCCCGCCGACCCGCTGGATTTCCCGCTCTTGAATGACCCGCAGCAGCTTGGCCTGCATCGCGGCGGAGGTCTCGCCGATCTCATCCAGAAAAATAGTTCCCTTGTCAGCCTGCTTGAATCTGCCTTCGCGGCGTTTATCGGCACCGGTAAACGCACCTTTTTCATGGCCGAACAGCTCCGACTCCAGTAATGTCTCTGTAATTGCCGCGCAATTGACCACCACCAGGGGGCGATCCTTGCGCTGGCTGTTGTGATGGATGGATTTGGCGATCAGCTCTTTGCCGGTCCCGCTTTCCCCGGTGATCAGCACGGTTGCCTCCGATGGTGCAACCATGGACATCATGTCGACGAGTTCCTTCATCGGCCGGCTTCTTCCGATAATATTTTCCAGCTCGTAATCAGCGCTCATCTTTGATTTTAAGGTCGCATTTTCCGCCTTGAGGCCGGAATGCTCCAAAGCACGCGCTATGCTGATTTTGAGCACTTCAAAGTCCAGGGGTTTGGTTAAATAATCGTAAGCCCCTGATTTTAAAGCCTCAACTGCCGAATCAACGGAAGAGTAGGCGGTCATGATGAGAATCGGGATGGCCGGATTGTATTGTTTGATACGCTGCAGGGCCTCGATGCCGCTCATCTGAGCCATGCGGACATCCATCAAGATCAGGGCGAACGGTTTTTCCTTGACGCTTTCAACGGCCTTGAAGCCGTCGTCGGCTGTGGATACCCGGTAGCCCCAACTTTTGACGATGGTTTGAAGCGTTTTCGAGTGGTTTAGATCGTCGTCGACAATCAGAATGTGAGAAGAGTTTTGTATGGTCATGATAACCTCATTTCGCTGTCCCCAAGCGGCAAGGCAATCGAGAACACGGTGCCCTGACCAATGGTGCTTCGCACTTTGATTTGCCCCCGGTGGGCTTCGATAATCTTGTGTACAATCGCCAAACCCAAGCCGGTGCCTTTTGGTTTGGTAGTAAAGTAGGGGTCGAATATCTTGCTTAAATCTTCTGCGGATATCCCCGAACCGTTATCCTTGATGTCAATCGCAATGTTCCCGTTTACGCCTGTGGAACTGGAAACGGTCAGCCGGCCGCCGCTTTCCATGGCTTGCAAGGCATTCAGAAACAGATTCAAAAAGCACTGGGTCAAACGATCCGGATCGACATCGGCCTTAACGGGATCGGATGTAAGATTGAGTTGAATGTCGACTTTTTTTGCCGCTGCTTCCTGTTCAACAAGCCGGGTTGAATGTTTCAAGAGTTCATTTATATCGGATGGCTTTTTGTTTAATTTCGTCGGCCTGGCGAACTCAAGCAGCTCGCTGATGACCCGGCTGAGGCGATCCACCTCCTCGATCATGACCCCGGCCATCTCTTTGTCCTCGCTGCCGTCCTCGAACTTGCTTTTGTAGTAGGAAGCGATGCCTTTGATGGAACTCAACGGGTTTCGGATTTCATGGGCCACGCCGGCGGCAAGACCGCCGATCGCCGCCAGTTTCTCCTTGCGGCGGATTTCATCCTGAAGGCGGCGAACCTCTCCAAGATCTCGGATGATCAGAACCTGGCCGACAAACTGGCCTTCTTCGTTGATAATTTTCGAGGCGCTGATGCTCACCGGGACAATCTTGTTTTCAGTGAACTCACATTCCATTTCTTTTTCGTTTATCGACTCCCCAAGATCCAGGGACTCCTTGAGCCCACATAAATGACTTGGCAGGACGCTGTCTGGTTCTTTCCCCCGCGCCTGGGCCAAATCAAGCCCGGTGATGCGCTCGGCGGCGCTGTTGTAAAATGCGATTCTCCCGTCTTTGTCCGTGGCAATCAACCCCACGGGAAGGCTGGTTACAACCTGGTCCTTAATGGCGCTGGTGTCCTGAAGTGATTTTTTGGCTGAGTGGTATCCTTGCATCCAGTACATCGATATAAAACCGGCCAGTCCCAACAGAATCAAAATGCCTGATATGATTGCCGTGTTGCGGATGTCCTCCTTACGCCCTTCTTCAAAGGGCTGAGGGTCCAAACCAACCAGCATGATTTGGTCCCTGTCGCCACTTGAGGGAGGAAAGCACCAGTCGTTATCGGACCCCATCATCATGCCGCGTCCGTGCATCATTTGGCGCATCCGATTGCCCATCCGTTTGTCCTGATGGGAGATCGGCCGAAAAATCCGGTATACTTCAAACGCGTTCCGCTGTTCAGCAATGCGCTTATACCGCCAGTTGATCCCCTCGGGATGATCAAATCCTTTTTCAGGGAAACTGTCGTCCATTTGGGTGTCGATCAATCCTCGGTTGCTGCTGGCCAGAACCAGTCCATTGCGATTGACCACTGTAATGTAGAACACGTCCGGGAGCCGGGCGGTTTCCTCCAGCAAGGTCTGGACCTGCTGTCCGCCCCACATCATACCCATCATTCCCGTACGGGCTCCGGCCTCAACCGCCTTGATGATGGCAGCCCCTTTTTCGCTTAAAATCCGGGACATGTATTTTTTTTCGCGGCTGTAGTTCTGGTATGCCAGGACAACCACGACGACCAGTAGGATTCCCACCGATCCAATGATGATCCAAGGCGATGTGTGAAGCCTCGTCCGATTTCGGTGAATTGTTTTTATATTCATAGCGCCCTCAAATTTTTGTTTGTCACAGAATTATAGGTCCGATTGGGTATTTTGGCAACAGGTTAATCATGCCCTGGCAGTAAGATGGGTAATAAAGCCACAAGTCGTACACCCGTCGGTTTGGCAGATACTCGGTCGTATGGCTGAATTATATTCAAAAACAGACAGTTACATATATCTATGTGTTGCTGGCACGCAATTTGCTATCAACTATAGTAGAGGTCACCATGGTGCCATGGTCATTTAAGTTCATTCAGTCCAAAAATCACAAAACGGAGGTGAAAAAGTATGAAAAAGAGGATTCTCATCGTTGTGGCGACGGCATTCATCGCACTGTTCAGCACCCAGGTTTTCGCATGTTACTGGGACGGGTATTGGGGCGGCCCCATGGGTGGGCCGATGGCGGGGTATTATGGCGACACCTATCAGGGATTTTACGATCAAACCGCCCAACTCCGTCAGGACCTGGCGGCTAAACAGGGCGAATACAACGCCTTGTTGGCAGCACCCAACCCCGACCCCAAACGGGCCGCGGAACTGAACCGTGAAATAACCATCTTGCACGATCAGCTGAGAAGTCAGGCGCGTGCCTACAATCTGCCGGCCCCAAACAATGGGTATTACGGTTGGGGCCGGATGGGTGGATATCCCATGATGGGCGGATACGGATGCTGGTAGTATAAATCGTGATTAGGAAATGAGACGGCCGGACAAAAACCGGCTGTCTCATCCTGAACCTTAAAAAGGGAGGTTTGGCCATGTGGGGCTGTGATTATGGACCAATGACGGGCGGCTGGTGGGGAGGCTTTTTCCCGGGAAGTTTGTTGGGCCTGCTGATATGGTGCTTGATTCTTTTAGTAATTGTTTATGTTGTAATTCGTATCTTCAGGCCCCAAACCCCTGGCCCGCAGGGGCCGTCTCGAGATCGTTCCGACTCCGAGGCGATTTTGAAGGCGCGATTCGCCAGGGGGGAAATCTCACGGGAGGAGTTTATCAAAATGAGGCAAATCCTCTCCCAGCCATAAACGTTATCCTTCACTGCGAAACTCGAAAGGGAGTGTCGCCATGCAATCAAAAGACGTTAATCAAAAAGGCAAGACCGAGAAATCGACTGATGAAGAAACGATAGGAGGATGGGCAAGATCCCCTGGCGAGATATTTTGAAGGCATGGGAACCGCTACTGCCAGAATCATCATCAATCGGCATCTTGATGACAAGCAATGGGAAAAATACGGCCTGAAGGATTTGAAAAACACCGGCCGATATTACATTGCCCGGCTAGTTGAAAAAGACGGCACCGTCATTGATGAGGTCTTGATCGACAAACAATCCGGAACGATCCAGTCACTGCGAGGGAGAATCGGTGCCGGGGGATTAAAACGATAATGGAACTGAAAGCGCATGATATGACAACGACATGTAAAATCACGCTCAAGGTCGGCGATGTCCTCAACAATAAATGGGTGATTCTCAACTTCATCGGCAAGGGCGGGATGGGCGAGGTCTATCGGGCGCACCAGAGCAACCTGAATCGCGATGTCGCGATCAAGGTCGTTTCACGGGAATGGCTTGAATCCATTGACGAGGGCGACGAAGAGGCCGAAACCCTGGTCCAGCGTTTCAGACGGGAAGTCCAGGCCATGGCTCAGATTCGGCACCCTAATATTTTACAGGTCTTCGACCACGATGCCATTACCGTAAAAAAATGTGATAAAGACGCATCCATAGAGTACATCGCCATGGAGTACATTCCAGGCGGATCTCTTAGAGACACCATGTCGGAGGAAGGATTCTATCCGGAGGCGGATCTTTTCATAGCCTGGGTGAAACGGTACTTTCTGCCGGTTCTTACGGGTGTGATGGCACTGCACGAAAACGGCGTTGTGCACCGGGATCTTAAACCTGAAAATATCCTCATGGACCAAGATAGGCCCAAAATCGCCGATTTCGGTCTGGCGCGTTCGAGCCGGCTGAAGCCGGTAACCCAATCCATGGACGTGAAAGGTTCACCTCATTACATGTCTCCGGAACATTTTTTCGATTTCAAAAGGGCTGACCAGCGCGCTGATGTCTATTCTCTGGGCAAGATTCTCTTTGAAGCCGTTGAAGGAAAAATCAAGTCTGGAACGACGCCGTTTAAAAAAGCAAAGCTGGCCAAAACCGAATCGCCTTTTTTTAAAGAAATAGATCGAATCATTCAAATGGCCACTGCCGAAAGCAGAGACGAAAGAACCAAATCCGTGCGGGACTTGCTTGTACAGCTTGAACGCGTGATTCATGGGTTGGCGTCTCAGAAGCCGGGTGCGAAATCTCCATGGCAACAATCAGTCCCCCTGTTTTCGAAACCGAGATGGATATGGACAGGTATCATTGTTGCAGTGCTGTCAGTCATGTCGATGGCCGTTTGGCATTTTATGGGCGAACCCGGTTTGGGGCCACCGAAGGGCAGCCTTTCGACAGCTCCTGACCGGCACCAAACCCAGACAGGCCCTGGTATCGAAATCACCACAAGACCGGCAGGCACCGGCAAGGATTCATTCACGTCTGAGCACCTTGGAAAACAACACCTCATACAAGGAGGAGCATTTTCGATCCCTGCTGTATTGGATGGGAGCAGCGATCAATCGGTTCAGATCGAACCTTTTTACATGGACGAGTTTTTCGTTACCAACCAGCAGTTCGTTGATTTTTTAAATCACAACCTTTCACAAATCAGTATAGAAAGCGGTGTGGTGAAAGGCAGTGGTGCCAACTGGTTTTTGTTAGGAGAGGTGTACGCAGGATACGAGCCTATCGTCTACCGAAAGAACGAATTCCATGTCAATGACCCGGCCTATGCTTCAAGTCCTGCTCTGCGCGTTACCGGTTATGGCGCTTCGGCTTTTGCGAACTACTTCGGCAGACGATTGCCGACGGAAATGGAAATGCTCTTTACAATGGTCAAGGGAGCGGACAGCTCGAAAGTGAATGCAGAACCCTCAGCGGAAGTGAACACCCAGCCGATGGGGGGCATGATGCGGATGATGGGAGACTGGCAGGGCGAAGATTGGAACAGCGCTTCTCCTGCGCAGAAACCGAGTGCCAAAGATAATACTAAACCGATGAGTTCCGACTTTCTGCTATCAGCCGCATCATTTTCTCAGAACCTGTTGGGTATAAAGGGATTGAACCATGAGATCGGCGAATGGGTTTACACAGAGGGCCAGGGCCAGCCATCGACGGACGCCTCGAAAACAAATCGCTATGCGGTTATCGGTGGCGTTGAGGGGGCTCCGAAGGATAAAAATTCTTTACCCGCGGTCGTTGAGCGTTTCCCCTGGGAAGGATTCGAGGAGATTGGTTTCAGGACTGTAAAGAGCGCCCCTGTCGACAATTCGGCGGAATGAGCGAGAAGGCAAGAAAAATGAGAATAGCGGTGATATCTGACATTCATGGCAACCTGGAGGCACTTGTCCGCTGCCTGGATGATATCGAGCGATCAGGTGTCGACCAAATTGTCAGTTTGGGAGATGTCATTGGATATGGCCCACAACCGGAAGAGGTTCTCGTCCTGTTGGAAAAATTTCGCATCCCCAATATCGTAGGCAACCACGAGAAGGCTCTGATCGATAGGGATTATCGTGTCGATTTTTCACCGCAGGCACTTATATCGCTGGATCAGACCATGAAATATGTCACACCTGCGTCTTTGCTCTATATTAAAAACCTTCCGTATTATCGGGAAATGAATGGCGCGCTGATGGTACACGGCTGTCCGCCCGATTCGCCGACTATCTACTTGAATCATATGAGCCAATCTGAAATCAAGGAAACCTTTGCATCCAACAATTTCGATATCGCCTTTGCCGGACACACCCACCGCCTGATGCTCATGGGTTATGATGGAAAGGATCTTCAATTCGATCCATTGCAGCAGGAAACCATTAAACTCGAACCGGATTATCGGTATATCATTAATGTCGGTGCCGTCGGCCAGCCCCGAGATGGCGATCCGCGTGCAAAATATGCGATTTGGGACAGTCAACGCAACACCCTTGAGATAAGGCGGGTGGCGTATGATATATCTCGAACGGCCAACTTAATCATTAAGCGCGGTTTTCTCCGAAGGGATGCCGATAGGCTTTTTTCTGGGGATTGCCCCAAACAATATAAGCTCACTCGAGCGGTTACAAACAACCGATAGCCGAGGAGAGTCACAACATGGAAACTGTTCAGGAAAAGAGATTTCGCGTTCAAAATCTTGACTGCGCCGCCTGCGCGGCCAAGATAGAGAGGGAACTGCAGAATACCGAAGGGGTTGAAGCGGCGGTTGTTGATTTTGTCAACCTCACCCTACACTTGAGGGCGGCCGATATCTCGAAGGCTCTGGCAGCGGTTGCGCGGATTGAACCCGACGTCAAGTTATTGGCCGTAGATCTGGGCACACACGCACAGGCCCCTCGGATAGCGGATTCGGGCAATTTTCAAATGCAAATCGGAATTATCGCCGCGTCAGGGATTATCTTCGTCGTCCACCTGCTTTTTGAGAATCAATTGCACCGTTCGTCATGGGCGTGGGTGGAGTATCCCCTCGTGATTGCCGCTTACTTGCTGGCCGGGTGGAGCGTTTTAATCGGTGCGCTACGAACGTTGCGACGCAGGCAATTTTTCGATGAAAACGTGCTCATGGTCATCGCCACGACCGGTGCCATGGCCATACACGCCCTGTCCGAGGCAGTCGGTGTGATGCTGTTTTTCAAGGTCGGTGAACTGCTGCAGGATATGGCGGTTTCCAAGTCACGGCGTTCGGTTCGCGGGCTGCTGGCTGCCAGGCCGAACCGGGCCTTGCTTAAGACTGAGGACGGTCTAAAGGAAACCACTCCCGATAAGGTCAAGGTGGGCGAAATCATCCTGGTCAAGCCCGGCGAGAAAGTCGCTTTGGACGGTACTGTGATTGAAGGAGTCTCGCAGGTGGACACGTCACCTTTGACCGGCGAACCGGTTCCGGTTCAAATGCATCCGGGCGACACCGTCCTGGCCGGCAGCATTAACACGGTATCGGCGCTCACAGTTCAAGTCACAAAGCCTTTTGAAGCATCTTCAATTGCACGCGTATTGGAACTGGTGGAAAGCGCAGCCGCGCGCAAGGCAGTCACTGAAAAGTTTATCACCACCTTTGCCCGCTATTATACACCGGCGGTGGTGGCCATCGCGGCTGCTATTGCCCTGGTTCCGCCACTGTTCATAAATGACGCTCGGTTCTCGACCTGGATCTATCGAGCCTTGGTTTTGTTGGTGATTTCCTGTCCCTGTGCTCTGGTGGTCAGCATCCCGCTCGCTTATTTCGGTGGGATCGGCCGGGCCTCGCGCAGTGGAATCCTGATCAAGGGATCAATGTTTATCGATGCCCTCTCAAAAGTCAAAACAGTGGTTTTTGACAAAACCGGCACCTTGACACGTGGCGTTTTCACCGTGGATCGGGTCGTGACCGACAATGGATTTTCCTCTGATCAGGTGCTGCAAATGGCCGCTGCGGCAGAACTGCACTCCGATCATCCTATTGGCAAATCCATCGTAGAGGCGATGAACAGCAAAGGCCTTACTATCGATGAATCGCTGGTGAGCGACCACGTCGCCATTCCCGGAAAGGGGGTCAAGGCTGTCTTTGACGGGAAAAACATTGCTGTCGGCAACGACGCGCTTTTGCATGAAAGATATATCGACCATGGGCAATGTGACTTTGACAGCACCGTTGCCCATGTTGTGGTGGATAATCAATATGCCGGTTACATCCTAATCGGTGACCAACTCAAACCGGATGCCAAGCTGGCAATGGAGCGGCTGCGATCAGATGGAGTTTCGAAACTTGTGATGTTGACGGGAGACAACGCGTGCGCCGCTGCAAGCGTTGCCAAGGCTCTCAATCTGGATCAATTTCATGCCGAATTGCTACCGGAAGACAAGGTCCGCATTTTCGAACAAATCCTCGCGGAAACCAAAGAGGACGGAAAGGTCGCCTTTGTGGGAGATGGCATCAACGATGCGCCGGTTTTGGCTCGGGCCGATGTGGGGGTGGCCATGGGTGCCCTCGGTTCAGACGCCGCCATCGAAACCGCCGATGTGGTGCTGATGACTGACGCGCCGGCAAAAATGGCCGAAGCGGTCAGCCTTGCCAAGCATACTCGTCGAATCGTTTGGCAAAATATTGCATTGGCATTTTCCGTTAAAGGCGTTTTCATTTTTCTAGGGGCTTTTGGAATGGCAACTATGTGGGAAGCCGTCTTCGCTGACATGGGAACCGCGCTTCTTGCATTACTAAACGCAACGCGGACGCTTCATGAGAACCCCGTCTTGAAAGGAAAATCAGATTAAGAATGCTTCCTGCATATAAAAACGGCCCGATCTTTGATAACCAAATGATATTGAATATTTGGTCTTATAATATCATCGCGCCTGATATGCAAGCGGGAATCGAACCCAGGTCCATTCTCTGTTTGGGGAAAATATGGAGAAAAACATTTCCCCCAAGGGAAGACATATCTGCATTGGACGCGGAGATTTCTCGCGTATCGCAAGCATGCCAGGCTGGCGAGATCGTCGCCGTTCAGACCAGAAATCATCGAGCTCGCCAGTGCCACCGAAAGAAAAGACTCAAAGAACTGGGTCGCGATAATCAAGTTGCGTTGTAGGGTTATGCAGGTTTAAAAATCGTTCCATTCAGTGACCGGCTCAAGAGGCACCTGCGGGTATATTTGGCCGTGGGCAGGCGGCATGGAGTTGTAGACCCAGTCGATGTCGACGCTTC
>Ga0190359_1002106_pt1 | contig 12056 bp, 10 predicted proteins | sample 48721823_MG_FD_161269 | JGI IMG/M metagenome (GOLD analysis project Ga0190359, IMG submission 161269) | Hydrothermal vent microbial mat bacterial communities from Southern Trench, Guaymas Basin, Mexico - 4872-18-2-3_MG | ecosystem: Environmental > Aquatic > Marine > Hydrothermal vents >...
TTACCTGGAGAATAAATATGTATGAAGATAACATAACTTATTTAGGCAGAACTAATTTTCGCAATGTGAAAAAAAAGTTTGGCATTAAGCTTGACGACCGAAGAAAGCATATTTACATTGTCGGGAAAACCGGTATGGGAAAGTCTACTTTATTGGCTAATATGGCTGCCCAAGATATTCACGATGGTTTCGGGGTGGCTTTTGTAGATCCCCATGGAGAACAAGCAGAGGAACTTTTAGAATATGTGCCTCAAGAGAGGATAAAGGACGTTATTTATTTTAATCCAGCTGATATTGCTTGGCCTATTGGTTTTAATATTATGGAAGTTAAAGATCCGGAGATGCGGCACTTGGTTGCCTCAGGTCTGATGGGGGTCTTTAAAAAGATTTGGCCTGATGTTTGGTCTGCTAGAATGGAATATATTTTAAATAATTCAATTTTAGCGCTTTTAGAGTATCCCGGCTCTACCCTCTTGGGCATTAATAGAATGTTGGCTGACGTAGATTATCGTAAGAAAGTGGTTGACCACGTAAACGATCCCGTAGTTAAGGCCTTTTGGACTCAAGAGTATGCTCGTTATAGCCAACGTTATGAAGTAGAAGCCGCTGCGGCTATCCAGAATAAAATTGGTCAGTTTATTTCTAATCCTTTGATAAGGAATATTATCGGCCAGACTAAATCAACTATTGATATGCGCCAGATAATGGACGAGCAAAAGGTTTTAATAGTTAATCTTTCTAAGGGTCGGATTGGAGAAGCCAATTCTATGCTTTTGGGCGCTTTGGTTATTACCAAGCTCTATTTAGGCGCTATGTCTAGGGTAGAGATTAGGGAACAAGAAAGACGAGATTTTTTTCTTTATGTTGACGAGTTTCAGAATTTTGCCACTGAATCTTTTGCCAATATTTTGTCAGAAGCCAGAAAATATCGCCTATCTTTAGTAATGGCTCATCAGTATATTGCTCAAATGGAAGATGTGGTTAGAGACGCAGTTTTTGGCAATGCCGGCACTTTGATTAGTTTTAGGGTAGGCGCTGAGGACGGCGAGTTTTTAGAAAAAGAATTTGCTCCTGCTTTTGGGGTTGGCGATTTAGTAAATCTGCCTAAATACAATATCTATATCAAACTGATGATAGATGGAGTGGCTGGGCGGCCATTTTCAGCTGAAACGCTTCCTCCTCTTTTCAAACAGGAAAAGTCTTATACAGAAGAAATTATTAAATGTACCAGGGAAACCTATGCTGTTCCCAGAACAGAAGTTGAGAAAAAGGTTTCTGCTTGGGCTCAGGTGCAAGTAGAGAGCTTTAATAAAAAGCAGAATAAGAGAAACAAGAATAAAAGGAGGGAGCAAGTACGATTTGAGCCCAAGAAACAAAAAAACCTAACAAGCATTACTTTAAAAGAAGCCTTAGAAAAAGAGCCGGTTTTTTTTCAACCCTCTTCCAGGGGAAAATATAAAAACAGCAAAGCCAAAGAAAGGGTTGATGTAAAAAGCTTGAAACAAGCAATTAAAGGCGCGCTTCAAAAAGAGGGGGAGGACAAACAGTCGGGAGAGCTTAAGCCCGGCCAAAAAGTGACTTTTGATTAATCGTTTCAAAAAGGTTATAATTGATTAATATGTTGAGAGATATAAAAGAGGTACAACTTTATAATAAGAGAGTGCTTGTAAGAGTTGATTATAATGTGCCAACAAATAAGGATGGAGAAATTCTAGATGATTTTAGAATAGTCAAAACTCTTCCCACTTTAAATTATTTAATTGAAGAGAAGGCAAAGATTATTTTAATAAGCCATATTGGCCGACCTAGCGAAGGCGAAAAAATAAGTTTGTATAATGTTGGTGAGGTGCTAAAAAATCTTCTCCAAAAAGACATTATTTTTGTAAAGGACTGTGTGGGTGCAGCTGCTAAAAAGGCGGTTGCTAACATGAAACCCGGCGACGTGGTGCTTTTAGAAAACGTTAGGTTTTATTCGGAAGAAGTGGGCAATGACGATAATTTTGCTAGAGAATTAGCCTCTTTGGGCGAGTTTTATGTTAATGATGCTTTTTCTATTGTTCATAGAAAACATGCTTCTGTTGTTGGTATTCCTAAATTTTTACCTAGCGCTGCCGGTTTATTGCTAAAAGAAGAGCTGGTTACTCTTGATTCTGTTTTACAAACGCCCAAAAGGCCTTTGGTCGCGGTTTTAGGCGGGGCTAAGCTGGAAACCAAATTGCCTTGTATTTTAAATTTTTTAGAGAAAGCAGACCATTTACTTATCGGCGGCATGTTGGCTCCAGTTATCTTGGCTATAAAAAAAATATCTTTATCCAGCACTCATTTTAATAAGGACTTAGAAGAAAGAGTTTCTAAAATACGGTTGACTAATCCCAAGCTTCATATGCCGATTGATGCTTTGGTGGGATTGAAAAATCACGACCAGGATTATTTAAGGCAGGCAGCGGTAGGAAAGATAAGAAGCGAGGAGCAGATGTTTGATATTGGTCCAGAGAGTATAAGGATTTTTTCTAATGTGATTCAGGAAGCTAATACCATTATTTGGAATGGTCCGCTTGGGTATGTTGAAGATGAACGTTTTGCTGGCGGCAGCTTGTCTTTAGCTAATGCCATTTTAAGAAATCCGGCTTTTTCTGTAGTTGGCGGCGGCGATACGGTTGCTTTTTTAGCTAAGAATGGCCTAAGAGACAAGTTTGGCTATATTTCTACTGGCGGCGGGGCAATGCTTAAATACTTAGGGGGTGAAGAGATGCCTGGAATTAAAGCTATCCAAGATGAGTAAGTATCCAAAAGGCCTAATAAAAGTTGCTAGAAGGGTTAAGAAAGCAGCCAAGAGTTCAGAAAGGGTGATTATTTTTGGCGACGCCGACCTGGACGGCATAGCTTCAGTAGTGATTTTAAAAGAGCTTTTAGAATATTTGAATCCTTTAATTACTGATAAAGAACTTTCTGTTTATTTTCCTAATAGAGAAATTGAGGGTTATGGTTTAACTAATAAGGCTCTTGATTATTTAGAGCAGTTTGCCCCGGCGCTGCTTTTTGTTTTAGATTCAGGAATTACTAGTTTTAAAGAGGTTGAGAGGGCCAAAAAGCTCGGTTTTGAAGTTATTGTCATAGACCACCATCAAGTATTGGGCAAATTGCCTAAAGCTGACTTGATAGTTGATCCAAAACAAAAAAAGGACAGGTATCCTTTTAAGGAGCTGGCAGCCGCTGGTTTAGTTTACAAGTTAGTTGAATACCTGCTTTCCAGAGAAATAGACTTAGTAAAAAAGCGATTTTTGGAACTGGCCGCTTTGGCCACTATTTCTGATTTAATGCCTCTAGAGAAAGATAATAAGGAGATTGTAGATAAAGGATTAGAGGCACTGTTAAACACTCAACGGCCGGGCATTTTGGCTTTGGTTCAATTGGCTGGAGTCGATCTGAGCTCAGAATTGGATATTTCTGAGAAAATAATTGCTCCTTTGAACAGTTTTGAACTGAAGCACCATGTTGCCGAAAGTTATTATCTTTTGACAGAAGGATCTTTAGCTAAAGCTAAAAAATTGGCTCACAAATTGATTAGGCAGAGGAAGCAGAAAAAGGAAGCCATTAATTTTTTTATTAAAGAATTAAAGAGGGAAATTCAATCAAAAGACAAAGATAAAAAAGCAATTGTCAAACATAGCAAAGCTTGGCCTTCGCCTTATCTTGGCATATTAAGTTCAAAAATCTTAAAGATATTTAAAAAGCCGGTTTTTTTATGTAAGGAAACGGCAGGAGAAGAATGCATTTGTTCCGCTCGCCTGCCAAGGGGCATAGATGGGGTTAAGGCCATGGGTAAGTGTAAAAAATATTTAATTACTTATGGCGGCCATGCCCCAGCTTGCGGTTGTCGTCTTCATTTAAAAGATTTTGATAAATTTGTTTCTTGTTTGGAGAATTATTTTTTAAATTTAAAAAAGGAAGATGGATAAAATAGTTATTTATACAGACGGCGCCTCCAGGGGAAATCCGGGGCCAAGCGCCATTGGCGGAGTTATCTGTGATTCTAAGGGCAGGGTTTTAAAAGAATATTCTGAGGTAATCGAAGAGACCACGAATAATGTGGCTGAATACAAGGCAGTAATTTTTGCTTTGAAAAAAACTAAGGCTCTTTATGGGAAAAAGAAGGATTATCAAGTTGTTATAAGGTCTGATTCCAAGCTTTTAGTTTCTCAGCTCAATGGCGAATTTAAGATTAAAGATGAGAACATGCAAAAATTATTTCTAGTTGTTTGGAACCTTAAGGTAGATTTTAAGGAAGTAGTTTTTGAGCTAGTTCCCAGAGAGAGAAACAAAAAGGCAGATGCTCTAGCAAATCAAGCGCTGGATGGAGCAAATCAAAAATTGCTCTAGCGTTTTTCAAAGGAGGTTCTGCAAAAGCCGCCGGTTAAGCGTTAAGATAGAGCAAGTCATTGAAGAGGCGGCTTGTTTATTTTTAAAAATTTTTCCCTGCTGGTTTCAATTTAGCAATACTCCGGCTCTGTGGCCGCGGCTTCTCTTTATTGACAAAGACAATTTTTTTGATATAATAAGAGTGCCCAAGTAGGCGAGGTAATCGCTCTGTACGCAAGTACAGAGAGGAAGGTCCGAACACCCTGTCTTTTTTGACACAGGCAGCGGGTAACGCCCGTCGTCGGTGACGATAGAGGTGCGAACAGTGACGCTTTAAGGCGCAAGTTTTAAAGCACCCCCTTGGGGTGAATCTCTGTGAAAGCAGAGAGTGAAACGGCTAAATCCTTGCCCGGGTGCAAGAGCAAATATAGTAGCTCGCAAGAGCCAAGGGGCAACTCTTGGCCTAGATAGATGATTACCTAAAACTGAATTCGGCCTATAGCCTGCTTGGGTTTGCAGAAACCTCTCGTTACGAGAGGTTTTTGCAAATTTATGTTATAATAATTGAATGATTAGTAGAGTTTTTTCTAAAACCACCAAAAACATTACAGCAGCCGCTTATGTCTTGGCAACTTCAAGCATTATCAGCGCCTTGCTAGGGCTTTTAAGAGATCGGCTTTTGGCCGGTCGTTTTGGAGCAGGAGAAGAACTAGACATCTATTACGCTGCTTTTAGAATTCCTAATTTAGTGTACGGGCTTTTGGTTTCCGGAGGAATAATTGCCGCTTTTCTGCCTGTTTTTTCTGAATATTTTAACAAAGACAAAAAAAAGGCCTGGGACTTAACTAGCAACAGTTTAAATGTTTTTTTGTTATTTTCTATTCTCATCTGCGGGCTTTTATTTATTTTTGCCCCCTATTTAGTAAGATTTGTAGTGCCTGGCTTTAGTGCTGAGCATAGAGCGCTAACGGTTCTTCTAACCAGGATAATGTTTTTAAGCCCCATTTTTTTTGGGGTTTCCAATATTTTTGCGAGCATTCTCCAATATTTTAATCACTTTATTGTTTTTGCTCTTTCTCCAATTTTTTATAATCTGGGAATAATCTTTGGGATTCTTTTTTTAGCCCCTCGCTTTGGGGTGGTTGGCTTGGCTTTTGGAGTGGTAGTAGGCGCTTTTTTGCATTGGATTATTCAGATTCCTTCAGCTTTAATAAATGGATTTAAATACAAACCAATCTTTAATCTTCGCTCTAAAGGGTTAAAAAAGATTGTCTATTTAATGATTCCCAGAACAGTTAGTTCCTTTGTTACTCAATTCAATTTGATTATAGTGACAGCTATCGCTTCCACACTGGGAGCCGGCAACATTTCTATTTTTAATTTTTCTGAGCATTTAAGAGCAATGCCTATTCATGTTATTGGCGGTTCTTTCGCCGTGGCCTCTTACCCTTTTCTGGCTAAGGCTTGGGCTAGCGGAGAAAAAAGGAAATTTTTATCCAATGTCTCTGTTACTTTTAGGCAGAGTTTATTCCTGGCTATTCCCATTAGTTTTCTTTTGTTTTTATTAAGGGGCCAATTAGTAAGGATTTTTTTGGGTACTGGAAAGTTTAGCTGGACTGACACGCGTTTGACCGCTGCTTGCTTGGGAGTTTTTGTAATCGGCATTTTTGCCTTTTGCTTGATTCCTTTTTTAGCCAGGATTTTTTATTCGCTTCAGGATACCAAAACGCCCCTTGCGGCTAGTTTAATTACCTTGCCAGTAGCTGCGGGTTTTTCTTTTTTATTTGTCCATTTTTTCAGTTTTGAGAATTGGTTTTATCGTTTTTTCGCTAATCTTTTGAATTTGGGAGATATTGAAAACATCTCTGTGCTTGGTTTGCCTTTAGCCATTTCTCTTTCTGGAATCTTCCAAGCCATCTTTCTTTTATTGCTTTTTAAAAGGAGAGTTAAAGATTTTTCTTTGGCAAGCATGTTGATTTCTTTGAAAAAGATTTTATTGGCTAGCATTTTGATGTCGTTTTGTGTTTATTTTTCTTTGTCTCTGACAGCTAATTTTCTTAATGTTTTAACTGTAAAAGGAGTATTAATTCAGGCAATAACTGGAGTTCTGGCTGGAATTTTATCTTTTTGGCTTTTTGGCTACTTTTTAAAAATTGAGGAATTACGATATTTTCACGTTAAGGTTTGCGCTTTATTGAAAAAGAAAAATATTATTCTATCACCTGACGATTATGTAGACAAAGATATTAGCTGATTATGAAAAAGCAAATCAGAAATTTTTGTATTATTTCGCATATAGACCATGGCAAGTCCACTTTAGCGGACCGTTTTTTGGAATTAACAGCTACTATTGATAAAAAGAAAATGAGGCCTCAATTTCTGGATATGATGGACATAGAAAGGGAAAGGGGGATTACTATCAAGCTTCAGCCGGTACGCATGGAATATCAGGGCTGTATATTAAATATGATTGATACGCCTGGGCATGTTGATTTTTCTTATGAGGTTTCCAGAAGTTTGGCTGCTATTGAAGGAGCGGTGCTTTTAGTTGATGTTTCCAAAGGCATTCAGGCTCAAACCTTGGCTAATTTGCAGTTGGCCAAAGAACAGAAAGTAAAAGTGATTCCAGTGGTTAACAAAATTGATTTAGTCGATCAGACGACAGGCGGCTTAAGGGTTTCTCAAGAAAGGGCAGATGAAGTTGCTGAAGAAATTGCTAAAGCAGCGGGCGTTTTAAAAGAAGAGGTGATTTTTATCTCTGCTAAAAGCGGTTTAAATGTTGAGAAGGTTTTAAAAGCAATTATTGAGAAAGTTAGTCCTCCTCAAAAAAACTTTCAACAAGAGAAGGCCTTAATTTTTGATTTTCAATACGACCCCTATAAAGGAGTAATTGCCTTTGTCAGAGTTTTTGGCGGCAGATTCTCTAAAGATAATGAAGTTTTCCTTTTGAACTCTCAAGCTAAAACCAAGATAAAAGAAGTCGGCTGTTTCGTCCCGCAATTGCAAGCTCAAGAGCAGTTAGAAGCGGGAGAAATCGGTTATCTTGTTTTGGGTATTAAAAACTCTGACCAGGTAAAAATAGGGGATACGGTGGCCAAGGAAAAAGTTGAACCTTTGCCTGGTTATAGGGAAGCCAAGTCCGTAGTTTTTATGGGACTTTTCCCAAACAATTCCAATGATTGGGATTTGTTGAAAGAGGGGCTTTTGAAACTTAAACTTAATGATCCGGCTTTAAGTTTTAAGCCAGAGTCAAAATCTGTTTTGGGTAGGGGTTTTGTCTGCGGTTTTTTAGGTCTTTTACATGCTGAGATTGTGATTGAGCGTTTAAAGAGGGAGTATAACCTTAATTTAATGACTTCAGCTCCTTCAGTTTGCTACAAAGTTATTGATACGAGTAATAAAGAACAAATGATTTGTTCGGTTTTAGATTGGCCTGATGCTTCTAAGATTAAAAAGACTTTGGAGCAGATTTGTGAATTGAAAATTATTTTGCCTAAAGAATACTTAGGAGCTGTTTTGGCTCTCTTGGAAGAAAAAAGCCCAAAAGTCAAGAGTTTGGGTTTAGATAGAAATATTTTAGAGTGCCAGATTCCTTTTCGAGAAATTATGGACAATTTTTATGATAAGTTAAAGAGCTCTACCAAGGGTTTTGCCTCTATGGATTACAAGATCGTTGGCTTTAAAGAGGCGAATTTGGTTAAACTTGAGATTTTGATAGCCGGTAAAGTAGAGGAAGCGTTTTCTACTATTGTCTTAAAAGATGAAGCTTACGAGAAAGGTAAGGCTATAGTAGAAAAACTGGAGTCTGTGTTTCTGCCTCAGCTTTTTGATGTTCCGCTTCAAGCAAGAGTTGGTGGGGATATTATAGCTAGAAGAACTGTTAGAGCAAGGCGAAAAGATGTTACAGCCGGCCTTTACGGAGGTGACTATACCAGAAAGAAAAAAGTTTTGAAGAAACAGCGCAGAGGTAAAAAGAAGTTAAAAGAACGTGGCGAAATAAAAATGCCACAGGAGGTAGTCTGGAAAATGTTTAGAAGTTAGTTAGAAGTTAGTTGATTAACCTTTAGGTTTGCGGTATTATCTAAACAAGGGGGTAAGCGCCCAGCCAATCATACTAATGGCTACCAGGCTTATAATGGTTATCCAGATTATTTTTGTTATTTTTTTAGCAGTTAATTTGCTCATATTTCTATGATAGCAAAAAAAAGCATTGAAAAAAAGTTTTCTTGGCAGGACAAGATTTTAATTGGCCTTTTAGTAGTTTTTAATTTCTTTATTTTCGGATTTCTTTTAGTGGCTAATTCCAGATTGTTTATGGAAATTAGCAAGAGCAGAGAACAGTACCTGGTTTTAGATAAACAGATAAAGAACTTAGAGCAGAAAAATAATGAATTAAGAGAGCTTTTGCTTTCTACTAAAAGCGAAACCCAGATTGAAAAATTTTTAAGGGAAAAGGCCTTGTATAAAAAAGAGGGGGAAGAAGTGGTGGTGATCAAGAGAAATGACAAAGAAACAGCGAGGAAGGTGCCCCAAGAGGTTCAAGAAACTGCTTCTGTTATGGATAAATTCATTGATTTTTTAAGAGAGCTATTATTGCGGGATTAGTATAGTGGTAGTACGTAACCTTCCCAAGGTTAAGGCGCCAGTTCGATCCTGGTATCCCGCTTGGCATTCTTCGTATTCTTGGAATGTTTTTTGTTTTAAGCTTTGCTTTGGTCGTTTCTTTTGATATAATAAAAATCAGGATTGAGCCGATGTAGCTCAGCGGCTAGAGCAACTCTTTCGTAAAGAGTAGGTCCTCGGTTCAAGTCCGAGCATCGGCTTATGAAGGATTTATTCGATTTCAGAAATATAAAAGATAAACTCCATCATTTGATGGACTGTCTTTGAATTAGAGAAAAAGAAAAAGCAGTTCGAAGAGTTAGAAAAAAAATTAGCTGCTAGCAGTTGGGATAATAAAGAGGGAATGATTGATTTGAATAAGAATTTTGTTAATCTTAAGCAAGAGCTTGAGGAGTGGGAGAAAATTAAAAAGGAAGCCGACGATTTACAAGAATTGATCGATTTGAAAGATGATAGCTTATCGGAAGAAATAGGAAAATTAAAAGAAAAGCTTTTAAAGAAAATAGAGAAAAAGGAGGTGGAACTTTTTTTGTCTGGCAAATATGATACCCTTAATGCTCTTTTAACAATATCAGCTGGAGCCGGGGGGCAGGATGCTGAAGATTGGGCTGCCATTCTTTTGAGGATGTATAAAAGGTATTGCGAAAGAAAGGGTTTTGGCTTTAAGATTTTGTCTCAAAGTTTTGGCGAGCCAGGGCCCGAGGGTCGGATTGGGGTTAAGGAGGCGGTTATGGAAATTAAAGGAAAATTTGCTTACGGATTACTTAAAGGTGAGTCAGGGGTTCATAGATTGGTTCGATTATCTCCTTTTTCTGCCAAAAACCTAAGACATACTTCTTTTGCCTTAGTGGAGATAATGCCAGAAATAAAAGAAGTTGATGAGGTAGAATTAAAAGAAGACGACTTAAAAACAGACACCTATAGAGCTTCTGGTCCGGGGGGCCAGTATGTAAATAAAAGGGATTCAGCGGTTAGGATTACTCATTTGCCTACAAAGATTACTGTTAGTTGTCAGGCAGAGAGAACTCAGGGATTAAATAAGAAAAAAGCGCTCGAAATGTTAAAAGCAAAACTCCTTAAATTAAAACAAGAAGAGGAGAGAAAGAAAAAAGAAAAGTTGAAAGGTAAAGAAGTAAGCGTTGAGTGGGGCAACCAGATTCGTTCTTATGTTTTTTACCCCTATAAACTTGTTAAGGATCATAGGACAGAAGTAGAGACATCTCAATTAGAGGACGTTTTAGACGGCGATCTTGATATTTTTATTAAGAAAGAACTTGAGTTATGATAAATTTTGAAAATATTAGTAAGGTTTATCCGCCTCAGAGCATTGCTTTAAAAGATGTTAGTTTTGAGGTTGATAATGGAGAATTTGTATCTATAGTAGGTAAATCAGGCGCTGGGAAAACAACTTTAATAAAATTGTTGTTAAGAGAGGAAGATCCTACAGAAGGCAGGATTTTTTTTAATGACCTAGAGGTCTCCCAACTTAGGTGTACGGAGCTTCCTTACTATCGTCAGAAAATAGGGGCTATTTTTCAGGACTATCGTTTATTAAATCACAAAACCGTTTACGAAAATGTGGCTTATGCTATGGAGGTTATGGGAGCTACTGATTATGAGATTAGAAGAGATGTGCCCAAAGTTTTAGATATAGTTGGTTTAACTGACAAATTCTGTAATTTCCCCAGGGAAATTTCAGGAGGTGAGAAGCAGCGCACGGCTATTGCCAGGGCTTTAGCTATAAGACCAGAGGTTATAGTGGCAGATGAGCCGACAGGAAACCTTGACCCCTATCATAGCAAAGAGATAATAGATTTATTAGTGAAAATTAATCAAATGGGCACTATGGTGATCCTCTCCACTCATGATAAAGAGGTGATTAACAGCTTGAAAAGAAGAGTAATTACTTTGGAAAATGGAGAATTAGTGCGCGATGAGCAAAAAGGCCGTTTTATTCTTTAATTTCTAATTTTAAATTTTTAATCAATTTCTAATTCCTTAAATGAAAATTAGTAATTATTAACAATGTTTACTTTTATCAAATGTTTACTTTTATCAGAAGAATAACTAGGTTCGGCTGGCACAGCTTTTTAAGAGAAGGTGGGCTTAATATAGCTACAATTTTTGTTATTACCGTTACTATTAGTTTGTTTACTTTTCTTTTTGCTTCCCAGGGCATTGTTAGTTATTTGATAGGTCAGATTGAGCAAAAGATTGACATAAGCGTTTATTTAAAACCTGATGTTACTCAAGAGGATGTTTTAGAAGCTAAAGAGCGTTTAAATAATTTACCAGAAGTAAAAAATGTTACCTTTCTTTCTAAGGATGAGGTATTGGAGGAATTTAGACAAAGGCATGTAAACGATCCTGTTGTTTTAGAATCTTTGGAAGTAGTAGGCAGCAATCCCTTTTACGGTTCTTTAAATATTAGCGCCACTAATCCAAATGAGTATGCCGCCATTCTTACGGTTTTAAATTCCGATAGTTTTGCAAATGTTATCCAAAAAGTAGATTATCTAGAAAAGAAATCGGTTATTGATAAGCTCTCTGAGTTTATAGGAACAGTAAACAGGGTAGGGTTTGGTTTGGCGGTTGCTTTGGGCATAGTCGCTGTGTTAGTTGCCTTTAATACTGTCAGGGTGGCGATTTATGATTCGAGTAAAGAGATTTCCATAATGCGTTTAGTGGGTGCGCCTAATAAGTTTATCAGAGGTCCTTTCATTATCCAGGGGGTGATTAACGGAACAATTGCCGCAATAATTTCATGCCTTTTGTTTCTTTTAATCGTTCAACTTCTAGGTCCTAGAGTTGAATCGATAACTAATGGTTTTGATTTGGGGCAGTGGTGGACAGATAACCTTGGCTCAACTATAATGATTCAGATTGTCTCTGGGATAGGGGTCGGAGTGATTTCCAGTTTGATTGCCATAAGAAGATATCTTAAGGTGTAGACAATGCCGGGTCGGCCCTCGGCCGTAGCCTACGGGCGAGGCCCTTGGCCGTAGCCTATGGGCGAGACCCTTGGCCGTAGCCTATGGGCGAGGCTAACGGTAGGCCAAACTTTATGTATACGG
>Ga0190359_1002107_pt1 | contig 12055 bp, 16 predicted proteins | sample 48721823_MG_FD_161269 | JGI IMG/M metagenome (GOLD analysis project Ga0190359, IMG submission 161269) | Hydrothermal vent microbial mat bacterial communities from Southern Trench, Guaymas Basin, Mexico - 4872-18-2-3_MG | ecosystem: Environmental > Aquatic > Marine > Hydrothermal vents >...
CAGAAAACTCCAGACTATGGTTTGGAGATGGAGCTGCAAGCCCATAGGGCCCGAGAATTTGTAACCACGTGATGCCGCTGGCTTCTGTCAAGCGTAAAATTCTTTTGCGGAAGAAGAGGTTTCAGTGCGGTGGGGAGGTAGGGAGAGCCCTATTGGGTAATTTGATCGATTCTTTGTTTTCCGGTACTAGGCTCCAGGGAGGGGATAAGGCCTGCATTGGAAGAGGGATTACAACGGACACTCCAATAGGGAAATAGAAAAGCTGATTAAAACTTGACAGTAGAGCTAAAATTGTATGAAGAATAAGTATGTATTGCAGGGATGGCTATGAAAAAAACTACTGTGTTAATTGATGAGGAACTGTTGAGGAATGCCATAGAGATCACAGGGGCAAAATCAAAGAAAGAAGCTATTGAGAGATGGCTTCGTTCTTTGGTACAGCAGCACAACCGGGAAGCCTTGTGCAAGGACCTCGGCACATTTGATATAGATTTGACATTAAACGAATTGGAACGATTGAGGCATGCCGAATAATCTTTTCCTTTGCGGAATTTTCTCATTGCCCGCCGCGCATTGGGCCGATTTTAGGGTTGCGGTATTTAGGACATTGTGGCAGATTTAATAAATTACGTTCAGCAATGGAGGTAGGCTTACTGGCAGGGATAGCGCAGGAAGTTTTGGGTTAACAACCAAGATTCTACAAGGAGGCGAGAAATGAAAGGAAAGAGCTTCAGATGGTTTTTGCTTGGTGTTTTGGTGTTGTGTTTAACCATCCCTACGGCTATCTTTGCCGCGGGTAAACCCATAATCCTGGGTGTGCCAACCTCTCTGGGATTCCTGGAGGGAAAAGAAGGCCTGTTCTGTGTCAAAATGGCAGTTGATGAGATTAATGCTGCAGGTGGAGTGAATGTTGCAGGGAAAAAAAGGCCGTTCAAGGTTATCTCCATAGATGCCAGAGGAGCCGAACCTGGAGTACCCGTTGCAGAGGTTATTAAGGCACACAAAAAGCTGATTCTCGAGAATAAAGCAAATTTTATAGTGTTTGGATCCTTCCGGTCCGAGTGTGCCATCGCCGCCATGGATGTTGTGGGGCAATACAAGATTCCCATGATCCTGGGCACTGCAATGTCTCCTGCTATGGAGAAAAAGGTGCAGACCAATTACGATAAGTACAAATACACCTTTCGCGTCTGTTTGAATGCCGTGTACCTGATAAAATATTTAGGTGGCACTATGGCCTATTTGAATAAGCAGTTTGGGTTTGACCGCGTCTTTATCATGAACCAGGACGTGGCCTGGGCACGGAAGACCGGAGATCTAATGGTTAAACTGGTATTTGACAAAATGGGCTGGAAGGTTGTAGGTCGGCAGGCTTACCCTGCCGGATCATCTGATTTTTCAGCCGCCCTCATGAAGGCGAGAGCAAAAAAGGCCCAGGTCATTTTGCCCATATTTGACATGCCGCAAAGTGGGATTCTGGTGAAACAATGGAAGTCCATGCGGGTACCCACCCTCATTGCAGGATTTATTTCACCACTGGCCGGTCCTGCGGCGTGGAATTCCTTTGACAAAAAGATTGACGGGACCATCAATTCCATATTTGAGATTGGCAATGTGCCTGTCCCCAAGGTGCCCAAGTCAGTCGAGTTTTTTAACAAATACAAAAAGAGGTATGGCAGGCCCATCGAGGCTGGCCATTCTCCCGCACCTTCTTACGAAATGGTCTATATCCTGAAGGAGGCCATCGAAAGGGCGGGGAGCATTGACGGAGATGCCGTGGTCGCTGAGCTTGAAAAGACTGATCGGATGGGTGCCATTGGTCGCATTCGGTTCAACAAAGGTCACCAGGTGATTTACGGACAGGATCCCAATGAAACGGCCATGGGGTGCATGGTCCAATGGCGAAAACCCGGCAAGAGAGTTATCGTTTATCCGCCAAACATTGCGGAAGCCAAGATCCAGCTCCCTCCGGGCTTAAGGCCTGCCAAATAAAGAAGGTTTGATGAGGGCTTGGGATAATTTCCGGGAAAGAGCCAGAGCTTGAGGCCTCCCGGCCAAGCCCTTGTTTATTATTAATTCGTCAGGAGTCTGTTTAGACGTATGTTGATAGGTACTCTGGTATATGGGTTTGTAAATAGTGCTATACTTGCCCTCGTTGCCATGGGGTTTAACCTGACCTTTGGGATTAGTGGTGTGGCTAATTTTGCCTATGGTGCAGTGTATATTTTTTCTGGATTTTTTGCCTGGATCTTATTGAACTCTGCAGGGCTTCCTTACATTGTTTGTGTAATAGGGGCAATAGTTGGGGCAGGAATCCTTGGTATCCTCATGTACTACACCGTTATCTTGAGGGTAAAAGGGATAGCCCTTTCCGAAGTGATGGCGACCTTTGGCCTTGGACTCGCAATAATGGAGCTCTTCAGATATTTTGACTTTGTTGGTTTTCGTTACACCCTTCCAATATTTTTCGATGGTAGTCTTTCCATGGGAGAGGTCTATATTGATTATCAAAGGCTCATAATTGCCCTTATCGCCATCGCACTCACCACGTTCCTGTATTTTTTCACCCGATATACAAAGATAGGACTGGCCTTCAGGGCCATTGCGCAAGACGAGCGCACGGCACTTACCTTTGGCATAGAGTCTGACCGAATTGGTGCACTGAGCATGGCCTTTGGATCTGCGCTTGCGGCGGTGGCTGCTATTGTTATTCTTCCCCTGGGGACCATAGCAGTAGAAGGCGGCTATGAGGTATTGATCAATGCGCTGGCCGTATGCATAGTGGGGGGGTTGGGGAGCACTGTGGGCATTTTGGTTGCAAGCGTTCTGATCGGCTATGCCCAGACCTTCACAGCAAATTACCTTGAGCCCCATTGGATGATCTTGGTGAGCCTTATTGCCATTGCCGTTATATTAACCATCAAGCCATCAGGCCTATTTGGGAAGCAAAAGGAATTGGAAGAAAGGGTTTAGTATTTAATGGAAAAGAGGAAGGAAAGGATAGACCGGGGTATAAAGGCGAGATCCGAGGATATTTTTGCACTGTCCTCCTACAGAGAAATGCTTTACCTCCTAGTGCCAAGGGCTATTCCAGTTGTAGGCCTGCTCTTCCTTGCACCATTTCTGAGCCCTTATTGGAGAGAAATATTCATCTCTACCTCGGTTTATGCCCTCCTTGCCATAAGCTGGGACTTGCTTATCTCGGCCGGGCTGGTGTCTTTAGGCCAATCTCTTTTTTATGGAATCGGCTCCTACGTGGCAGGATCCCTCAACCACTATTATAGCTTGCCCCCGATTCTGACTATTCCTATTGCTACCGTGGCGGGAGGAATTATTTGTACAATTGTGCTGCTACCGGTATTGAGGCTTAGGGGTATTTATTTTGCCATGGTCACCCTTGTAGTTCCGCTTATGTTCTCCAGGCTCGTAGAGGCCACAAGGATATTAGGAGGCACCGAAGGTCTCACAGGTTTGACTCCTTTTCCAAGCCCATGGGTATCCTTGTACGTGATTGAAATAGCGGTCCTCGTGACCCTTTTTGGGTTCAGGAGACTTATGGGATCGGATTGGGGACTGATAGTAAAAGGTATCAATGATAATGACCGTTCGGTCATGAGCGCTGGCTTGAATATCCATTGGTACAAGGCTCAGGTGGTATTTCTTGGCGCCTCGGTTGGATGCTTTGCGGGGGCATTTGGCACACACCTTGATATGTTTGCCGGAATGCCTGGTTTTGCTCTGGATTATTCTATTATGCCCATAGCAGCCGCGGTGGTGGGTGGAGCGGGGTCCTTTGCAGGGCCGCTGCTTGGGGCCTTCATACTTGTACCGTTATCGGAAATTCTAAGGTCATTGGGCGCCCTCAGGATAGTATTTTATGGCATGTTCCTCGTAATATTTGTGGTAGGGCTTCCTGAGGGAATATTTCGTTTTTTGCAAAGAAAATATCACCAGTTTGAGCGATGGGTAGAAGTGAGTTAAAAAAAGAGGGAGAATCGCTGTTGAGGGTAGAGGACCTGTCAAAATCCTTTGGGGGTGTTCTGGCAGTGGATGGGGTAAGTTTTGAGCTGCCCTCAGGTCAGTTGCTTGGCATAATCGGCCCAAACGGGTCTGGTAAGACAACACTGGTCAATTTGATCACAGGATTTATTAAACCAGATCGCGGTAGGGTTATTTATAGCGGAAAGGACATAACAGGCTGGCCTCCATACAAGATTGTTACCCTGGGTATAGCCAGGACCTTTCAGATGGTAAAACCCTTTTATCAGCTTCCAGCTTACAAGAATCTCATAATTCCATTGTGCTCGCCAAGGGTCAAGGCCATGGCTGGCGGAAAATATGGGGAAAGGGACGCAGTGGCATTAGACTTACTGGAAGAAGTGGGGTTTGAAAGGGACTCCTATGTATCATACAAGGTTGCAAGCTCGCTTCCCCAAGGATACCTCAAGCGACTGGAACTGGCAAAGGCTATTGCTTTAAGACCAGATCTCATAATCCTGGATGAGCTCTTTTCGGGTCTCAGCTTGGCAGAAGTGGCGAGCATCGTGCCTATTATCGAAAAACTCCGTTTTCAGGGAAAAACTATGATCATGATTGAACATAGGCTCAAGGAACTTTTCCGAATAGCAGATAGAGTAATGGTGCTTAACTACGGACAGAAGATCGCCGAAGGATCCGCCAAAGAGGTCATGGAAAGCGAAGAGGTCAAGAACGCTTACTTGGGGAGCGAGGAGTAAATGAGTGTTAGGTTTTAGGCGTTAGGTTATATATGCAGATGCTCAAGGTGGAAAACTTGATGGTGTTTTTTGAAAACGCCCTTGCCCTTAATGACTTCAGCATGGAGCTGGACGAAGGGCAGATAGTGGGTGTCATAGGGTCCAACAGTGCTGGAAAGACGACCCTCATGAATACCCTGTCAGGCCTTATATTGGACATGAGGATTAAGGAGAAAAGAAGGGGCGGCGAGCGCATAACCATCTACGGAAAGATCATATATCGGGGCGAAGACATTTCAAATGTGCCGCCAAGCGAAAGGGTGAAAAAGGGAATCGTGCTCTGCAGGGAAAGGCACCCGGTGTTTGGTGAGAGTAGCGTAGTGGAGAATCTGAGGATAGCAGGCTACCTTAAATCAAGGGGCCACATTAGGAAGACAATCGAGTATGTTTTCGAGGTGTTTCCGGGCCTAAAACGGCTCAGAGGTAGAAAGGCGGGATTCCTCAGCGGAGGTGAACAGCAGATGCTTGCCATAGGGATGGCCCTGGTGGCTGAGCCCAGCCTGTTGCTATTGGATGAGCCGCTGCTCGGTTTAAGCCCCATGATGCAAAACATGCTTGTTGAATCCATCAAGCGATTGAAATCGGATTCCGGGATGACTGTGGTCCTGAGCGAACAGTTTGCAAGGCCTGTGCTTCCAATGATCGACCACGGGTATATTATTGAGAATGGCATGTTGACCCTATCCGGTACGGGCCAGGAGCTTATGGATAACCCTGAAGTAAAGGCAGCATATTTTGGAGTTTAGAACCGGTGAAGGATAGAAGAGACAATATCTTTTGTGCATTTGCCTCCGCAGCGGATAGGTTCTCGCGCCGCACCGCTGTGGTGTACCTTGGTACCCGCTTTTCTTACAGTAAGGTGCTTAGGCTAGCTGAGGCCTTTGCCTCTTCCCTGGCTGAGCTCGGTGTCAAGGAAAACGACAGGGTGATGCTTTACATTCCAAATAGCATCCAATGGGTCGTTTCTTGGCTAGGAATCCAGAGGGCAGGGGCCATTGCTGTGCCTATCACTCCCATCTATACATCCTATGACCTCAGGTACATTGCAAAGGACAGTGGAGCAAGCTTTATTGTATGTGCTGATACTAATTATGGTTATGTAAAAGAGGTATTCGAAGAGGTCGGATTCAGGAAGGCAATCGTCACTCGCCTAGCCGACCTATTGCCTTGGTGGAAGCGATTGTTCGGCTGGGCCTTTGACAGGGTGCCCAAGGGCAAGATAGCCAGAGACGAAAACACCATACCTTTTAGAAAAATGGTTCATGGTTCTGGCAAGGGACTGCCAGATGTCTCCAGCAACCGGGGGGACGAGGAGGTGGCGGAGATCCTCTATACAGGGGGAACTACCAAGTTTCCAAAGGGCGTCCCCATATCACACGGCCTATTTTTGGAATCGGCCATGGAACAGATAACCATGAGCCGAAATCTGTTCCCACCCGAAGACAACGTGATAATAGGCTCTGCCCCTCTTTTTCATATCTTGGGACAGACATGCGGCCTTGCGGTGCTCCTTGTTGGGGGATGTCTCATCACCATGCCCAAGGTTAACTTGGACGCCATTTTTGATGCCATTCAACGCTTCAAGGCAAAGACGTTAATAGGAGTGCCGGCGCTCTACAGAATGATCCTTGAACACGACCGCCTCCATTTATATAACCTGGACTCATTAAGATATTGCTTTAATGGTGGCGATGTATTGCCTGTTGAAATCGGCGAGAGGTGGAAGAAGCGGTTTCGGATACCCCTGTACCAAGGCTATGGGGCCACGGAGACATGCGGCGGTGTTACCATGTGTCCAACCGATAGAGAGAACCCAGTAAGAAGTATTGGTAGGCTTCTTCCGAGTAAAAAGGTAAAAATAGTTGACCCCGAGACCCTGGAGCCTGTCCCTGTTGGGAAGCCAGGGGAATTGCTTGTTCACTCTGAAAAGATGGTTCAAGCGTATCTGAACAAACCCGAGGAGACGGCCGAGTCCTTTGTGGAGATAGAGGGGTTGTTGTGGTACAGGACTGCTGACATTGTCTCAGTTGATGAGGAAGGTAATTTTTATTTCATTGACCGCACGGTTGATACAATAAAGCACAAGGGATATCGCGTTTCATCTTCGGAAATTGAGTCGGTGCTCCAGGAACACCCGGCCGTGGTGGGAGCGTGCGCGGTGGGGATACCGGATAACAAAGTGGGGGAGCGCATAAAGGCCTTTGTAGTCCTCAAAGAGGACGTGAAGGGCATCACGGGTTATGACTTGATCAGGTGGTGCAGGGAGAGGCTCGCCTCTTACAAGGTTCCCCAATACATAGAATTCCGAGACATGCTCCCCAAATCGAAGGTTGGTAAGCTGCTGAGGCGCGAAATTCGCAGTGAAGAGCAAAGACGCGCAGAGGCCTAGCGCAAGAAAACTACTTACCCTTTATGACCCTGTCTTGAATCTCGGAAACATTTGATTGGTTGTCCAACTGACAACTCTGCCTCATTCAGGTGGAAACTCCCATCTTGGGGAGTATAACTGCCTGTAGCAAAATCCATATTGCGATAATAACTAGAAGTACCCACATATTCTTCTTATCCTCTTTCCTCAAGCTAATTCCTTGAATTATATGGGGCCACCACATAACTTGCGTGGCCCCAGTAGTAAGTAAAATAGCGTTGTCGGCTACCAGCCGACCAGCCAATTATGAGGCTCAGGAAAATCCGCCTGAAGGCACGCAACTAGAGGCAGTTGCAAGGCTTCCGCCGGAGGAAACAGAAGAGAATGAGGACAGTAACTTGGCGGTTTCTTTACTTCCACATTTAGGACACTCGGCCTCCTCCTCGTCTCTGCTGTTAAAGCATAGATATTCAAATTCATTACCGCATTTCTTGCATTTGAACTCATATATGGGCATCGTGCAGAATCCTCCCCCTTAGCCTCATTTTTTGTATACGTAATTAACACTATAAACGTAATTTTGCGGATTTCAACTAAAAAATTGTTGGATTTTCAGGTTATAAAAAACCGTAGATCACCCCCCTTGACATCGGAAAAAAGTCGATTATTTTTTAGAGCGAAAAAAATAAGCGTCAAAGGAGGTGAGGAGATATGTTGGGACTCATACCTTGGCGAGAAAGACGTGGAGCCGCAGACATTGATCTTTTCAGACGTGAAATTGACAGCCTCTTTGACAGATTCTTTGAGGGTTGGCCCTTTGAGGTGACACCGAGTGAAAGCCAGTGGATTCCTTCAGTAGACCTATCCGAGACCAACAAAGAATATATAGTGAGGGCAGAGATACCAGGGGTTGATCCGAAAGACTTCGACATAGCGCTCAACAACAACGTGTTGACCATCCGGGGTGAGCGAAAACATGAGAAAGAGACCAAGGAGGAGAATTTCCACAGAGTAGAGAGGGCCTATGGAAGCTTCACCAGGTCCATCCAGCTCCCCGGTGAGGTCAATGCGGACAAGGTGAGCGCCAATTACAAAAACGGTGTGCTGGAAATCACACTTCCCAAGGTAAAAGAAGAGGCTGTCAAGAAAATCCCTGTAAAGACGGCCTAATCGCTGGCTTGTAACAAGTCAGCCAGGAGGGCAAAGCGGGCAACACAGCCCGCTTTTTTTGTTGCAGATGGCTGATTGGTAACCTACTTGACAGGTTTCGCGTGTAATTATAATGTATACATTAGGAGCATGGAAGCGAAGAGGACAAAAAGGATGGCAAAGTTAAAAAGAAAGCAAATCTATTTGGACGAAGATAGCGATTTTGCTCTCAAGCAGCTTGCTAATATGACAGGAATCTCCGAAGCCGAACATATTAGGAGGGCGGTAAAGAAGTATCTTAGGATGGAAAAGATAAACCGGAGCAAAGGCAAAGACCCTTTGGAAGAATTGATTGGCATGTGTGACAAGCCCGAAGGCCCTTCCGATACCTCTGTTAATCATGACAAATATCTTTACGGAAAGACCCAGTAGTGATGACCCCTATCTTCATTGACACCAGTGCTTGGATTGCTATGGCGGTTGCACGTGATCAGTACCACCGAAAGGCCGCGTCCTTTTACCGGAAAATCTCCAAGAGAAATGCGATCCTGATTACTTCAAATTATATTTTGCTGGAGACTTACACCCGTATTCGTTATGATGATGGGCATCGAAAGGCAGTGAGCTTTCACAGGATAGTGCTGGAAGCGACAAGAACCGGAAGGCTTCGCGTAGAATGGGTCATTCCTTCCATTGATCAAGAGGCATGGAAAATATTCGAGAGTTACGAGGATCAAGATTTTTCCTTTGTGGATTGTACGAGCTTTGTAATTTGTCGCCGACTTAAGGTCCAAGAGGTTTTTGGATTTGATGAGCATTTCCGGACCATGGGATTTATCCTGAAGCCGTAAGCAATAGCGATTGATTTAGTGAACAATATTAGAGATATACTTTAAGGCCAGTATTATAATAAGCAGGCCAAGGATTAGTTTGATGATCTTTGCAGGAAAGTATTTCTGTGCTCGTGCCCCGCAATACATCCCCATGAGTCCTCCGATCCCAAATAGGGCACCTAGTCTCCAGTCCGGCGCTATGGCCAAGCCGGTATGGGCATAAACCGGAGCAATAATTGTATAAAATGCCACTCCTACTATTGAAGTGAGGAACGTGCTCAAAAGAGCAGCCCCTGCAATGGCATAAACTGGCAGGCCAAAGATGGCGATAAGGAACGGTGCTACAATGGCTCCACCTCCAATCCCATATGTCCCACTTATAATGCCTACGCAAAATGTCATGGCAAAAACAAGTGCGGTGTGAAAAGAAAAAGTATCCCCGTAGAATTCGAATTCGTAATTACTCAGGGAAAATTTTGTTGTTCGAATGCCTTTAGCAACGCCCCTTTCCCAGTGGGCGATATCCCTTCCGGCTCTCTGCTTGAAACGTTCCTCCAATTGAACTGTCTTTTCTTTTGCAGCCTTTGCCCTCGAGGTTAGATCATGTAGAAGCCTGATTCCTATATATAAAAGCACACAGCCTACAAATACCTTAAAATGCCTGGCGTCGGGTAGATATTTTATTCTTAGTATTGCCCCTATAAAAACACCGGGAAGGGTGCCTGAGATGATGACGAGGGCCAGGGGCCATGCCATCCTGCCTTCACGGATATATCGATAAACGCCTCCAGGAATTCCCACAATGTTGTAAACGAGATTCGTGGGGCTTACGGCAGGTGAAGTAAAGTGCAGGACACTGACCTGAAAGGGAAGCAGAAGAAATGCCCCTGATACCCCACCCATGGATGTAAAGAAGGAGACCCCAAAGGCCACTGCCACTGGTATGAAAGGAGATACATCAACGCCTGATACGGGAAAATGCATGAGAGAATATCCATTACAATAATCACTGAGCATATAATAAAGCTTTGGGGTTTTCAACAATCATGCCGCGCATTAATTGCTTGAATCCAAGGCATAAGAAGTGTTATGGTAAATAGAGTCCAAAGTAACCCTCGATATGGGTTCCGATCTCGCTTGCCGATGCTTGGCTTATCCGCATGACAGAATTGTTCCCTGAGAGCATTATTCTAACACTTGATAGTGTTTTCAAATAGGAAAAACAGGAATAGGGTGATACGTATCCTGCATCCTCAAATGAGATAACCCGGGAATTAGGCCTCGGAAATAACAAAGGAGTAATCAATGGACATTAAGGTGCTTTTCACCACCTTTGGAATGATTTTCCTGGCAGAGCTGGGTGATAAGACGCAACTGGCAACATTGAGTTTTGCAGCAGAGAGTAAGTCTAGGGTTGCGGTTTTTCTGGGGGCAGCGGGGGCATTGGTGTTGACATCATTGCTGGCGGTCTTATTTGGGTCCATTATAAGCAAGTACGTACCAGAAAACTATGTCAGGACTGGGGCTGCGGTTCTCTTTATAGTGCTGGGCACGTGGATGTTATTTTTCCACGGGGCTAAGTAGAATTAATAAGTGCAAGGCTCATTATTTCAAATTCTTGCTGGGTGGGGGGTGATTACAGTAAGCTCCTTAAAGTAGCTCTTGTAGAAATCAGTATCTCTTGTTAGCAACCTATCGCTACGGGCTATGGCGTGACCCCCTATCAGGAAATCAGCAGCGATTCGAGTTCTTTTCTTGCGCCTGCTTCTCAGATATCTCGACCAGCACAAGGCTGCAAGCTGGCAGGAATTAAGATCCATTGGGGAAAATTGGATTCCCATTTTTTGAAGCGCTCCAACAACCTCACTGCTTGATTGCTCATAGGCAACCAAGACCTCTGCCCATACGATCTCACAGGCTACTACTATTCCCTCCCTTAGGCATTTCTTCAATGCTTCTTTCGAATTAGGGCCAAAAGCAGGGTCAGGTTCCAGTATGTCAACAATGATGTTTGTGGCAATGGCGGTTATCATAGCGCTTCTCTCAGTTCAGCAATTATATCATCGGTACGCCTACCTTTTCCGAATTTTCCGTAAATTTCATCAACGGGGTTTTTTTCATCCACCTTTACTGCAACCAAACGACCGCCTTCTTCAAAAAACTCAAGGATAGTGCCAGGTTTGATACCCAGGCAATCCCGTAAGCTTTTAGGTATCGTAACCTGTCCCCTTTCTGCAACTCTTGATCTCATGGTTCTTCCTTTCTAGTATGGTTTGTGTATGATTCTAGAATATGAAATCATATTAGTCAATCGTACCTCCATTTCTGTTGACGAATCTGAAAAACTGAAGTTTCACCGTTTTTAAAGTTTGTTTGAGCCGCGCCGCTTGCCGTGCACATGACAAATTCGCCTAAAAATCTTTAGTGGACAGGCTGCTGCGTATGGTTGCGTGATTCTATGTGACACAATTTCGGTGAAACTTCAGTTCGATTAATCATGAGGTTTAAACCTCTATGGGGTACTCAGAATCACAACATAGGTACTTTTCCCAGGGTGGGACCTGAGAATCTGAGTAATCTATATCTATAAGGACATTTGGTTGTAGTCTGTCTGCTTTAGGCAATGGCCTGGTCTTTATTTTCGATAAACCAAGGTGAATGAAGGCGCGCGGTAAGGTGCCGGATATGATGACCCAGGCAAGGGGCCAGGCCATTCTCCCCTCATGGATGTAACGGTAAATGCCCCCCGGGATTCCGACAATTGTTCTGCTTCAGATGGAATTGGAGTTTTCCTCTGAATCTGTTAACTATAGAAGAGGAGAGGAGGAAAACGAGATGGCAAAGCGACGACGCAAGTATACGGCTGAGCAAAAGGTAGCAATTCTGAAAGAGCATCTGGTAGAAGGGAGACGACTTTCAGATCTGTGCGA
>Ga0190359_1002108_pt1 | contig 12052 bp, 13 predicted proteins | sample 48721823_MG_FD_161269 | JGI IMG/M metagenome (GOLD analysis project Ga0190359, IMG submission 161269) | Hydrothermal vent microbial mat bacterial communities from Southern Trench, Guaymas Basin, Mexico - 4872-18-2-3_MG | ecosystem: Environmental > Aquatic > Marine > Hydrothermal vents >...
TACTGGGTTAGGAGCTTGACTGATTCCTCGTTGAAGAAGATTACAACCTCGTGTCCCCGGTCTTTGGCTGCCCTGACCATTCCCATCAAATGTACCAGTATTCTTGGGCTTGATACGGCGAATAATATGTTCAAACTAACAACTAGGCGGGTTATATGGCTAAATATTTTCCCTGTTCAACAACTTAGAACAATAAACACGGGGTGTTCAATTCCCTAGGATTATATCAACTCACATAATATCGTTATTTGAAAAGAGATGAGACTACCAATAATGCAAGTAAGCTTGGATACACGTAAACTCACCAGCTTCGCCCTAGTGGCATTCATACTGGGGGGTGCCCTTGGTGGAGTGCTCTGGAATATGGGCGGAGTATATGTTCCAAACAGTAACCTTGACGCCTTTTTCGGTAATATGCACCGCTTCACAAGCTACGATGAACTCAAAGAATACCTCACAGACTACAGTTCAGGCTATGGTGTAGACTACATCAGAGGTTTTGGCTTTGGTGATTTTATAATGGCTCCACTTGCCTCTGACGGAGCAAATGTTGATATCTATTGGGATACCGTTGAGTCAGCAGCTGGTTCCCACGAGTTATATGTTGGTGACGAATACTCTGGCACAAATATCCAAGTCGAGGGGGTAGATGAGGCTGATGTTGTTAAGACTGATGGTGAGTACATCTATTACGCGAAAGGCACACAGGTAATCATCATCAAAGCCTACCCATCGGAAGACTCTGGAATAGTCAAACGGCTGAACTTTGAGAACACTGTCTCAGACCTCTACGTAAGTAGTGACCGACTAGTTGTTTTCACATCAAAAAGTTACTATTATTACTTTTATTATGATGTTGATGACTCTGAGTCCAATGGACCCCAGACAACCCTCACAGTCTACGACATAACCGACCCAACTGATCCCCAGAAAATCAAAGAATTCGGCATGGACGGAGAATACTTCAACAGCCGGCTCATCGGAGACTATCTCTACTACATCATCACAAATCAAGCCTACATCAATGAAGATGAGCTAGTCCCCTTACCCAGCATTAGGGAGAACGAGACATGGTGCACAATACAACCCACCGAGATATGGTATCCAAATAACACAAGGGGCTGGATGCAGTACTATACGATAGCTAGTCTCGACATCTCAGACGCAGAGGCGCAGTTATCCACCGAGACATTCCTCCTAGACTCTGGATACAACCTCTACGTGAGCCCCACAAACCTCTACCTCACCAGCAACGGATGGAACAGCGATACCACCATCACCAAGATAGGAATAGAGAACGGAGACATCACCTTCAAGGCAAACGGCACAGTCCCCGGCTACGTACTTAACCAGTTCAGCATGGACGAGCATGATGGCTACTTCAGAATCGCCACCACCAGCAATGACTGGCGCAGTGGCTCCAACGGAAACAACGTCTACGTACTGGACGAGGACTTGGAGATTGTGGGAAAACTTGAAGACCTTGCACCGGGTGAGGAAATATACAGCGCCCGCTTCATGGGTTCACGGTGCTATCTGGTTACCTTCAAGAAGATAGACCCATTGTTCACCATCGACCTCAGCGACCCGGAGAACCCAACGGTGCTTGGTAAACTCAAGATACCCGGATTCAGCGACTATCTCCACCCCTATGACGAGAACACCCTCATCGGCATAGGAAAAGAAACCGAGGAATCAGAAGAAGGCGACTTCGCATGGCACCAAGGCGTAAAAATCAGTCTATTTGATGTTAGTGATGTTGAGAACCCAAGGGAGATAGCCAAGATAGAGATAGGTGACAGGGGCTCAGACAGCCCAGCACGGTATGATCACCACGCTTTCCTCTTTAGCAGGGCACGTAACCTACTGGTTATCCCGATACTGGAGGCAGGCATAGACGAGGATGATTTCAGCGGAGAAGTACCCGACAACTTCTACGGTGAGTACACGTATCAGGGAGCCTATGTATTCGATATCAGCCTCGAAGGAATAGAGCTACGTGGACAAATAACCCATTTACAGGATGATGAGTTGCTGAAGAGTGGTTTCTGGTTTGAATCAGAGTACGCAGTAGAGCGCAGCCTCTACATCGAGGACAACCTGTACACCATGAGTCAGGGCATGATCAAGATAAATAACCTTGAGACACTTGAAGAGCTGGCTGAGATAGACCTAGGTGAATAAGATGGGTGAGGCGAAGCGAATCTACGGGAAGACACTAGACGTCTACCTGTGCATACTCACCAGCGAGAACCCAATAGGCGTCAGAGACATCTGGCGAGCCCTCGGCTTCAGCAGCCCAAGCCTCGCCCAGTACCATGTAAACAAGCTTCTAGACCTGAAACTCATCGAAACCGACTTTGACGGCAAATACATCATCAACGATCAAGAATCTATTGAGGCTCTACGTAGCTTTCTATTACTCAGAGGCATGCTGATCCCCCGGCTCACCATCTATAGTGCTTTGATTCTCGGGTTGATGGTTAGCTATGTGATGTACTGGCCGTGGAGAGGTGACTTCCGAGACCTAGTAACCTTGTTCATCGGTTTATTCAGCGCAGGTGCTTTCCTTTTTGAAGCCGTTAAACAGTACCGTGGCTTGGATTTCATGAAGAACGAGGACTAGCTAGAAGGTTTACTCAACTTATTTCTCTGTTTCCTTTATTCTTTCCAGTTTTTCTACAAACCTGTACCTTGAATGAATATATCCCAAACATAATAATGCAAATGGGGTGCGGAATACATTGATTGGCGACCAGATAATGTCTTCGATTAGATAGATCAACCAATCAACAACAGTAGTTTGATTCACTAACATGTTCGCTACAGAGGTAATTACGATTACAATTACTCTTGGAACCCATAGCGTGAATAATACACGTCCATACTCAATATCCAATTCTACTTTCTTTCCTATCTCAAACATCTTCAACAAATACCAGAGATTCACCGGAATCAGTACAAGTGATGAAACTCAAATATACAACCCATATGCTTGAACGGAGCGTCCTGAGTACAATAAGGTATTAGAAAGATAGCTACTAACAAGGGACCTTAGAAGAACTACTCCTTGATAGATTACCACATACCTAAGAACCTCTCTATTCCACTCGGTTCTGATGATTGGTCTTTCTTTTACTATCCATCCGAGTGTTATTCCTGAAAATAGAGGAGCTAGAAAACTATACCCGCTTAGACCGCGTACAGCTGATACCTGAAAAACTGATTTTGAAACGTCATCCTTGGTGATTAACCACAATCCTACTATGAAAATTTCAGCAAGAATCCAACCTATCAACAGATTGTCAAGGTATTTTCTATAGTTCCTACTTAGATCAACACGTCGTCCGAACCAAAAACCAGAAACTACCACCAATGTTGATATTATGAGACTGAATAACGAGAAAATCCTCTTGAAAAACTCGTAGCTATTATTATCTCTGAAATTTAGGATAATCAAAAGGAATCCTCGATAACTTACTGGAACAATACTCAGAACCAAAAATACGAATCCAAGCAAGATAAGAAACTGTTGTTGTCTCTTTGGGTCCCAGCTCAACGTATACTCCCGTTATGAACGGTTTGTTTCATAAAAAACTATCTAAAAATAATTAGGAGAATCGAAGAACTCCTTCGCCTCCTTCAGAATCTCAGGCTTAGCCAGCAACTCAACCAAGGTCATTCCAAGAGCTTTAGCCCCCGTATTCAAAGCATCTAGTCCAGTCTGGGTCATGGTGGCCTCAGCCAGCTTAATGCTGTGCCCTGGGGTCCCTACTGGGGCTATTCCTATGTAGCTTCCCGCCGCTGGTGCCTTCTGTGAAACATCACCATAGTCTGTTGAAGCCATAGGCATCGCCTTCACTGACTCTTTCCAGTCTTTCACCGGTGCTCCTAAGTCCTTATAGTTCTGCCAAAGAGTTCGTACCATGGGGTAATTGAGTTTCTTACTCGCATAGAACCTGTGCTTGTCAATCTCAACTTCTACCCCCATCGCTAGAGCCGCGCCCTCGCCGCAGCGGGCAACCTTATCCACCATCTCATCAAGATACTCCTGATCACTGCTTCTGACACCAAAATCAAGAACCGCACGATCTGGGATTATGTTCATAGCCACGCCCCCCTCCTCAATGATACCGTGGATCACAAGATTTGCGTCACGCCTAGCCTCCTGACGCAGCATATGAGTCGCTGTATACGCCAAGGTAGCAGCGTTCAAAGCGTTCCGTCCAAGATGCGGGCTTGCAGCCGCGTGGCTTGTCTGTCCCTTGAACACCATTCTACACTTGCTGATGCCCAAGGCTTGGTTTCCGACGCCCCAGCTTGTGGATGGGTGAAGCATGATGACGCCATCAATATCATCGAACAAGCCGTGGTTCGCCATGATGACCTTGCTTCCGCCGCTTGGGCCATGTCCCTCCTCAGCGGGGGTACCGATAACCATTATCTCTCCGGGTAAGTCTTTGATAGCTTTGCTTGCCGCTATTCCGGCTCCTATCGCTGATGATGCGATGAGGTTATGTCCACAGCCATGACCCACACCGGGCAAGGCATCATACTCGGCTAGTACTGCTACCTTTGGCCCTGGTCCCTTACCCTTGTATGTGGCTATGAAAGCAGTGGGCATATCATAGACGCCTTTCTCTACTGTGAACCCATGCTCCTCAAGAGTCTCCGTGAGTAACTTGAACGCCTTGAACTCTTCACTACCCAGCTCAGGGTTATCATAGAGATACTTGGCTATCTTCTCAAGCAGTGGACGCTTCTTATCAACGGTCTCCTGTACCTGTTTCTTCAATGAATCTAAGTCAACCAATCTAATCACAAACCAAAGGTGCTATCAGAATAAGGGTTTTTCACTTTCACCCCACTTTCACCAGCCTCCCCCCGTTGCAAATCAGTGCGTTCACATTATAAGCAAAAAACAAGCAGAAACGGTTGAGAGAAATGGGCGAAGTAATTGAAGCAGGCACACTCGAAGGAGTAGCAAGCACAACAGTCAAAAAGCTACACAAAGCCGGCTTAGTAACACTAGAATCAATCGCAGTAACTCCCCCCCGCGAGATAGTAGAGCTAACCGGTATGGGTGTCGACACAGCCATCAAGGTGAACACCTTAGCGCGCCTCCAAGTAGACCCAGGCTTTGTCTCAGCCACGGACCTACTAGAGACCCGCAAGCACATGATGAAGTGCAAGACCGGCTCCAGTGAATTCGACCGCATAATGGGCGGCGGAATCGAAACAGGCGTTATCACCGAGTTTATCGGCGAGTTCGGCTCCGGTAAGACCCAGATATGTTATACTCTCAGCGTGTTGGCACAACGACCTACGGAAGAGGGCGGTCTAGGTGGACGAGTCTGTGTCATCGACACCGAAGGCACCTTCCTACCAGAGCGTATAGTGCAGATAGCCGAATCAAGAGGATACGACCCCCAAGAAATCCTCAGCAACGTCTTGATCGCACGCGCCTACAACAGCGACCACCAGATCATGCTCGTGAAAAACCTCCCCCAGGTAGCCCAAGAGCATGACATAAAGCTTGTAATCGTCGACAGCATGATTGGACACTTCAGAGGCGAATACATAGGCAGAGGAACCCTAGCCGAACGCCAACAGAAAATCGGCGGCGTCCTAGGAAACCTACTCAGAGTCGCTGAGGCATTCAACCTAAGCGTTGTACTAACAAACCAAGTGCAAGCCAAACCCGACACCTCCTACGGAGACCCCAACAAACCCGCAGGCGGACACGTAATGGCACATGCATGCACCCACAGAGTCTATCTACGTAAAGGCAGACAGAACACACGACTCGTTCAGGTTATCGACAGCCCCTATCTCCCAGAAGAGAAGATCAGGATAGCTGTCACTGAGGCGGGCATCTGCGACGAGGACGGAAACACAAACATGGAATACGACCCCGACGCTAACTACGATGAAGAGTTCAGCCTAGAAGTCGAGAAGGATGCTGAGGCTGAAATCGAGATCGAGGACTCAGAAGAAGAATAGCTATCTTATGTACTGGAACGGGTTATGATACCCATTTTTCTGTAACTTACTAACCAGTTCCTTTTTCAATTCACCCACACCGACACCCTTCTTGGCGCTAATAGGGTAGACATATCCCGCTACCAGCTCAGGCTCCCCATCAGTAAGACTATTGATATAGGCTCGTAGGTTCTCCATCACCTGTTTATCGTTGCTTTTATCGATCTTGTTTGCAGCCACAAAGGGGTACTCACCGATGTTTTCTTCAAGGTATTGAACCATCTCCACGTCTATGCTGATGTAACCTTTCTTTGCGAGGCGTTTCTCTGTCTCAATGAATGTTACGATGTTTAGTACATGAACTGCGGCGATAATCTGGTCCGCTTTCTCGTAGATAAAATCCAGAATATTTTCCTTGGTCTTGTCTTCCCAGCTACGAGGAGCATCAACCTTCTTACCATAACCCGGCATATCCACCAAAAACAAGTCCTGAGCAATCTCATACTTGTCTATGCTTGTGGTGGTTCCCGGGCGTTTACCTGTGGCGATCTTTAACCCTGTGAGTGCCTTGATTGTAGAGCTTTTCCCAGCGTTGGGTCTACCTGTGAATATGATGTACTGCTCGGGCATAGTGTGTATAGAAAGTGGTGGATACTGTTAAACAGATGGGTTAGATGTTGACGTTAAAGTCCAACCGCTGGGCGAGCTCCTTGTACCTGTTACGAATAGTAACCTCGGTCACCTGAGCTTCCTTTGCGATCTCACCTTGAGTCCTACGCTCATCAGTAATCTGGCTGCTGATGTAGATACATGCAGCAGCTATTCCTGATGGACCACGACCGCTTGTCAACTTCATCTCAGAAGCCTGATGCAAAATAGCCATGGCCAAACGCTCAGTCTCACCAGTCAAAGCCAGCTTGTTCACTATCTTGCTAATGTAACCCTGTGGATTCACCTGTGGCACATTAGGCTTCAACTCACGTAACAAGAAACGATAGTTACGAGCCGCCTCTTTCTTAGTGATGTTAGCTGCTCCGGCAACGTCCTCAAGGGTTCTGATAACGCCGCACTGTCTACAAGCCATATAGATTGATGCAACTGCGACGCTCTGGATTGTTCTTCCCCTGATAAGCTGCTTCTGGATAGCACGTCTGTAGATCATGCTGCTTGTCTCAATGACGTTCTTGGGCAAGTTGAGTTTGTAGCTAATTTTACTCATCTCACTCAAGGCATGAGCCAAGTTACGCTGAGTACTATCAGAAACCTTGCTCCTACGATGCCATTTCCTGAGCCTGTAAAGCCTTGCTCTTTCCTCTGGGCTAAGTTTTCTACCCGAGGCGTCACGGTCTTGCCACCCGATTGTTGTGCTGAGTCCCTTGTCGTGTATCGTCCAAGTTACTGGGGCTCCGACTCTTGGAAGCTTATCCCTTTGCTCTTGGTCAAACGCACGCCACTCTGGACCTGTATCAAGCAATGTCGAGGATACTACCATACCACAAGCCTGGCATACCAGTTCACCAGTCTCGTAGTCTCTTAGTAGGTTACTGTTCCCGCACTCTGTGCAGGTAATCTGTTTTTTTAATTTCGCAGACAAAAGACCCCTCACGAGATTATGATTAGAGACAAATTATGGTATTTAACTGTTTGGTAAACGGGCTTGTTTTAGGGCTTATTTTTCTCAAAACTTGAGAAAAACTCCCCTAAGGGACATTTATACAATATTTAAAGGCACTGCGAGTAAAAAGAGGGTATTTACCGCGGAACCATGGTATTTACTATATATTGTTTTCGGTCAATAAATAAATTTAAAACATAGCCCTCCACACCAATGGGCATCAAACGGGAAACACCATGCTATCAATAATCTACGTAGGCATCGGAGGATTCATCGGCGCAATATTCAGGTTCCTCCTCTCAAACACGTTACAAGGCTCATCACGTTTCCCACTAGGAACCCTTGGAGTGAATATTCTTGGGGCTTTCACATTGAGTTTCATCACGTATAGTGGCGAGAAGGCGTTAGCTTTGCCCGATTCAAGTCGGTTATTCTTGACTGTCGGGCTTCTCGGTGCATTTACTACAATGTCAACTTTCAGCCTTGAATCCTTCAAACTACTTGAAGAACAACAGAACATACTATTCCTAGCTAACTTGGCTTTGAACAATCTACTCTGTCTGACTGGAATTTATCTCGGAAAAATAGCATCAGCCTTACTCTAAAAGGTAAGGGGGAGGGGGTAACACGATCCAACCGAAAACAGGCCGCTTTCAGTAAAACCAGTCCTAAAACAAGTCTAATAGGATCAAATTGTATACAAAAATGTAATCTACGAAACAAGAAATAAAAGAAAAAATAGGTTTAGGCTAGGGTCATGCCGACTTTCTTCGCCTTGGCTAGCTCATAGACCTTGCTGGCTGTACCAACGTCCTGAATAGCCAAACCGGTTGCCTTGAACATGGTGATCTCGTCAGGTGACTCACGTCCCTTCTTCTTACCCGCAACGATCTCTCCGAGCTCAGCGTAGATGTCCTCTTCCTTGATGACGCCTTCCTCTTTTGGTACCTTGAAGTCACCAACAACGAACGCCTGTGGGATGAAGTCAACTACGTGCTTGTCGCATTTCTTGATAACGCTGGTCATCAACTCACGTTTAGCACCCGTGTCTGCGCCGATAGCTGATACGTGTGCTCCCTTCTTGAGCCATGCGCCATCCATGAACGCCTTGGGGCTTGGAGTGCATGTGATCACGATGTCGCTGCCCTCGGCTGCCTCCTGTGCGCTCTTTACTGGCACAAAGTCCACCTTGGGGAACATCTTCTTCATCTCCTTAGCGAAAGATTCCATTGCCTCTGGGATGATGTCAAAGACCTTGACCTTCTCGATATTTGGTCTGACTTCCATCAAGCCCATTACTTGGCTTCTTCCCTGAACACCAGTACCGCAGACTCCAGCGACTTTACTGTCCTCTCGGCTTAGATATTTGATGCCTGTTGCTCCGGCTGCGCCTGTTCTGAGGGCTGTGATATAGGTTCCGTCCATGATGGCGAGTGGTACGCCGTTCTCTGGACTGTTTAGAATAATTCTTGCGATTACCGCAGGTAGATTGTATTCTTTCTTGTTGCCTGGGTGTACTGTTACTATTTTTGTGCCCGCTGCGTTTAATCCGGGCATGTAGGCTGGCATCGCGATTAGGACGCCTTTATCGAAGTGAAGGTATACTCTTGGGGGCATCTCTATGTTGTCGTTGCCCATCTCTTTGAATCCGCCCTCGACTGCTTCGAGGGTGCTCTTCATGTCAAGAACTTCCTTGACCTCGTCCTGTGTAAGGTAGAGTGTCATATTGAATCACCATGTGAAGGGCTTACTGGGCTTTTAATGATTTCGAGAAGCATAATCTATGTATTTCTGGCGTTTTTTATCTGTGGTTAACCGTATACTGTATCTGAAAACACTTTTTGTCACATCTATCTGTTTATGTTACAAATAGTTGAGATAAAGAAACACTGTTTTCTCTCTCTCAAACATACAGCTATACATTATATTGAGTCTATTTGCGTAAATATTAACTACTAAAACAAACACAGTATAACTAACTAGAGGATATAGGTGCATTATACTGTCGCCAAGACTCTTCGATATATTCAATACTCAGCCAAAAACCATTGTTTCTCCCTCTAAGCCAAGTGGTGAAAAAGTTTTGATAGCAGCACAAATGAATAATGGCTACGTATTTGACGAACGCTTCTTCAACTCCTTCCAAGAAGTACAATGCTATAGATACCTGAAACACATAGGCATCCCACCAGGCAAAATGCACATGGAGTACAGGCTAGGAAGAAACCATGTTGACTTCTTCCCGTTGAAGCGGGTATTCTGGGAGCACCACCCTATCAACCACAAACTAGGCTCAAACATCTACAAATATGGAAAACAACGTCGGCACATCTTGGATAAACATGGGTATGAGCATATCCCGTTGATTGTCTCTGATGTGATGTTTGAGGATATACCGGATATCTGCCACAAGATGGCTGAACATGATATAGATTTCAGAAAAGGAGTCGTACCAACTGATACTGGCATCTACTATCTAAGAGACTATGAGCACGATTTCTTGGATATTGGGTATGAGCTGCTAACCGAGACTATGCAGTTCTAGTTTATGGGGTGAATTTTCCCCCATCTGTAAAGGTCATCATCAGCTGCGCGTAGAGGTCACTGAATCCATCATTGGTTACGCTGCTTACTGGTATTGGCTGGAACTCCAAGCCGATCCTGTTGATGATCTCCATCATGTCCTGGCTCATGGTTCTGTTCAAGCCGGTGAGCCGTGCGTCTACTGCCTCTTCCAACGCGAATTGGTCCTCGCTCCAGCTAACCATTTCTGCTAACTGGTACTCATCCAAGGCGTCTATTTTACTGATCAAGTGGTATTGAGGTAGGAAGAACTTGGTGTTGATGGCTGTGGCTAGGAACATGTTCATTACATAGTTTAATGGATCACGGCACTGCATTCCGTCAAAGATGTAGATGACTCCTTTCTCTACGTCAGTGAGGTTCTGTGCTATCTCTGCCCCGATATTTCTGAATGCGAATAATTCCATCTGACCTGGTGTATCCACTATGCAAACATCTGGTGTAAAGTCCTCTATGTCGTTACTGAGGTCTTCTACTATTCCTGACATCATGTCGTGGGCAAGCATCAGGCCGCCGTTTGGTCCGAGACCATATTCCTCCATGATCTCTTCTACTTTGATGTATTCTCTGACGTCAACATTAGCCGCGTAGGGTAATATCATTGACCCGGGGTCAAGGTTGACCGCCATCACGTCCTCCCTGTGGTATTCGAGGAATCGTGTGAACTTGGCGGTGAAGGTGCTTTTACCGCTTCCAGCGGTTCCAAGCACGAATATTAGGTTCAACCTGTAAACTCCTTGAAGCGTTTGTATGTTTCAGCCATCATGTATCTGCGTGGTGGACGTTTGAAGCCGTAGCTGCAGACTGGTTCAACTGCGCCGCCTATGCCTTTTTCTTTGGCTATCTTCATTCCCCTGATTACATCTACGAGTACTGCTCCTGCGTTGGGGCTGTCCTCTGTGCTAAGCTTCATGTCGAGTGTGAACTCTGCTCCGCTGAAGTACTTGCCCTTTACGAAGAAGAAGCTGTCACGACCATTAACAAGGAAGTCAACGAAGTCAGCTGAGCCTGATACAAGCTCGAAATCGTATGGGATGTGTTTCTTTACCGCCTCTGTCTTGATGGTTCGTTTGATGTCCCGTGTCTTCTCCAATGTGTTGATGGACTCACTACCTCCACCGACATCCAGCTGATAACTCTCATCAATATGCACACCACGGCTATCAAGGAACTCGAGTAGTCCAATATGTACCGCTGTTGCACCCATCTGGCTCATCAAGTCATCACCCGCCAAAGGAAGACCCGCCTTCTTATAGGCTGACGCGATGCTGATGTCGTTGACTATGCCTGCTGGGGTCGCATTGATGAAGCCACAGCCCGCTTTCAACGCTGCTTCCGCGTAGAGTCTACTTGCCTTATCTGCGCCTCCTGATATGAGGTTCAGTAAGAGGTCTGCCTTGGTCTCCTTGAGAATTTTGGCTATGTCTACTGGTTTTTTTTCCGCTAGAACGATCTGACTCATGGTGTTTCCATTCAGAGAATCCGGGTGTGGACCCATCTGCACGGTTACACCGGTTTTCTTGAGTTCGACCATCTTGGGCGCCTTGTTTGGCTCCGCGTGGATGGCTTCAGAGACCTCCTTGCCTATCTTGTTCTTGTCTATGTCGAATGCTGCTACTAGTTTGATGTCGCCTGCAGTGTACCCGCCTAGTTTCTCATGAAGTAGTCCAATGCTGTTCCCATTCTCCGAATAGTATTGAACGCCCTGAAGTAAAGATGAGGCGCTGTTACCTATGCCAGCGATAGCCACACGTATCTCGGTCAACAATAATCACCGTATTACACCTAGAAACAACGACATGAAGTATAAAGGCTAATGGTCCAGCTTCTTGGTCATTATATAGCCGTCCTCGTCTCCATAATAGTTTTCAG
>Ga0190359_1002111_pt1 | contig 12046 bp, 13 predicted proteins | sample 48721823_MG_FD_161269 | JGI IMG/M metagenome (GOLD analysis project Ga0190359, IMG submission 161269) | Hydrothermal vent microbial mat bacterial communities from Southern Trench, Guaymas Basin, Mexico - 4872-18-2-3_MG | ecosystem: Environmental > Aquatic > Marine > Hydrothermal vents >...
CAGCATTTCGACCAGCATCTCCCGCATATACGCCGCGTCTTCCACAATCAAAATCCTTTTCTTCTCCATCTTCTTTCTCCTTCGCCCTCTTCTTCGCCCTCTTCTTCTCCCTCCCTCCTTTCCTCCTTCTTTTCTTCCCTCCTTTCCTCCCTCCTTTCCTCCCTCCTTTCCCCTCTCCTTTCCCCCCTCGCTCTCCTTCTCTCTGCTCCCGTCTTCATTCCCCTTTATTTATCTTTGTCCTTACCTTTGTCGTTTCGGGATTATAAAAAAGAATTTTGAGCCTTTCCCGAGTTCGCTCGTCGCCCAGACCCTCCCGCCGTGCAATTTTACATACTCCTTAACAATTGATAAACCCAGTCCGAGACTGCCTGACTTCCGCGTTAGCGAGGTGTCGACCATATAAAACCGCTCAAAAATCTTCGGCAGATCCTCCGCGGGAATTCCAATCCCTGTGTCCGCAACGCAGCACCGCACTTCTTCGCCCCTGTCCTCAACTCTGTCAACCCTGATCTCAATTCTACCGCCAGCAGGGGTGTATTTAATTGCGTTGGAAATCAGGTTAGAGAAGACCGCGACCACCTGCTGCTTGTCCGCCTGAATCACTTCTCCTACCTCCGAGACGACGGTGGAGATTTTTTGTTCCTTCTTCGCTGCCTCGGGTTCGAAGCCCTTAACCACTTCCTGCACCACCTCCGAAAGCGAGAACTCCTTCAAATTTAACTTTATTTTCCTGCTGTCAATCCGCGCAAGTTCCAACATCCGATTAATCATCTTCTCAAGTTCCTTCGCACACTGCTCGATATTTTGAATGTAGCGCCGCCCCTTGTCCGGCAGTTCACAGCGCTCCAAGAGGCTTGCGTAACCCACGATCGGCGCAAGAGGGGACCGCATCTCGTGGTAAGCCACATTAAGAAACTCCCGCTTCATATCGTCCAGCTCTGTAAGTTTTTCGCAGGTCTCTCGCAGCTCGTCCTCCTTCCTCTTCAACTCTGTAATGTCAAGCAAGGAGGCAATGCACCTTTTTGACCCCTTTCCTGCCCTTGCCTCTGGCTCTGTTTCTACCCCTGCCTCTACCTCTGCCCCTGCCTCTACCTCTGCCCCCGGAATCGGTTCTATCCAGGACTGCACATTTCGTATCTCGCCACTGCGGCTAACGAACTTGAAAGGGCAGCACGCGGGCGCTTTCCCGTCCCTCCGCTTGGCGCAGTAATTCTGCACCCGCACCCTGTCCTCGTCAGCGATGAAATCGCCCCACTTCTTCCCCCTCAGTTCGCTCCTTGAGTAGCCACTCAGAGCCTCAAATTCCTTGTTCGCCAACGAAATCCGCCCGCCAGCCTCAATGAGACACAAAGCGGTGAGTGCATGCTCAAAAATCACCCTGTACCGCTCCTCTGCGTCCCTTAACTTCTTCTCAATCCGCTTTCGCTCGGTGATGTCTCGGAAAATCGTTAATTTTGAGACCGTGCCGTCAATGTTCCTGAGCGGCGTCTCAACGAGGTCGTAAGTCCTCTCCTTCTTGCGAGAGTGCCACTCCCACTGCACTGTCTCGCCCTTTCTGACCTCTTCCTGTTTGCACAGCGGGCAGGGTGTCGTCCTGTTATGAAAAACTTTGTAGCAGATCTCGCCGACATTGTAGCCAAAAACCTCAATTAAAGTCCTGTTCATAAACTCCACCTCGTAGTCCTTTGAGACGATGTAAACGCCGTCAGGCAGGGTCTCAAGAATCAAATTCAGGTTGTCTCGCTCCTTCTTTATCTTCTCTCGCTCCTCCTTTTTCCTCTCCTCCAACTCCTCTTCCAACTCCTCCTCTTTTGTTACATCTCGGCTTACACGGACGGTCCCAACCGGCACGCCGAGTTTGTCCTTTAGCAGCGCCGCGGACATTCGAATGCGAACCGGCTTTTTAGCCTTGTTTAGCACGGTCGTTCGGTAATTCTTGAGCTCCCCCTCTCGCTCCACAATTTCTGCTATTCTCTCCGCTTCGTCAGGGTCGGCGAAGAACCTTTTGTTTGGCGTGCCGAGGACCTCTTTTGCAGTGTAGCCCATATAATCTTCCGCGGCTTTGTTCCAGGACCGCACTTTTCCGTCCAAATCCACGACGACAATCGCGTCCGCAGAACTCGCAATAATGTTGTCCAAATAATCTTTTGTCTCTTTTAGCCGCTCCTCGCCCTTAGCCCGCTTCTCGCTCACGAGTCCGATTGTGTACGCGACCGCGACAAAAATGACGCTCCTCTCGAGGATCCTCTCGAGGACAGCAACCGAAAGAGACGGGGTCAAAGGCGGGGTCAGAGGACAAGTAACAAGAATGTAGAATAGGCTGAGAAAAAGGGCGACATAAATCGCCTTCTTGTGGTACCACACCCCGGCTAAAAGGATGGGAATGTAGAAGAGGTGGGTGTAAACGCCTGTCTCTCCTTTAGAGGCGAAATAAACGGTCACGACAACGCAGAATAAAACACTGAAAAACAGTACAAGAAATTTACAATTCAATTTCTTTGCCCGCGTCCCCATTCTTCCTGTTTCCACCGTTTTGCAGTTAGAAATTAATTTATAAGTGTTTTATCTTTTTAAATGTAAAATAAAAGGAGAAGAGGGGAGAGAAGAAGATGGGAATAGAAGCAAAAACATTAGAAGTAAGGGATGTAATGACGCCGCGGGTCGTTACCGCGGATGAGGAGACGCCGCTCACCAAAGTGTCGACCGAGATGGAGGTGGCGGGAATCGGAAGCGTTGTGATAACAAGGCAGGGAAAGCCAGTGGGGATCGTCACCGAGCGGGACATTGCACTGAATGTCATAATGAAGGACCGAATGCCAAGCGAGGTGAAAGTGAAAGAGGTGATGTCGTCGCCGTTGGTCACGATTGACCCGTTTGCGTCGGTTGAAAAGGCGTGCGAGCTACTTGCAGAGAAGAGGATAAGACGGCTGCCGGTGGTTGAGGCGGAGGCAGAGGGAGACAGGCTTGTTGGAATTATAAGCGTGAGGAACATCTTAACGAGAAATCCAACCTCGGTGACCAAGTTTTATTACGAGGGTCCTTAAAGAAGAAGAGAGCAAGCGAAGTTCTTCGCCGTTGGTCACCGTTAGGTTGGGTGTGTGAACTCGCGCTCGCGGCGGGGGACGGGTGCCGATTTAATTATTCCGTGTCCTCAAACCGCTCCTCCAGCCTCTTCAACACATTCGGCAGCGTCGTGTACTCCATTTCCTCAACCGGCAGCCTGTGTGGCTCGAACGGTCCGTGCGCTCTCATATAATCCGCGACCTCTGTCGCCCTCCTCCTCGCGAGGTCAAAAGCAGGGTCGTCGAACAAGTCCGCAGTCCCCACGAGCCTGCCCTTACTCACTTGGAAGCCAGCAGCGAGAACCCGCGGCGGTCCGTCGAACCGAGTGCACTGCGAGTACCTGAACGGAACCGGAATTAGAGGTCCGTTGTGCGAGCCTCGCATCCAACCACTAACGAGGTAAGGCAGCGAGAACGGCTCTAAAACCTCGCCCAACGCAGGCAGTCCGCCCTGCGACCGCACCAACGCCACTGGGTCGTCCTTGCCCACATATTTCCCTGCAGTGAAGAACAACTTCTCGGTGCTAACTACCGCCACCGGCTCGTCCTCTGGAATTGGGCTCGCCCCCGTGCCCTTCGGAAAGACGCGCTTTATCACATATTTGCTCTTCGCCCCAATCAACGCAAGTAGCGAGTACAACTCCTCGGGGCACCGCAAAAAGACCTTCTTCTTCTCTTTTATGTCCCACACTTCAAAGACGAACCCGTCGTGCATCGTCGGGTCAATCACGAGCCCCGCGGTGTTGAACGGGTCTGCGAACATCTTGTAAATCGGGTAGTTGAACGCACCCGGCTCGGTCTTGTCCATCATAAACGCGACCAACGGCTCGGACCCCCGCTCTTCAAATTCCATCTCTGCAATCCCCGGTCCCATTCCGCGAATGTTCCCGCTGAACGCGTCCACGAGCAAGTCCTGACCCGCACCGTGCAACTTCAGCTCCTTCGCCACCTCGGTCGCCGCCTCAAATGTCTCCCACGCCAACCCGTGAATCTCCTCCGAGTCCGTCCCTTTCCTGTGGCTCATCAGCAACTGCAAATCGTCGCCCGCGTGCAGAACGTGGTAGCTCACGAGCAGCCCCTCGCTCTTCGCCTTCTCCATCCACTCTCTCGCCTTCTCCTCCAACTCAGGTCGCACTGTCGAGTGCCCTGGAAATCCACCTACGTCTGCCTTTATCAAACTTACTGTTATTTTCTCCATTTTTTCGGTTATTTTTTCCATTTTTCAGTCCTCTTATTTTTAGTTTTTAGCAAGCATAAAATTAGTTAAAGTTCTCACACCTCCGCTCCGAACACCCGTTCTGCCTCCTCGTCCCTGCGTTTGTGCTCTTGCTTTATCATTTCCCCGCGCTTGAAATACTGCTCTGCCTTCTCTGCTTCCCCCGTGGTCTTGTAAAGCAGCGCGAGATTGTAGCAAGCCGAGATGCCCTCGTCCATCAAATATCTGCTGAGGTTCAGCGCTGCGTTGAAGAACCCCTTCGCCATCTCGTACTGCTCCAAACTTGCGTAAGCCACGCCGCAGTCGTTGCAGACTTTAGCAAGCGTAGGACGAATCGGCTCTTTCCTCACGATTTCCTTGTAAATTTCTATCGCCTCCTCGTACCTCCCCTCACCAAGAAATTTCTCGCCAACGAGGAGCAACTCTTCCGCCGTCTTTTCTCCCTCTTCGCTCCTCTTTCCTTCCTCTTCTACCGCTTCCCTCTTTCCCTGCATAAAATTACAAATGCCTCTTAACCTTATTAATCTGCGCAAATAAAACTTCACCCGAGCCTGCCCGCGTCTTCTCTCACTCGCATTCTGAACGCTTTGTGCAGTTTTATAATCTCTGCTCTCCTCCGCTCGTCTGCACGCTCGAGGTTGTGAAAATACGGAATTTCAAACCCACCAAACCCACTAAACCCACCAAACTCGCCACGCTTCTCTTCTTCCCTCCAACGCTTCTCTTCTTCCCTCCAACGCTTCTCTTCTTCCCTCCGCCGCACCTCTTCAAACACTGCCCTCTTTCCGCCCCGCGCAAAAGCGTCGCACAAAACCCAAAGTGAGCCCACATTCAGAGACGCGAGCCCGACATTCGCGTAGGGAACTGCGTACTCGTTCCCGTTGAAGACGACCGCGACTCCGCCGTGCTGTGCGACCTCGCGCAGCATTTTGTAGTCGGTAATGCTGTCGCCCACCGCGATGACTTCGCTCAGCCGCACGCCCTTCGCTCTCGCGATTTTCCGCACTGCCTCAGCTTTCCGCTCGCCTCCCACCACCCGCGTCGCCCCGAGCACGTCGTAGCCCAGAGCGGGCAGTTGGCGAAAAAAGAACTCGTCCAACCGACTCACAAATCGCTCTCTCCCTGCCTCGTCAATGCTGGAATAAAGTCCGATTAAGTCTTCCTCGACTTTTTCCACCAAAGAAAAAAAAGCCTCTTTCTCTCCCAGCCTCGCTCTCGCACCCTCCAAGTCCAACCTCGTGCAGACAATATTTTCCTCGGGGACCCCCAGCCTGCGACCGACATTGTAAGCGTGCTGCTCGTAGCTCGTTGAAATTATGTAAACCTCCCACTTCTCTCCCCCCTTTCCCTCCTTTTCTCTCTCCTTTCCCTCCTTTTCTCTCTCCTTTCCCTCCTTTTCTCCACCCCCTTCCTGCAGCCGCTCAAACAACTCTCTCGCACCGTCCACCAACTTCGCACGCTCCGAGACCCGTTTTATCTCCGCCTCGGTTACGCCGTGCAGCAGGAGAAAAGGGACAATTAAGGCGAGCGTGTCGCCGGGCTCGTAGCCTTCACGTTCCTGAAGCGAAATAAAGTCGTCGTATTTGCTTATTGCCTCAAAGACGCGGGCTCCCTCCTTTCCTCCCTCTCCCGCCTTGCCCTCCTTTCCTACAAGTTTCATCACTTCGTAGGCGTTGTCCTGCGGCGATAAAGGTCCCTCGAGGTCAAAGAAAATTGTCCTTCGCATTTTGTTTTTCTATTATCTTTTGCTAAATTATGCTTTCTAACCGCTCCAGCCCCTCCAAAATGTCTTCCATCGCGGCGGCGTACGAGAACCGCACGAAACCTCTGCCCGCCTCTCCAAACGCCGAACCCGGCGTAACAACAACGCGAGCCTCCTTTAGCAACCGCTCCGTGAATTCTTCCCCGTCTCCGTTTACATTCACAAAAGCGTAAAACGCACCCTCCGGGTTCAAGCACCGCAGTCCCACCGCTCCCGCGTTCAGCCGCTTCACAATTACATCCCGCCGCCTCTTGAACTCCGCAACCATTTCCGCAACGCACTCCTGCGAGCCTTGAAGCCCTGCCAAAGCCGCGAACTGCGAAACCGACGGTGCGCAGGTTACCGAGTGCTGCTGTATTTTTAGCATTCCCCCCACAATTTCAGGCGGTGCGACCGCGTAGCCAACTCGCCAGCCGGTCATCGCGTAGGTCTTCGAGAACCCGTTTATGACGACCGTCCGCTCCTGCATTCCGTCAAAACTGGCGACGCTCACGTGCCTCCGACCGTCGTAAATTATCCGCTCGTAAATCTCGTCAGACAGCACGATTATGTCGTGCTCTACCGCGAACTCCGCAACCTCCCGCAACTCCCGCTCGCTCAAAACGTACCCTACAGGGTTGTTTGGACTGTTTAGCACCAGCAGCTTCGTCTTCTCTGACGCCGCAGACGCCAACGATTCGTAGGACACACCTCCTTCTCCTCCGTCTTCCCCTTCCCCTTCGCCCGCCGCACCCAGCCGCCGCACCCACTTTGGCACGCCACCTGCGAGTTTCACTGCGGATTCAAAACTGACCCACGAAGGGTCGAGCAGAACCACCTCGTCGCCGTCGTCCAAAACCGCCATCATTAACTCGTAAATCGCCTGCTTCGCTCCAGGCGTTACCAAGACATTCTCAACCTCCGCCTCAACCCCGTTCTCCGCCCGCATCTTCGCCGCAATCTCCGCCCGCAACTCTTCAATTCCCGCACCGCTCGTGTAGTGCGTCTCTCCAGCGTCCAACGCCTTTTTCGCGGCTTCGCAAATGTGCTTCGGCGTCTTGAAGTCTGGCTCGCCAAGCGAGAAGTTTAAGACTCGTTTTACTTTCCTTTCTCCCTCCCCCTGACTTTCCGCCTCCAACTGCCTCGCCAGATGCCCCATTTTCATCGTCGCCGACTCCTCCACCCTGCTCAGTCTTCTTGCCAACATTTCACTCCAACACACCCTAAAAAACACACCCTAAAAAACACACCCTAAAAACAAAAAGTCGCACAATTTAAATATCTTGACATTGAATTTAAAGAGAATTGATTATCGGAATAGACGACACAGACTCGAGAAAAGGAATGTGCACCACCTACTTGTGCGCGGTTTTAGTCGGCGAACTTGAGCGGTTTGGGCAGGTCTCGAGACCACGACTGGTAAGACTCAACCCCTGCGTCCCGTTTAAGACAAGAGGCAACGGTGCGGTCTCTTTTGAGGTGCGTGTGGCACGAGCAGAAGCACGAGCAGAAGCACGAGCAGAAGCACGAGCAGAAGCACGAGCAGAAGAAGTGAAAAAAGTGAAAGAAGTTGTCAAATCGCGAGTGAGCGAGTTCTCGGAGTTGGGCGAGGAGGGGACGAACCCGGGTGTTGTTTTTGTTGAGGAACAGAATTCAGGTTTAGGTAAAGGAGAAATAGGCGTTTTAAAGCGTTTTTACGAGGACGCGGTCAGGGAAGTGCTGACGCTGGAGGACGCCTGCGAAGTCATTTCAGAGTTGCGTTTGGACTGCTTTGGGCTGAAGAACAGGCGTGGTTTAATTGGGGCTTTGGCTGCTGCTTCTTTCCTGGTGCTGCAGAGGAGCCAGAAGACCAGGAGCCAGAAGACCGGTCTCTGCGACTGCGACTACGACTTTACCTACGAACTGGTGGCGTACAGGAGGAGGGAGCGGTGGGGGACGCGGAGAATTATTGACGAGGCGAGCGTGTGGCGGGCGGCTGCGGCGACTTACCCGCTGGTCTGGGACACCGTAGACGCAGCGAACAAGCAGGTTGTCTTCGCTCCGCATTCTCCGTGCCCCGTCCTCTTCGGGCTGCGGGGCGACAGCGTAGAAGCCATTTACAAGGCTTACGAACTGATTCAGCCGAATGCCGAACCCGTAGAGCGAGCAGAGTTGTTCGTGACAAATCAAGGCACGGACTTCCATTTAATCGACACGAGAAAGAAAAGAGAAGAGAAACTGGAACTGCAGGACGACCGCTCCTACATTTTGGACGGCGTGGTCTGCTCCAACCCCAGGACAATAAAAGGAGGGCACACGGTCTTTTCGCTCTCGCTCTCACTGCCAGCGGGCAGTGAAGAGGAAAAACTCGAGTGCATTGCCTACGAGCCGACGAAGGGCTTTCGTGCTGTTGTGAGGCGACTCCGAGTCGGCGACGAGGTCACAGTTTACGGGTCTCTAAAGAAAGGGGCGGTAAATCTTGAGAAGTTGGAGGTGAGGAAATTGAACCTGCTGGAAGTGAGGAATCCCAGGTGCGAGAGGTGCGGTAAGGCAATGAAATCGGCTGGCAGGTCGCAGGGCTACCGGTGCAAACGCTGCGGGACTTTCTGTGCGGAGAAGGAGGAGAAGGAGGAGGAAAGGGGAGTTTTGAAGGGGTTTTACGAAGTCCCGCCGGTTGCGAGGCGGCATATTTCTAAACCCTTGGTTCGCACTCGTCCGAGCAAATGATTTTTGAGACGCTGGGAAGGGCGGTAGTAATTTTTGCAGTAGCGTTCGCGGTTCTCTTAGTACTCGCGCTCCTCTTCTGCCTTTTCATTTTTCACACCAACCGAATAATTTTCCCGAACTTCGTGCTATTCGCAACAAGCCTGCTTTACGAGCCTTTACGCAGGCTGCTCTCGTTCTTTCGTGTTGACCCGACGCTGATTGACCGCGTCTCGGTAGAAATAAGAAACGCACTTAACTACCACGAGTTTGCGGCTACGCGTGTGGACGAGCGAGTTTTACTGCTACCGCAGTGCCTCCGCAGTCCTGAGTGTCCTGCGAAACTGAGTGCGGTGGACGGGCTTCACTGTGCGGGAAAAGAGGCGTGCGGGCGGTGTGCGATCGCGGAGCTGAGCGCTGCCTGCGAGGAGCTCGGGGTCAAGGTCTTCGTCTCGCCAGGCGGGACATTTGCAAAGCGGATTCTCCTGCAGAGCCAACCAAAAGCGGTGGTTGGCGTTGCCTGCTACAACAACCTCGCTGAAGGAATGTTGAACGCAAAACTCGTGGGTGTTCCAGCGCAGGGAGTGCCTCTCACGACCCCGGGCTGCGTTAGCACCACCGTCGACATTGACAAAATAATTGAGAAGTGCAAAATGCAAAAGGAAACGAAATGAAAAAGAGGATAAAAAATGATTTATGAGTGGGTAGGGAAGATTTTTGTAGTCGCGGTTGGCGTGCTGGCGGCGTTAATTCTGACCGCTGTCTGCCTCGCGATTTACAAAAGAGACCTGTTCCCGAGGTTCACGCTCTCCGTGCTCAACCTCTTCTACCAGCCCGCCAAACTGCTGTTCGGCTACTTCCGCGTAAATCCCGTGCTCGTGGACGAGCTCGGAATTGCACTGATGAACTCGGTTTACCGAGACGCGTACGGGAAGACGCCGTTGGAGAGGCGGTTGTTGTTTCTGCCGCAGTGCCTTCGCAGTCTGGAGTGCCCGGCGAAGACCTCGTCGCAGGAGGGAATAATTTGTAGGGAGTGTGGCAAGTGCGGGATTGCGGAGATTAAGCGGCTCTGCGACGAGCACGGAGTGGGGCTTTGCATTGCTCCCGGCGGTGAGTTCGTGAAGCGGGCGGTGAGGGACAAGAAGCCGCAGGCTGCGGTCGGCGTTGCGTGTCAGCACGACCTTTACGAGACGATGAAATATGTCACTTCGCAGGGCGTGCCGATGCTCGGCGTGCTGCTTTCAAAGACCGGCTGTGTGCTGACCGAGGTGGACTGGGAGGAGGTGAAAAGGGTGTTAGATTTAACTTTAGCTCACGCCAATTATCGCACTGTTCCCCGTGGGGTCGTCAATTATTAAAGTCACTTTCTCCTCTCCTTCGCCCGATTTTATTTTCTCTAACCGCTTCAAAACCGCTTCTGCACGCTTCTTTTCTTCGTTCCTTGCATTTCTGCTCAGCATTTTCACCACCTTCTCCACCCGCTTCAAGACGCCTTCAACCGTAGAAATAAACGCCTCCCCTCTCCTCGGCTCTACGCTGACGCCCAGCTCGGGAATTTCAATCCGCCCGAACGACGACCTCACTACCCGAGCATTTAAGTCCCGCACCGACGAAACCTCAAACTCGCACCTCCTTCCCCGCCCACTCCGCTCTCCGCTCTCTCCCTCCCCCGCCAGCAACATCAAATCGGCAGACCGAAACCCACACGAGGGGCAGACAGCGGTAAAAAAAAGAGCCTCGCCAAAGTGCGGGATTTCGTACGGCAGAAACTCCAACTCGCTCTCCGCCCCGCAAATCGGGCAACGCTCCTTCACCTCCCTACCTCACATTCAACTTCTTCCGTTCCAACTTAATCCCAGTCGGCGCTACAACAACCAGGTCGTCTCCAATTCCCGCAATGTCGCCTCGCACATCAAGCGCCGCCATTTTCAAGTCTTTCACCGCCTTCTCTACTAAAACCTTGTCCTGCTTCGCCCGCGAAATGTCCAAGATTAAAATATTGCCCGCGTAAATTTCCTTCTTTAACTCAGGAATGTCAAACAGACCCGTCAACTCCGCCGTTTTTATGTACAACCTCGCACGTTCGTCCTCCAGGTCCTCCTCGTACTCCTCAATGTCCAAGTCCAGGTAGTCCTTTTCAATCCCTACCCCTTCCCCTTCTCCTACCCCTCCCTCTCTCTTCCCCTTCGGAAGCAGCTTTCCTAAACCGCCTTTTAGCCTCATTTTCCCCTTCCCTCTCCTTTTCTCCTCATTTATTTAAATAAAAAAATCTTCTCTTTTATCCTTTTTATCCGCCCAACCACTTCCGCAGTTGCGCCTGCTTCCGCGTCCAACGGAGCCGTCCCTTCCAAATCCGCCTTCACCAACGCCTGCTCGTAAGGAATGGTCTCGAGCAGCGGAATGCCGAACTCCCGCAACTTCGCCTCCACCTTCTCCACCGCACCCGAGTCCGTAACCTTGTTCAGCACCGCCACGACTTTTTTAATGCCAATGTCTTCGGCGAGTTTTTTTATTCTGTCCACCGTCTCAACTGACCTCATTCCCGGCTCCACCACAGCAAGCATCAAGTCAACGCCCTTCGCAGTCCCCCGCCCCAAATGCTCTACGCCCGCTTCCATATCCAGCACGACCGTGCTCTCGCGCTCCTTGAACAACAAATGCCGCAGCAGAGCGCGTAGAAAAGCGTTCTCAGGGCAGACGCACCCCGTCCCGCCCTGCACCACCGTTCCCATCACCAGCAGCGTCACTCCATCCGGACCCTTCGCACCGTACCGCTCAATTATGTCGCTCACCTTCGGGTTCAGCCTGTAGACGCCAGTCCAGGCGGCAGAGGCAGAAGCAGAGGCAGAGCCAGAGGCAGAGCCAGAGCCAGAGGCAGAAGCAGAAGCACCAGCAGCAGTCCGCTCGAAAATCAAGTCCTTCAGTTCTGAAATCGGCGCAGGGTTCTCTTTAACGCCCAACGCGAACTTCAAATTCATCGCAGGGTCGGCGTCTACTGCAACTACGGTTTCCCCTTCCTTCGCCTCCCTTGCGAAAAGGCGAGCCAACGTGCCCGCGATCGTCGTCTTGCCGACCCCTCCTTTTCCCGCAACCGCTATTTTCATTCTTACTTCAACAAACCTCCCTCCTTCACGGCGAGAGAATTTCCATTACTTTCACCGCAACGATTAGTGCGAAAATAATTAGCATCGGCACGATTGTGATTGCCAGGCTTCCTCTCAGAGATTTTAGCCGCTCCTTGACGAGGGGGTTGTAGTCTTCATTTTCGTAGGCGCTGCTCAGCTCCTTGGCGATCAACGCGAAAATCAAGATCCATGTGCCAATTGCACCCAAAGCGGCTGTGAG
>Ga0190359_1002116_pt1 | contig 12012 bp, 11 predicted proteins | sample 48721823_MG_FD_161269 | JGI IMG/M metagenome (GOLD analysis project Ga0190359, IMG submission 161269) | Hydrothermal vent microbial mat bacterial communities from Southern Trench, Guaymas Basin, Mexico - 4872-18-2-3_MG | ecosystem: Environmental > Aquatic > Marine > Hydrothermal vents >...
CTGAAGTTATTGGTACGGTTGGTGGTGATGATACTATTCTGGTTATTCTAAAAGAAGGTTCCAATCGCCAGGATTTTCTCAAAAAGTTGGAGAGGTTGAAGATGGATGAGCGTTAGGTTATCTTTTGAGAATACAGAAAAGCGGTCTATGTTTTCTCTCCGCTTAAAAGCATGATTTTTTTGCCTGCATATGAATTTTCCTGAATGTTACTGAATCCCTGTTCTTTAAGAATGGCTTTAAAATCCTGCTTTATAAAATCTAGAGCAAGGGGACATTCTACATGATACATAAAAAACTTTAGTAAAGTGCCAGCCGATTTTATATCAAACTCTGCCCAATCAAAAATAAAAAACTTTCCACCGGGTTTTAAAGAGTTATGGGCATTCTCAACTATTTTTATTCTATTTTCCTGTGTGAAACCGTGGATAACAAAGGAAATAAATACTTTGTCAAACTCGTTTTTGTATGCTAATGGCTCATCGATTCTCTTATTTTCAGATTTTACATTTTCATATCTTTTACATTTTCTGTTGAACTTTTTTAGCATTATTTCGCCAATGTCTAGCCCAAGGATAAAACCTTCATCTCCCACATATTTCCTCATCATACAAGCATTTTTTCCAGTTCCAGCACCCATGTCAAGAATTTTATCACCGGTTTTTATGTCCATATCCCTGATAACTCTTTTTAACAGGGATTGATATAACCCAAATGTACCAGCTAAAAGTAAAAAGTCATATAATCTTGCCTCAAGTCCTTTTACTTCAACTCTAGATAGTTCAGATGCAGTAGTCATAAATTAAATCCTTTGTAAATATCAAATAATTCATTGGTACAATTCGTGACACTCAGCTTTAGCATATCGATATAATATTAGTTAATATTAGTATGATATCTGCCACAAAAACCAGATAAATTATCAATTATTAGATATTTAGGAAAAATTCCACTATATACAATAAATAAGCAATATTATCAAATACTAAAATTATATCAGCCTCAAAATATCTGGCTTTTATTTGCATTATTAATATAAATCACCTAAATGATGACTGAAATGATAATACTCGATAAGAATATAATCAATATCTTATATTTATAATCAAATTAGTCATCCATATCGAGAAGCCTTTTTTCACCCTCGAGTTTTCTAACATCGGTTATGTCCTGTGTAACTTCAAGTGTTCCAAGATAATTGCGATTCTTATCTCTTACAGCAAAATATCTTATGTATATGAACCTTCCTCCAATATTTAACCAGAAATCATAAGAATTTTTTGTACCATCTCTAAACGATTTTAGAATCTTCTCCACTGCATCTACACTCTTTGGTGGATGGCAATTTTGGACTTTTCTTCCAATAACAGATTTTGTACGGGTGAATACTCTAGTTTTATTATCTGAAAAATACTTTACTCTATCCTCAGAATCAATAAACGTTATATCTACCGGTAATGTATTGAGAATATAGTTTAATTCGCGGGCTGTAAGTTCACCGGTTGGAAATTGAACAACACTATTATCTTTTATGGTCGCTTCAGGAGATAGGACTGTATTATACTCATCAATAATAAACTGAATATTTTTGGGCACATCGATGAAACAGTAGCCAATTTCGTCGCTCTGTTTTAGGATTTCTATCCAATCTTCATCACTCAGCTTTTCCAGTGCAGTTGGAAATAAAATATTTTCTTCTTTTGTTATCATACCTAAAACTTCATCTATTAATGGTAAAATTACTTCATTTATAAAATTTTTTCTATTGCTTTCATTTACAGCATCAATCTCGTTAACGGCTTTTTTCCATAATGCACGTATGTCATTGTGTTTTCCCCACATAACTTTAGATGGCCCCATAAAGTTATATTTTTCAAGATAGGGGAAGAGTAACTGTTCCTTTCTTTCATAATGTTTATCAATCTCCTTCAGTTTCTTAAGCTTTTCTTTAAGCCTGGTTTTAAAATCCTGGATATCAGATACATTTATGGATTCTTCGATAGAATTGACCAATTTTTCAATCTCTCTGTTTTCCTTTTTGAATAAAGAGACAGGATGATTAGGATTTGTGTCACTTTTAATTGCTTCTTTCAGAGTGGATTCAAATAAAAGAGCGTGGACGTCACAGAATTCTTTTATTATGTCTACTGAAATTCCTTCGTCTATCAATGATTGTTCTATCTCTGCAATTTCAACAGAACTAATATTTCCAATTTCTGATAAAAACCTCTTTTTTGCCTCTTCCAATGGTAATCCCTGGTGTAGTTCTTTTAAAATTTCCTTCATGGCTTCTTTCTTGCCTTTTTCTCCAAGTACTTCTGCCATACCTTAACCTCCTAATTTTTTAGAATTGATTATATTTAAAAGTAATCGTACTAATATTATAATATTAATATTAAAACTTAAAAAAGTAAATGTTTTAGAGTCTAAGGATATAAAGATTTTGCGATTTTTTTTGCAGACTTGGTAAAGTATAACTTATTTATTATTGAGCTAATTTTTTCCCTATCCTTTAATTTACTTTGATCTCCATAGTTAACCAGCCAATCAGCATCAAAAACGATTTTACCTTCAGATGTTTTTAAAAATCTCTTTGAATGATGATGCGAAATAATTTCACAGATGTTTGAGATTTCCTCATCTGTAAAATCATATTTTTTTAGGATTTTTTCAGCAACTGGAGGACCTTCTTTTTCCTGAAGAGGTGGGGCTGAAGAAGCGTATTTTTCTTCAGATATTTTAATGCCAACATCATGAAAGATTGCCGTAGGAATGACTACTCTGGGGTTACCTCCTTCATATTTTAATAATTTTTCAGCAAAATCTAAAACTTTTTTTGCATGATTGATTCTTGGTTTATCATCACCAAAAAATAATTCCAATTCGTTGATTAAAGAGTTTTTTAAGTCTTGTGGAAATTGGGTTATAATATATGCCCCATTTAAGAAATTTAAAAAGAATTATTTTTTCCCAAGAATACCCTTCATAAAAGCCTCAAATGCCATAAATGGGGCTTTTACCATTTTTATTCCCAGGTCTTTAGCAAAGTTTAAAGAGAAATCCATAATCTGATTTATGACTTTCTCACTGTACTTTTTTGTCTTTGTCATTGCTTTTAGCGTTGCTGAAGATATTGTAGATACAATTTCAGCTGAGTTCTCTATACTATCTCCCAGTGTTTTGTAACTGGCGTCGATAATTTTTCCCATAATATCCTTTAGTTCTTCTGTTGTATACTCTGTTTTCTCAAAGAATTTATCCATTGATTTTTCTACTTTTTCCTCAACCTGCTTTATATCAATCTTTTTCCCTTTTTCAATGAGTTCTTTAACATCCTTTTTAATTTCATCTATAATCTCTTTTATGTTTTTTTCCTCAGAAGTCGTTTCATTTTTTGCTCCTTTTGTTTCCTTTGCCTCTTGTTTTTCTGCCATTTCTATACCTCCACTATATTTATTATTTTTAAAGAAAAGTTTTTAAAATGGTAATTCCTTTTGTTTCAATTTCATAACTATTTACAGGTCTTGGTACCAAAATAGTATCTCCTATTTTGATTCTTTCAAAACCATTTTTATATTTGAGTATACCCTCACCCTCTATTATATTTAGAGTGTGGAAGTGATAGTCTTCCATTTCTTGATTAAAGGCTTTAGTGAATTTTAGAAAATCAATATTAAAGTATTTTGATCTTACAAGTTTCTGAGCAGCATTATCTAAATTTTTATCATAATTTATGAGCAGATCTTTTATATATTCATTATATATCTTTTCAGGAGGAAAGTAAATAACGTCCAGCGCTTTATTTATATGTAAAGGTCTTGGTTTCCCATCATTTCCGACTCTTCCCCAATCATAGAGGCGATACGTTGTATCCGAATTTTCCTGAATTTCACATACCATAATGCCTTCAAGCAGAGCATGGACTGTGCCTGTTTTAATGTAGATGAAATCTCCTTTCTGGACTTTGATTCTATTAAGCCCATCCTCAATTCTATTTTCTCTAATCATTTTTATAAAGGAGTCTTTATCCACACCCTTTTTTATACCCATAATTAGTTCAGCATTAGAAGGTGCATCCATTACATACCAACATTCAGTTTTTCCAAGTTCCTTTGGATTTTCATGAGTTTTTGCATACTCATCATCAGGATGCACCTGAACCGATAACCTCTTATTAGCATCTATATATTTTATAAGGATAGGGAATCGGCCATTTTCGGTTTTAGGAGATATATCTTCTCCATAGGTTTTTATGAGTTCTCTCAGGCTTTTACCTGCAAGTGGCCCGTTTTCCACTATACTAATATCATCATTGTGATCCGATATCTCCCACGACTCTGCTACAATCTCCCCTTCTTTAATCGGTTTTCCAAGCTTTCTTAAGTTTTGCCCACCCCATATGTAGGGCTTGTATATCTCAACAAATCTCAATGGGTATAACTCTGTTCTAACCACTTAACCTTCCTCCTAAAATACACCTTTATATTATACCTAATTGGTGAAATTTCCACTTTTAAATAATTTTTAAAATTGTTTACAAGTTTTTGTATACCATAATAAAGATAAAGATTTTCTTCCGGAATTCGGCAGTAGAGCTTTACCTTTATAGTTTAATTTTACTATAAAACAGTCAAATCCAATAAGTCGACATTCAACTTGATATTATAAAATCAAGAATTGCATCTTTATATCTACTAAAAACAATACTAACAAAAACTCAATCTATCAAGATTTAATCACAGATATTAAGAAACAAAAAATATAATGTTATATAAGGTTATAATTAACTTTTTCACAATAGACAATAATATACATCAGTGATATAATAGGGTAATTAACAAAATCTTTATTTTTAGAAATATTTAAAAGTTTAAGCTGAATATTGTTTCGATATCAACATAATTATTTTTTTGGAGATGTTTAATTGTCATTTAGTTATAGAGTAAAAAAGTTTCTGGATATTGTTTCAGAAGAAGAGATAGAAAAGATCCATGAGGCAACCCTTGAGATTCTAAACGATGTTGGGCTAGTTATTATGGATCGTTATTCTCTGCAGTTGTTAGAAGATGCAGGTTGTAATGTTGATTTTGATAAGCAAATTGTAAGATTTTCTCCAGAGCTTGTGGAGAATAGTATAAAAAAATGTCCGTCAGATTTTGTAATGCATGCAAGAAACCCAAAATATGATCTTAATTTCAATCCTCAAACAGTTTATTTTGGCGGTTGTGGGGGTATGAATATATATGATTCAGCAACTGGCGAGGTTAAAAAGGGAACAACCAAAGAGGCTAAAGATGCCGTTATACTATGTGATGCTCTGGATAACATCGCTCGTACAACTCCAGGAGTAGGATTTTTATACGATGTACCAAAGGAAATAGTAATGGAGACACTGGTAGCTATTTCTCTCAAATACAGCGAAAAAATTACAACTGTGTATTCTATGGGAAAAAGTGCTGAATGGGGAATAAGAATGGCAGAAGCCTGTGGTGAAGATATCCTGGTTGGTGTATCATCTGCTTCTCCGCTAGGTTGGGATAAAAGTCAAATTGATATATTGAAATTTGCTGTTAAAGAAGGACTACCCCTGAATTTGCAATCTCAAGCTTCTCCAGGAGCTGTAGCACCGGCAACCCTTGCCGGAAGCCTTGTTGTCATGAACGCCGAGGTCTTAGGTTTAACCGTACTTATTGAACTTCTAAGACCAAATACACCAGTTATGTATAGCTGTTTCAGCATGCCTATTGATATGAGGTCCGGATCGACCGCAGGGGGAGCGGTGGAATTCGGAATGCTCACCGCTATCTCAGCTCAAATTGCAAGGTACTATAAAATGACTAGCTTGATCTATCAGCCTCAAACAGATTCTAAGGTGCCGGATGAGCAGGCAGGGTATGAAAAAGCTCTTCAGTGGGCATTATCAGCTATGTCAGGAATAAATTGCATATGTGGTGCAGGAATAATTGATGGACAGAACCTATGGTCAAAAGAACAACTCTTAATAGATGCTGAAATTGCAGGAATGGTAGGGAGATTAATAGAAGGGATTACGATAACGGATGAGACTCTGGCGATGGATTTGATAAAAGAGGTCGGTCATTTTCCCGCTCATTATCTAGGAAAATCCCACACGCGCAGATACTGGAAGTCAGAACAATTTATCCCGGTACTCTCCGTGAGGGGTTTCTTTGACGAATGGTTTAAAAATGGATCCAAAACAGCGATCGATAATGCACGAGAAAGGGCTGAAGAGATATTGAAAAACTACGAGCCAGTACCTTTACCTAGCGAATCTGAAAAGGAGTTGGATAAAATCTTAAAAATGGCTGCAAAAAGCTATGGCATATCTGAATAGTTCAGGTTAAATATTAAAGAGTTCATCAACACGAATGCATTTTTAATTACATTTTGCTATTGGCTGTATGTATTATAAAAACTTTATATTCGCTCTACACATCCAATTTTTTAAATTAATGGTGAATTAAATGAAATTAAACCTTGACATAATTTTCTTAAATGATAAAATCAACTAATATAGAATTAAATTCCATATAATGATTTAGTGCCTTTATCCACAAGATAATTAAATTACAGTAAAATGAGAGAATAATTGATGGAACATCCATTAGAAATTAAACCATCTTTTCTTGATTCAATAAAGAAAAAACTGTTTATACTTCGCTCTCCATGGAAGGATATCATTTTATTTCTGATATTAATCTTTGTAATCATCTGGTTGATGAGCAAAAGTACTGAAAGATTGGGGTATTACTGGCAATGGTATCGTGTGCCTCAATTTTTATTTAAGATTGAAAACGGAAGATTGGTTGTTGGTCAACTCATTAAGGGTTTACTTTTTACATTGAGGATTTCAGGGATAAGCCTGCTTTTTATGTTTGCTATTGGGCTGACAACTGCTCTTTTGAGATTATCAGAATCCTTTATGGGAAGGGTAATTTCAAGGGGATATCTTGAAATCATCAGAAATACACCTTTAATAGTTCAGATTTATTTAATCTACTTTGTTGTTGGACCCATTCTCGGTCTTGGTCGGTTTGGTTCAGCAGTTATGGCTTTAAGCCTCTTTGAAGGGGCCTATACCTCCGAAATATTAAGAGCGGGAATTGTATCAATACCAAAAGGGCAATGGGAAGCTGCATACAGCCTTGGGTTAAGTACCGCAAGTACATATCGGGATATTATACTGCCCCAGGCTATACGGCGTATTCTACCACCTTTAACCAGTCAGGTAATTACTCTAATAAAGGATTCGGCTCTTGTTAGCGTAGTTTCATTAAGTGACCTTGCGCTGGAGGCAAGAATTATTGCTACAGATACCTTTCTTACTTTCGAGATCTGGTTTACAGCTGCGGCTATATACCTTATGCTTACTGTTCCGCTTTCTACAATAGTGTATAGAATGGAAAAACGATTTAAGATTCTAACCTGATTATTATTTGAGGTTGAAAATGAAGTTAATAAAAGAAAAAGAATTGGGAGATTATATAGTAATAATTGAGAATGTTAGTAAAATTTTTCCCGGAGATATACAGGCTGTTAAGAATTTTTCGGCTAAAATTAGAAAACGTGAGGTTGTTGTTATAATGGGTCCTTCAGGATCGGGAAAGTCAACTCTTCTACGATGCATAAATGGACTCGAACAACCTGATGGCGGAACAATAATTGTAGATGGTATTCCACTGGATGAGAATAAAAAGCACAGGCTTGAAATTCGTAAGGAGGTAGGGATGGTCTTTCAGTCTTTTAACTTATTTCCGCATATGACTGTCCTTGAAAATGTAAATCTTGCACAGATAAGGGTTAGGAAAAAAAGCAAGGAAGAAGCTACTGAAGTTAGTATGGCATTATTGAAGAAGGTCGGCATTGCGGATAAAGCGGATAAATATCCTGCTCAGCTTTCAGGGGGGCAGCAGCAGAGAGTTGCTATAGCAAGGGCTTTGGCGATGAAACCAAAGGTAATGCTCTTTGATGAACCAACCAGTGCACTTGATCCCGAGATGATTAACGAAGTTCTCGATGTAATGAAAAATCTTGCAATGGAAGGTATGACAATGATAGTAGTTACCCATGAGATGGGTTTTGCACGGGAGGTTAGTGACTGGGTGATCTTTATGGATAGCGGCCAGATAGTTGAAACAGGCACGGCTGAACACTTCTTTGAAAATCCGCAGGAAGAACGAACAAAACTATTTCTGAGCCAGATCCTGTAATTATAAATGAAATGATTGTTATCAAAATGTCCATATTAATAAGACATATCCTAATCGAATAGGATTTAAAGGGTATTTAAAATATTTGCCCTTGTTTGTAGAGTGACAAGAGATTTTACTGATTCTATCTCGAGTAAATTCTTTATTTTTGGTTTTTTGTAGAAGTAAATATTTAAGAAGGATGTTTTTGTTGGATCGAGGTGTATTTTAGCGGGTTATTTAAATAAAACTATAACAATTTAAAAAGGGAGGTTTAATATGAAAGCAAAAAAGAAAATCATTGTTTCTATCTTAGTGTTTGCGCTAATAATTAGCTTGGGGGGATTTCTTGCAGGATGTAAATCTCAAAAGGAAGAGAAGGCTAAAGCTGCTGAGGCTACTCAACCTGCAAAAACTGGTGGACTCATAGATACGATTGTAAGACGCGGGGTAATGAAGGTCGGTATCGGTATCTTTGTTCCATGGGCGTTTAAGGACAAGGACGGAAATCTGGTTGGTTTTGAAATTGATGTAGCAAAAAAGCTTGCTAAAGATATGGGTGTGAAGGTTGAGTTTGTTCCAACGGATTGGTCAGGAATTATCCCGGCCTTACTTACAGGAAAGTTTGATGTAATTATCGGAGGGATGGGTACCACAACTGAACGAGCCCTTAAAGTAAACTTTACTATTCCCTATGAGTTTTCAGGAATGGATTGTGTGGTAAATAAAAAGAAGCTGCCCAACATAACCAGCCTTGAACAGTTAAATAAAAAAGCTGTGGTAATAGCGGTACATATGGGTGCTACTCCAGCAGCTGCGGCTAAAAAGTTTACCCCAAATGCAACGTTACATCAATTTGATACCGATGCAGCAGTCCTACAGGATGTGTTAAATGGCAATGCTGATGCGGCTTTTTCATCTTCGCCTACACCAGCCTTCTGGGCGTACGATCATCCTGATGTTCTGTATCGACCTCTTAAGGGGAAGCTTTTTACCTATGAACCTGAAGGGTTTGCTGTTAAGAAAGGTGATCCGGATGCTATTTTCTTTTTTAATACCTGGATTAGAGCAAATAAACTCTTCTTGGAAGAAAGAAGCCATTACTGGTATGAAACAAAGGATTGGAAATATCTGCTCGGAGAATAGTATAAAAATGAGAGAAAATGAATTTTAAGAAATATGTAATCACCCTTTTATACTAATGTATAGAAGGGTGATTATTATTATTCTGGAGTGGAAATTGATAGCTAGAAAAACGAAGTTTCGCCCAATGGACATCTTGATCATCTTCTTGTGTATTGGTGTAGGTTTCTACGTTTACTACCGAATTAAATATGGGCTGGAATACAAAGGACATTGGAGTGCAATACCCAAGTTTCTAGTTACAAGAGACCCAAAAAGTGGTAGATTAACTGCTAATTATCTATTGCAGGGGCTTATTATAACCCTAAAGTTATCCGTATGGGCTGCATTAATTGCAACAGTAGTCGGGCTGATTATGGGAATCTTTAGAACGAGTAAAAGTCTCTTTTTACGGTTAATCGGCAGGACCTATGTTGAACTTATCAGAAATTTACCTCCCCTTGTTCTCGTATTCATTTTCTATTTCTTTATAGTTGATCAAATTATGCCACTGCTAGGTATCGAAACTCTTATAAGGAATAGCTCAGGGTTTACCCAGAAAATACTAATCATATTTTTCGCAAAAAAATCACTGTTTATCCAGTTTATTTCCGGAGTAATGACAATTGCCTTCTTTGAAGGGGCTTATATAACAGAGATAATCCGAGCGGGGATTGAGTCAATAGAAAGAGGTCAAAGAGAGGCAGCGTATTCACTTGGGCTTTCTACATTTGATCAAATGCGTTTTATTATTATGCCCCAGGCTCTTAAAAGGGTACTTCCAGCACTGGCAAACGAGTTTATTAACACGATAAAATACTCATCTCTTGCATCTGTCGTTTCAATACAGGAGTTAACCTTTTCCGGAGTTCAGGTAATTACTGCAACTCAGTATATATTTGAAACATGGATCACTGTTTCAATTATGTATCTTACTCTAACTTTAAGCCTCTCTCTAGTTGTAGCCTATATTGAGAAAAGATTGCGTAAAAGCGATTAAACAAGATCATTTTTTGTAAATTGTTTTCTAAATTGTGAATTGATAACGGATGGCTCCATGACCTAAAAATATATTAAGGCGAATTTCGAATTTTTAATAATTTACAGAATTGTTTACAAGTTTTTGTATACAAAAATGAAAACAAAGATTTTCTATCAAAATTCGGAAATATAGCTTTGCATGTATGGTTTAAATTTACTATAAAGCAGTCAAATCTAGTAAGTCAACATTTGGTATTTTTTTACAGGTAAAACAAATGATTAAAAACAACAGCAAATTTCTTACCATGGCGAAGGATAAATTAGGATTTATGCGTGATATCCGAAGAAATTTTCATAGGCATCCAGAGCTGGGAATGCAAGAACACAAAACAGCAGAATTGATTGCAGAAGTTTTAAGAAAGCTAGGAATAGAGGTTAAAACTGGCATTGGAGGAACCGGAGTTGTAGGTCTTTTAAAAGGGAATTCAGGCAATAAAACAGTAGCACTCAGAGCGGATATTGATGCTCTACCTATTGAGGATCAAATAGAACAAAACTATGTTTCTGAGGTGCCAGGTGTTGCTCATTCATGTGGACACGATGGCCACATAGCAATACAGATTGGTGCAGCTATGATTTTGAGCTCTATAAGAGAGAAGATTCCGGGAAATATAAAGTTTATTTTCCAGCCAAGCGAAGATACAATTCCAGGGGGTGCAGTTCCAATGATTGAAGATGGAGTCCTGCACAACCCCGAAGTAAATGCGATCTTCTCCCTTCATCTATATCCTCTATTTAAAGAAGGTACAGCAGTGGTTAAAGCCGGTACAGTAAGTCTTACTTCTTTGAGTTTTAATTTGACAATATCGGGGCGTGGTGGTCATATTGCAATGCCCCACAAGATAGTTAATCCTATACTCCTATCAGCATTGGTTATATCTCATGCAGAGAGTGTTTTACCAAAGGGGTTAGAACCAGGAGAACCAATTATATTTGATTTCGGATCAATACATGGAGGGACTGTTGGAAATATAATTCCTTCTGAGGTAAATCTTAAAGGAAATATAAGGATTTCATCTACTGAACTGATGAATAAAATGACGGAACATTTTGAAAAACTAATAAAAGGTATAGTTATATCCAATGATGGAGATTATACCCTTGAATTGCTAAATGGTTACCCTCCTATAGTAAACAATCCTGAGCTTTCACTTATGTGGAAAAGGTCAGCAGAAAAAGTTTTAGGTAAAGATAGAGTTTTTGAATATGATAAAATAATGCCTATAGGTGACGATGTGGCATATTTTCATCAGCACGTGCCCGGGGTTTACTGGTGGTTGGGAACAAAAAACGAAAAAAAGGGATATACAAATCCGCTTCACAGCCCCAAATTTGATTTCAATGAGGATGTCATGGCAATCGGCGCAGCAATCCAAGCTCAGGCAGCCTTGGATTTTTTAAGTATTAAAACTTCCAACCAAAATGTTAAATAAATGAAAAAGTGTACATCTAAACATGTATCTCTTTAAACTATAAATAACCACAGTTCATCCAATTATGACATGGCAATCTGGCATATATATCCTTAAATGATATTTTTATTGATTAAGCCATAAAAAGGTAATTCGCAGTTTCTTTTATTTTTATCTCAGTGGTAATTTATTGTAGGTTATGTTCTTTCATCGAGATATTCACATTGAAA
>Ga0190359_1002117_pt1 | contig 12005 bp, 6 predicted proteins | sample 48721823_MG_FD_161269 | JGI IMG/M metagenome (GOLD analysis project Ga0190359, IMG submission 161269) | Hydrothermal vent microbial mat bacterial communities from Southern Trench, Guaymas Basin, Mexico - 4872-18-2-3_MG | ecosystem: Environmental > Aquatic > Marine > Hydrothermal vents > Microbial...
TATAAGCATCATCAGTATCATTGTCCTGGATGGCTGAATAGGAAGATGAATTGATATCTAATTTCCAGATTGAACCTGGTGAAGCTGTTGCGTTTACTATCCATGTTGCCTGAGCTGATTGGCCATAAGATAAAGTTCCCAAAGAAAGCGGATTTTGAGGTGGTTCTATATCATCCATCCAATATTTATATACATCATCTGAATCATCTCCAACTACCCAGAGAAAAGTTCCATTCTGCGTCACTCCAAATGCATAAGCATCTTGGTTAGATATACTGAAATACCCAATGTAGTTACCGTCCATATCATACTTGTAAACATTAGCATTCATACCAGCCACCCATATATAGTTTCCATCAGTTGTAATACCCCTAGGGTTAGACGTTTGGGAGCTCACACTGAAATTTTCTCCCGTATAAGTACCATTCATCCAATATTTGAAAATTTTATCAGAAGTATCATCACCAATATAGAAATAGGTTCCATCGTTAGCCAATCCAGTTGGATATTGATTATCACTAATTGTATCTAAATACTCTCCGGTATAAGTACCATTCATAAAATATTTATACACTCTTCCCGAATTGCTAAAAAATCCATCTGTAACCCATATAAACGAATTATTTGTAGTTATACCAAAAGGTTGTGTCCCTTGACATGTAAATTTATCTCCTGTATAAGTACCATTCATAAAATATTTGTAAACATTCCAGTCACCAAAATTAACATGCCAGAAAAATGTTCCATTTTGATCTATGTCGTGACTATTTCCAGAAGTATATAAACTAAAACTATCTCCAGCATACTCGCCTTCAGAATGAAATCCTGCACCAATTATATAAAATGGAGTATCACCGCTGGTGACGCTTATCAGAGTCATTGAAGAGTCAGACGAATTGTATCTTGCCCCTGCATAGACATTTGTGCAGCCGCCGCCGATACATTGAATTGTTGCCTTCATTGTGAAATTGTCGTATTGGTTGAAAGTGCATGGGCTTGAGGGTGTGCAGGTGGTTGAATTTATGTCTGAGCCTGCTGCCCAGGAGATGTTTAGCCATGGGTTTACTGTAAGGTTTTTCTCAGATGAATATTCTCCAGATATTCCCGTAGCATTACATTTTATTCTAAAATTATAATCTCCTGATACATTTCCCGTTATTTTCCAGTAATATGTTTGTGATTGCCCTGATAGAGAGCCTATGTAATAAGAAGTTGTGTTTGCGTAGATGTCTCCTGAAGTTGAGACGTCGGACCAGGTTCCTGTTCTGTTGTCCTGGAGAGTTATGTTAACTCCTGTAGCTGTCCCACCTACGTAATTACAGGAACCGGAAATTGTTGTGGATTGTTGTGATTTTATCGGATCCTGGGAGAAATCACCTATTGATGCCGACATTCCTGCTATTTGTATATAAGCATCATCAGTATCATTGTCCTGGATGGCTGAATAGGAAGATGAATTGATATCTAATTTCCAGATTGAACCTAGAGTTCCCGTTACATTAACTGTGAAGTTGGCTTGTACAGAATCTCCATAATTTAGTGTTCCTATAGAGATTGGATTTATTTCATTCTTATACATCTTGATCTCGTTGGTTGTAGTATCCCAAAATCCTGCGACTATTTCGTTGTTTCCGTCGTTGTCTGCATCTCCTATTGCTACTGATTCAGCATCATATAAGTCTCCGCTGACGTCTGATTGGGTCCAGGTTCCGTCCCCGTCATCATCGTTGTATATTTTGACTTCGTTGGTTACAGTATTATAAAATCCTGCGACTATTTCGTTTTTCCCGTCGTTGTCTGCATCTCCTATTGCTACTGATCTAGCATTATCTAAGTCTCCGCTGACGTCTGATTGGGTCCATCCGCCTGACTCGTTTTTATATATCTTGATTTCGTTGGTTACAGCACCATTAAATCCTGCGACTATTTCGTTTTTCCCGTCGTTGTCTGCATCTCCTATTGCTACTGAGTAAGCATAAGATAAGTCTCCGCTGACGTCTGATTGGGTCCATCCGCCTGACTCGTTTTTATACATCTTGATTTCGTTGGTTACAGTATCCCAAAATCCTGCGACTATTTCGTTGTTTCCGTCGTTGTCTGCATCTCCTATTGCTACTGATTCAGCAGTACTTAAGTCTCCGCTGACGTCTGATTGGGTCCATCCGCCTGACTCGTTTTTATACATCTTGATTTCGTTGGTTACAGTATTATAAAATCCTGCGACTATTTCGTTGTTTCCGTCGTTGTCTGCATCACCTATTGCTACTGATCTAGCATTATCTAAGTCTCCGCTGACGTCTGACTCGGTCCAGATTCCGTCCCCGTCGTCATCGTTGTATATTTTGACTTCGTTGGTGACAATACTACTAAATCCTACAACAATTTCGTTGTTTCCGTCGTTGTCTGCATCACCTATTGCTACTGAGTAAGCAGTACCTAAGTCTCCGCTGACGTCTGACTGGGTCCAGATTCCGTCCCCGTCGTCATCGTTGTATATTTTGACTTCGTTGGTTGCAGATGAATCTAATCCTGCTACTATTTCGTTTTTCCCGTCGTTGTCTGCATCACCTATTGCTACTGATTCAGCAGTACTTAAGTCTCCGCTGACGTTAGTTTCTGTCCATAAATCTGATTCCCCACCAACCAAATAAAACGGCGTAGCACCCTGGGTTATATTTATCAATTTCATCGTTGTGGTTGAATCGTTGTATCTTGCTCCTGCTTGGACATTTCCACAGGTCGCTCCCGTTCCTCCTTCGCAGGTTATTAATGCCTTCATTGTGAAATTGTCGTATTGGTTGAAAGTGCATGGACTTGAGGATGTGCAGGTGGTTGAATTTATGCCTGAACCTGCTGTCCACGTTACGTTTAGCCAGCCGTATTTTATTACTTCAAAATTTGTGGTATTAAAGCTCCACATTTCGGAAGAATCATTTGTGTATATGTTTATTGTCCAGTTATCCCCTAAATCGGCGTTCGAAGGAACTGTCCAGTTGTATTCGTATGTGTAACCATTGGTTATTGTAGAAATGTTTGCCATTGTCTGATTATTTACCCACACATCACCTGTCGTGTTGAGAATTGATATCAGTGTTGTGTTTATGTCATCTCTACCGGATATATCTGTGACGTTTACCCTTATTGTTATAGTATCTTCTCTTTCAAAAAGTGTTTTTTCTTCCAAAGTTTCATTATCTAAAGTCTTTGGAATATCCACTGATGAAATTGGATTATAAGAGATGTTGAGATAGTTGTAATCGAAATATGCATAGTCTGGTCTTCCTCCATTTTCTATGAGTTTGAAACCAACATCAATATCATTCAATTCTGATACTGTGTCAATCCCAGCTGTTTCAGTTAAGTTACATGTGAATGTTCCAACACCAGCTGCCTGAGAGCAAACATCATATGTTCCTGAAGCATTATCGACTATAACATACATTGTTCCTGCATCATACTGTGAATCTACCTCATAATAATAAATAACATCTATGTTAGAAGATTCTGGAATTGAACCATTCCATTGGGTGTTAGAGAATTGTAAATACTCCCCATCTGTACCAACTTGGATTGTAATATCATCTGATTCATTTACATAAGATGTGACATCATCACCCACAGTATTACCCGATAGAACGGATGATGTATCTGTAGGTATCCAGATAACATTATAAATTAATCCACCAGCCCCAGAGAAGTGCTCTGAAAAAACAACGGTTTTACCATTGACCTCTTCGTAGCAGGGCTTAGGTGATTGCGAGCATTTCTGGATGAATGAACAGTCTGGATTTTCTTTTTCTCCGGTACAGTAGAAAACCCTAGAATATGTTGAAGGTAGTATTATTGATGCATTATAGTCTCTCTCATTCAGGAAACCATTGGAATCCACCCAGATGAAATCTTTTAGAGCGAATCCAGCAGAACTGATAAAGTTTTTTATATTGGCGTTTTTGGTTAAAAGCGGTGTTTTATTCCAGTGTGCCCTAACTTCATCGAAATTCTTGAATTCTACAATTATCCCGTTATTTTCCATTTGTGTAGTATATCTGCCATTTTTCTCAAATATCTTTGGATTTGAACCTTTCAGGGAATTTTTCCATTTTTTCATTGAATCTGTCAGAGTAGCCTCTTTTTCAGGTGGTGTAGAGATGGATATCTGAGAAGATTCTTTAGGTTGGATAACTTCTACAACTGTCACAATCTGTGTGGCTGCAGCAACTTTTCCCTCTTTGGATGCCTGGACCACTACAGTGTACTTCCCAACTTCCTTAGGCGTATAGGAAAAGGTGAAATAACCAGAAGAATCGCTTTGAGTCGAAAATTCTTCGGAATTTATTTTTATTGTTATCGGCACCTGAAGAGGTTTACCGCCGTAATACACATTACCTGAGAATTTTATAGGTTCGCCCAAAGATATTTTTTGTTTTTCAGGTTCTGCTATAAGTTTTATTTCTCCTGGTGCTTCGGTGGAAGTAACTTTTATCTGAGTCGTTCCCTCTGTTGCATAACCTTTGTATTTGGCTTGTATGGATATTGTGTAATCTCCCGGAGAATCTGGAGTAAATTTGTATGAATAAGCACCAAACTCATTTGTAGATACTTCAAAAGTTTTTCCATTTGTTTTTATCAAAACAGTTGTTTCAATTGGCTCATCGTCATAAAATACGTTTCCAGAAATGGCAAGCGACTCCCCAATATTTACTTTATTCTTGGGTACATAAGATATGAGCTTTAGTTTTCCGGATTCTGAGGAAATCGGATCACTCCACTTCAATTTTTTCTGAGATTTTAGCCCAAGCTTGTTGGTTGCTACTATCGTAGCTATATAATCCTTTACTTCTGTACTATGAACCAGCCAATTCCCACTCCAGTAACCATTGTAAATATTGCCGTCAATAAGCTTCATGTCTATGGTTTCAATGCATCCCATATCACTTTCCATAGACTCTATACCATAGTTATCAAAAACCTGAGCTTCGGCAATCATCAAATCTCCAGGCACAACTTTTGCTGGCTTAACGGAAGCAAAAAATATTATGGGAAAGGAGCCGTTTATTTCTCCCTTCACTAAACTACCCTTTACACATACTGTCAGGGTTATTAAAATTACCACTGAAATCACACCAAAGGGAATCTCATTCATATTGTAAACCTCCCCTTAGAATTGTTTATAATAATGATGAGAAGCAAAAAATCTTGGAATTGCTTTTCTTTTTGGATGTTTTTGTGAATTATATAAACAGTTAAAGCGACTTGTGAACATAGAAAACCAAATAAAATGAATACTATTGATATTTCTGTCTCCTCCGCTTCATTGAATGGTAGAGAAGCTGTGAGGGATTCTTTTGGTATGGTTTCCTTCTCTGGAGGTTTCAGTTCCATTTCATTTTTTAGTGAACTTATTCTCTCAACCTTCCCTGAATCTTTATTTTCATCAGTGGGCTCCTTAATGGGTTTAACTTCAATTTGGCCTTTGTATACCTGTTTTTCATAATTATCTTTAGATGCAGAAATTGTATAATTATAAACATTTGTTTTAAGGTAGGAAGAATAATAATAGAATCCAGATGAATTCCAAGGTACAATATAAGTTTCCGAATAAGGATAAGTCTCATTTGTCACTGTGTTTATTTCTTCATGCACCAGGGAAAGTATTACTGTCGCTCCGGTAATTTCCAAATTATCCTTTTTGTATTCTATCTTGAACTCTGCTGTCTCATTAGAATAAATCTCATCCGGTGCAGTGACAATTAGTGACGTGGGAAAATCTCCAATCGTCGTAGTAGTTGATGATGATGTAGTGGTTGTTGACTCCACTGTCGTAGATGTCGTTGAAGTTGTCGTCGTTGTCACTGTTGATGTCACATTGATTGAACCAGAAGTATTTTGAGTTTCAAATCCATCTTTAGATGCCACTATGGAAAACGAATATGACCCCGATGACTCAGAAAAAAGATAATCATAAGTAGAAGTTGATGTGTTAAAATTCATTACATAACTATAATTATTGTATTCTATGGTTACGTCTGCCTCTAAAATTGTTCCGTTTTCATATGTATAATTGGCTTTTATTAAAGTTGATTCTCCGTCAAGAATACACTGAGAGTAATCTAAATTTAGATATGTCGGTATTTCCTCAATGGTCTGGTTTTCACCAATAGTTGTAGTTGTGGTGGAAGTTGTCGTTGTGGTCGTAGATGAAGTTGTAGATGACGTGGTTGATGATGTAGTGGTTGAAACAGTGGTTGTTGTGGACGAAGTAGTGGTTGTGGTAGAGGTGGTGGATGATGTGGTTGTCGTGGCAGTTGAGTTGTCTTCTCCAAAAACTAATGGTGAACATATGAGAAACAAAGAGAAGACTACAAAAGTCCAACCCCATATCGACAAACCACACCCCAGTGATTTAGTTTGTTTCATCTAATACCTTCCTTTAAAAGTTCTTCTTTAATTTCCTCCTTTATTTCTAGAATGAGCGAGTCTATCCATTCTTTATCTTCCTGAATTTCTTCAATATTACGTTCTATGCTATCCTTAGATGATAAAAAATATAATTTAGCTGGACCAACCTTCTTTGATTTTATGATGCCCTCTTTCTGAAGAGCCAAGAGATATTTAGAAGTAGTGGACCTGTATATCCCAATCTTTTGAGAAATTTCATTTATTGATAACCCATCTTTGCTTCTTCTCAATACATCAAGAATTTGAAAGCTAACATTAGACGAATCTTTGTTCACCATATATGTTCACCTAAGGAAGTTATGTTTTAAATTTAGAAGACCTTATTTATAAAATTAACTGTTTTAGAGTATATATAACATAGTTATAAAAGTTTTTTTCCTTCTTCAGTAAGCTCATAAAGAACTGGCCTTCCGTCATTGGCTGTCTTGACAAGTGGTGATATTACTCCCTTTTTCTTGAGCAATTCTTTGTCTGTCTTCAAAGAAAGCCTTGAAAGCTGCTTGGCTATGCTTGCCCTTGAAACTCCAAGCTTTTTAGCTATATCTGATGTTGTGAAACTTCCAGCAGAAAGAATTTTCAGTATCTTTTGCTGAACCGGGGATATTTTTTTCACATTTGACTTTCTTTCAGGCTCTGAAACTACTGGTGGCTCCATACCAAACATTCTATCAACAAAGTCCCTGTTTACGTATTCCATGTTATCTCTAACTGCCTGAATGCAGCAAGCCTCACATTTCTCAAGTATTTTTCTGGGTGAATATCCTGAAATCTCAAATATTCTTTTCAATGCATCATCTGTAAAGGGATTATGCTTTCCATGGCTGAAAATCCTCTGTCTCACAATTTTAAAAGCTTCCTCCTCTGTAAGTTTTCTCACAGTTACTATCCTGTCTCCAATCCTGTCTTTAAACGCATCTTCCAGATTGTTCAGGTTTGGATTTATGGTAGCCATTACCATTGAATATACTTTCATATCATCAAACCTTCTTCTCAGCCACTTGGCAATTTCGGGATTCATTTCCTGTATTTCATCCATAAGGACTATCTTTTCTTTTTTGCCCCTGAAAAATCCAAAAAATTTGCTCCAAAAACCACCATCTATCTGCTTTTTCAAATTGTTTTTGTCAATACCATCCAAAAAATTTATATAAACAGAATTTGGCTTTTGCTTCTCTATCCACTTGAGAAGTGTAGTTTTTCCAGCACCGGTGGGACCGATAACCAAGAATGGATCTCTGGAGTGTATGTATGTCAGAATTCTTGTTCTCATATCAATGAAACCAACTATATGTTCCGGGTCCGGTTGTATTTTAAATGGATTGTCACTCCATCCAAACGCTTCAAACCATTTTGTGTCGCTGAAAGTCTCCATAAACACACCGTCATTCTAATGTCACTTTATTAATAGAAAAACTAATATATAAACATTGGTATAAGACTATAGAGACATAAAACATTAAATGTGATGCTAATGAGACATATTTATATAGAGACATATGGGTGCAGTGCAAACCAGTCACACTCTGAAGTGATGATGGGCCTACTAAAAGATTCAGGATATAAAATTGCTAAAAACCCAAAAGATTCTGATGTCATAATACTGAACACCTGTATAGTTAAAGAACCAACAGAAAAGAGAATGTTTTACAGGATAAGATATATCAGGGAAAGATATCCAGACAAAAAACTTATAGTTGCCGGATGCATGCCTGCTGGTGAATATGAACTTCTAAGAAAAATAGAGCCATATGCAAGCGTAATTGGCCCAAAAAGCTCCCTTAAAGTTGTGGAATGTGTGAAAAAGACTCTCAGCGGCCATAGGGCAGTATACCTAGATGAAAACAAGGACTTATTATGTCAACCAAAACTAAGGTTTAACTCCTTCATAAACATTGTTGAAATATCGCACGGATGCCTCGGTAATTGTGCATACTGTATAGTTAAGAAAGCAAAAGGACACCTGAAATCCTACCCCATTGAAGATATTGTAAAGGATATAAAATTGTCACTAAAGAATGGATGTAAAGAGATATGGCTGACATCACAAGACTGTGGGTGCTATGGACTTGATATAGGTGTCACTTTGATTGACTTGTTAAAAGAAATAGAAAAAATTCCTGAATTTTTTAAAGTGAGAATTGGCATGTCCAATCCCAACTATATACTTCCTGTTCTGGATGACTTGTTAGAGTGCTATAAAAGTGACAGAATATATAAGTTTCTTCATATCCCTGTTCAAAGTGGCTCTGACAATATTTTAAAAGCAATGAACAGACATTATTTCAGTGAAGATTTCAAGCAAATTGTCGCTAAATTTAGAAAAAACATACCAAATGTCACCATATGGACTGACATTATAGTTGGGTTCCCTGGTGAGACAGATAAGGACTTCAAAGAGATAATAAAGCTTATAAAAGAGACAAAACCGGACTTTGTTAATGTCAGCAAATTTGGAGTGAGACCTGGAACTGAAGCAGAAAAAATGGAAAAGGTAGATAGTGAAACTATAAAGAAACGCAGCCGTAAATTAAGTGACTTGATTGACAAAATTTCACTTGAAAAAAACAAAGAATGGATAGGAAAGAAATGCAAAATTCTTGTTACAGTGCGTGGAAAGAAGAAAAACCAGTATATTGGAAGGAATGAATCCTATAAATCTGTCTTGATAGAGACAGAAAAAAACATACTTGGTAAAATTGTCACTGTGAAAGTAACAGGAGCCAGAAAATCACACATAATCGGAGAAATTATATGAAAAATGGGACAAAATAATAAACTAAATAACAAACTATCCCGATGATTATTGTCCTTTTCCAGTTGTCTTTAAATATTTTAGCCAATAATATCCATATTATGCATCCAAAAACAATATTGGAATATGGTATATAAAAAGGCAACCACATGTAAACCATATATGAGTAATAAGCCGCGAAATTTGCAATTACCGCAACAATAAACCCCTTTAAGTAGTTCATTTTGTCTCTCATGCTCAGCCGAAGCCCGATTATTATTAATATCGTCTGTATAACCCCGGCAATAACAATCTCAATCATTCACTATCTCCTCTATCCTGATTTTCAACCGTTTTGCCACAATTTCCCCGTCTATCCTGCCCCTTACTTCAGACATAACCGGTCCCATAATCTTGTTAAAGGAAACCATGCCCTCTTTTTTGATTAAATCCGTATCTAAATGCTTTTCTATTATTTTATCCAGTTCTTCTTGACTTATAGAGCTAAAAGTTCCCATGGAATCCTCAAAACTTTTTGATTTGGATAATTTTTCCAAAATTACAGGAATAGACTCTTTTGGTATTTTATCGATATCTTTGAACATTTTCTTCAATTCTAAGTGATTTATCTTGTCTACATCAACTCCCTGCCTCTTTAAGTCTTTCATAACTGATAAAAGAACATATGCGACCTTGGAATAGTCTGTTTTCGTGCCGTTTACAACCTCTTCAAAGAGAGGCAAGTAATTGGATTTTATCATCTGACCTGCCAGCTCCTCAGAAAGCCCCAATTTAATAAATCTCTTCTTTTTTTCATCAAAGGACTCTGGAATTTCTATATTGAGCAGTTCTTTCGTGACAATTATTGGCTTTACATCTGTCTCCGGGTACATTCTTGCTCCACCCGGGAGAGGCCTCAAATATGATGTTGTATAATCTTCATTAGCCATCCTTGTCTCCTCTGGGACGCCTTCAATTGCTTTTTTAGCCCTTTCCAAAATAGAGAGACATGCCTGATTTGCTGTGTCTCTGTCTTCAACAACTATTCCTATCAAGTCATTTTCACCTGCATTTAATGTCTCTCTCAGCTTTAAAAACTCTCTTGTGAGGTTGTACTTGCCTAAATCCTCATCTGAATGAATGAATCCTTTAACTCCATGAGACTTTGCATAGTCAGAAAGCTCTCTGCCAAATGTCTTATCATAGCAAATTTTCTCTTTCAGTAACCCAGCAAAACCATTTAATTTAAAAGCAAAAACGCCCTTTCCCTTTTCCAAAAGTGATGAAATCATATTATTTTTTGTATTCTTGAATACTGAAGTGACATTAAAAACTTCTGTCACGGAAGCGCTTCTTTTTTTCAATTCGCCCCTGATTTTTAGGAGTTTCTCCTGTCTCTCTATTTCACCATCTATAACCTTTTCTATTGCCTTTAATTCCTGAAACCCTTTTATCTCTATTCTGGCGCCACCCCGGATAGAGACATTAATATCCTGCCTTATTGTCCCTATTCCCCTTTGGACTTTTCCTGTCTCTCTGAGCATTGTTCCTATCTTCTCAGCAACTTCCCTCGCATGCTTCGGACTCTTAATATCCGGCGCTGTGCCTATCTCTACCAAAGGAATTCCCAGCCTGTCCAGCCCGTAAACCACTTCATTGTCTCTCTTCTCTATTATCTGTGCTGCTTCCTCTTCAAGGCACACATTTGTCACTCCTACCCTTCCAAGAGATGTTTCTAAGTACCCGTTTAAGCCAATAATAGCAGTTCTCTGAAATCCTGCTGTATTTGAACCGTCTATAACAGTTTTTCTCATGAAGTGCATCTCATCCGGTATCTCACAGTGCAACATCTTGGCTATCTGTATTGCCACTTTAAGTGCTTCCTGATTTACATCGTGCGGCGGCTCTTCATCAGCCTCAACAAGACAGGATTCCTCCTTATATCCAAGGTAATGAAATTTTCTCTTTCTAAGAGCTTCAAACAATGCAGCCCTGTCCACTTCTCCCATTTCTCCAGCCACGGGCCTTAACTTCCTCTTTATCTCTATTACTGGCTCTTCTTCTGAAATTCTTGACTTGCAATGGCAAAAAAGCTTATGTGTATCAAGCCTCTGGTGAATCTCTATTCCTGCCTTAAAACCAAGATCTGTCATTTATTTCTCCCCTAAGGTTTTTTGAGATAAGCTCTTTTATTTTTTCTTTATCTTTATAATTTCCAAGCAACCAGGAAAGTTTTATATATGCAACCTCTGGAAGCATATCTTCGCCTGGTATGACACCAATTTCCTGCAATCCCCTTCCCGTAGAGTAAACATTCATATTTACCCTTCCATTGATGCACTGTGATGTCATCACGACTATGCCACTTTTGACAAATTTCTTTAAACTCTCTTTTATCCGATGTGGCGCGTGACCCAAGCCGGTCCCTTCCAAAATAAGCCCATTATATTTCTCTTTTATTAAAAAATCTATGATTTTAGGTTCCATGTCTGGATATGCCTTAATCAGCGCGACTTTTTCCTCAAACTTGTTTTTTATCTTTAAATCGGATTTTTTGTTCCTCATTATGTAATCCCTTCTTAAAAACCTTATGTCTCCTTCTGGGAACACCATAGCCCATGGATTTGAATTTACCGTCCTGAAAGCGTCTCTTCTGCTTGTATGCATCTTTCTTGTCTTGCAGGCAGGATACACCAGGCAGAAATCATCGCTCTCTGTGCCATGCATGCATATTCCAACTTCCCCAAAATCTGATTTAGCTATGAACTGGGCTGCACATATCAGGTTCATTGGTCCATCTGACGACGCCCTATCA
>Ga0190359_1002118_pt1 | contig 12005 bp, 11 predicted proteins | sample 48721823_MG_FD_161269 | JGI IMG/M metagenome (GOLD analysis project Ga0190359, IMG submission 161269) | Hydrothermal vent microbial mat bacterial communities from Southern Trench, Guaymas Basin, Mexico - 4872-18-2-3_MG | ecosystem: Environmental > Aquatic > Marine > Hydrothermal vents >...
TAATTCAATAAGTATTAAAATCCTTGAAATTACTTTAACTTTTAAGGTATTTTGCACCAGCGTTTTCTGTTATCTTTTATAGCAGTATTTTATGTTTAATTAGAATTATAAATTATTTATGGATACTTAATTCTAATTTTTTATAGGTATAAAAGGAATAGGCAAAGTAAGGTTTTATCACAATTGAAAGTTTACTTGCCTATTTATTGAGTTAATTTATTAATACTATTTGTGTGTTTCTCTTTAAGTTAACTTTGATTAGTAATTATAATTCAGTCTACCTCATTGTTTTTGCTTATAAATATTCAGATTGAAATATTATTTAATAACAAATATATAGATCAACTATTCAATTATTTTAAAAAATAAAACCTTAAAGGGAGTAATTATACATGAGTACAGTTATTGTTTTTATTGTTGTTTTCAGTGGAGGGGTTTTGGGAGTTATCCTGTTTTTTCTAGTAAGAAGATTTGTAACCCCAAAAAAGTTGATTACAATAGAGAGAATGATAGAAAATGGTAATGTTAAAGCTGCATTTAGAATGGCTAAAGCACTTCTTGCAAGAAATGAAAGGAATCCAAATGCTCACTGGTATTTAGGTGAATGCTACAGGTTACAAGGAAGATACGATCTTACAATTCCAGAATATAAATATATTGCAAACACCGGTAAGTTTACAAATATTGCAACGGAAAAAAAGGTAAGAGAGAGGTTGGCAGAGGCGTATCTAAAACTAGGGCAGTTGGAGGAGAGTCAAAAGGAGTATATTCTACTCTCGAAGATAGATCCACAGAATTGGGAATATTTCTTTCAAATTGGGAGGCTATTCGAGGAGAGAAACTATACCGATTCCGCTTTGAACAACTATAAGAAGGTTATTAGCCTTAACCCTCAACATGCATCTACATACATGAGAATGGGGATTATTTATTACAGAAAAAAGCTTTTTAATGAAGCTAAAAAGGCTTTTATGGAATCTTTAAAGCATGACCCGCAAAACTTTGCTGTTCATTACTACCTTGGTAAGATCGCAAAGGCAAGTGGTGATTCTATGGGAGCGATATCCCATTTTGAGAAAGCCCAGAAAGATTCCGAGTTAAAACAAAGGGCTCTTCTTGAGACTGGAGCCCTGTATTTAATGAAGGGAAGCTATAATCATGCAGTTGCTGATCTGGAAAGAGCATTAAAACTCGGCGAGAATGATCTTTCTGTAGTTATACCGATAAGATATCTACTAGCTCAGATTTATGAATCAAATAAGGAATTAACAAAGGCAATTGAACAATGGGAAAAAATATATAAAGTTAACCCTAAATATAGGGATGTAGCTGAGAAGTTAGCAATGTATAGTAATATAAAAGCTGATGATGCTTTAAAAGATTTTATGACTGCATCGCAATCCAAGTTTCAAGAAACCTGTGTAAACATTTGTAAAAAACTTGGACTTGAAGTTCAGGATGTAACTCTGAAAAATCAGGATATTCTTGATATTTATGTACTGGAAACTCAGAGTAAATGGAGGAATACAAAAAAATCTCCCAGTATTGTAAGATTCTATAGATCAGCTGAGCCTATTGGATATAATGAAATAAGAGGTCTATATGACGAAATGAGAAAGATAAATGCCATGAGAAGTATTTGTGTAACATCTTCTAAGTTTACTAAGTCTGCAATTGACTTTGCCCAGATAAGGCCAATAGATTTGATAGATAAGGATGAGTTAACAAAACTGCTGCATTCTATATCACAATAGGTTAATGGGTTAATAATAGTTTGAATCTTAAAGAATTTTTGATAAAAAAAAGTGAAATTTATAAGCCGGAAGTTATAAGAAAAATTTTAACCACCTATAGATTATCTCTCAAAAAGAGATTTGGCCAAAACTTTTTAATTGATAAAAATATTGCAAATTATATAGTAAGTCTGCTTAATTTAGACCCCAATGATCGGGTGATTGAGATTGGCCCCGGGCTCGGAGCCATTACTCTGCTTTTAGCTGAAAAATCGAAACAGGTTGTTACTTTTGAAATCGACAGGGGAGTATGCAGGGTACTCAAGGATATTCTTAGGGTCTTTGATATAAAAAATGTTACTTTGATTAATGAGGATTTCTTAAAGCTCTCAGATAGGAGTAGGAGTACTATATCGGGTTACAATAAAATGGTGAGCAATTTTCCTTACTCTTCTGGCCAGAAAATGGTGATAAAAGCTGTTGAGAAATTAGCACAAATTAAAAGAATTGTAGGTACATTGCAGAGGGAAGTGGCCGAAAGATTTGTAGCTACACGGGGCAGTAAAAACTATGGCTTTATATCCGTATGGGTACAGTTTCTGTCTGATATTGATGTGAGAAGGATAATTTCACCGGGGAGTTTTTATCCCAGGCCGGAAGTGGAAAGTTCTGTTGTTGAAATAACACCAAAACTACCTGAATCTATGGAATTGGAAAACATAAAAAAATTTATAAAGTGCTGTTTTTCAAATAAAAGAAAAAGCCTTGTGAATAACATTGTTTCCTGTAAGGATGTTCAATTAGATTATGGAAAGTTTAGAAAAGAGGTTTTGTTAAAGAAAATTAAAGAGCTGTTTGGGGATGAAAATATAAGGGCTGAGCAGTTGATGATTAAGGATTTTAAAAAAATGTATGAGTACCTGTATGGGGGCTGTCAACCGAGTAAGTAGATGTCATCCCTGTGGAACCAGGGACTTTTGCGTGCTACAATTTCAAGCATTGCAAAATTCCTTCTCTGCGGCCAGAATGACGCAAATTTAATTCTTTAACTCTGCAGCAGCCTCTGCACTGGCTTCAGAACCCTTGTACATATTCATAACCTTATTCAGGTATCTCCTTGCATTATCGTCCTGCCCCATTTCTTTATATGACTTTCCAATCATAAGAAGGGCAAAAGGCGTTGTTTCGCTATTTTTAAACTTTTCCGCATAATTTCTGAATCCGCTGATTGCCTCTTTATAGTTTTCCTGAAAATACTCAGAAAATGCATATTTAATTAGGGCTTCCTCATAGTAGGGAGTCTCCTCTGCATTCTTAATACTATCACCTAAATATTTTGCTGCCTTATCGTACTGTAGTCCTTCAAAGTAAAATGAACCAAGGTAAAACGAATCCTCATCTCTTCTTTCAGTGAATGACTTGTCTTTTAAAAGCTCTTCAAGAATCTGTATGGCATTTGCGTACTTTTTTTCACTATATAGTGCAATTGCATTATCCAGCTTTGTACCTGGACCTTCAAGCTCCGATTCATCAACAATCCAGTCCATTTCCTCCTCTTTCCCTTCAGCCTTAGCTCCCCTTACACCCAGGAGTGCGGTGTTACCAGTTCCTTTTTTGCCAAATAGGCCTGAAAAACTCTTAAACCATCCTAACTTTCTCTTTTTTTCATATTGGCCATGATATAGTTCAGGCTTACGGTTGTATTTTCACCAATTGCTATGGTTTGTCCATCTATCTCAATTTTAATTGATCCACCTTCACCCGTCTTTATAATGGACTTTTCCAGTAGCTGGATATAGTTGTTTGCGGACACCCAGTTGTCATTGCCATACTTATCGATTTTACATTGTCCAGAGGTGTAAACTATGATAATGTCAGCCATAAGAAGCAATGCACCAGCCATTAAAAATAAAAATGTTAAAATTAATATTTTTACTTCATTATTCCACTCCTCCATTACATCGATTTTTGCAGCCTCTGAGGCTCTTACCTCACCACTGGCCGCCTGTCCAAGATAAACATACTTTTTTGTAACGCTTATTTTTGCTGCACGCTTGGTTTTAGTATTTGTTTACACCGGAGGAATCTCCAAGCTTGTAGCTTGTTTTTGCAAGGTTGATCATAATTATTGGACTTTTATTATATTTTAACGCACTTTGATATTTTTTAAGAGCTTTATCGTAGTTACCAATTAAATAGTAAACATTTCCCATATTATTAATTGCAGCAACATACTCCGGATTGAGCTTTACAGCTTTAGTAAGGTTCTCAAGCGCCCTGTCATACTGGCCATATATGGCATATGTAATTCCAAGGTTGTTGTATAACTTAGGATTGTTTGGATTTTCTTTAAGCTGTGATTTTACTTTGGCTATCTTGTTATTGAGTTCACGTCCTACAAGATAATCAATATCCTTTTTATAGAGAGAAGCAATTTGACCAGTGGAAGGAACTTCAGGTTTCCATCCAAAATCTTCCAATGTTACAGGTACATATCTTGCCCAGGATTCAGATGTAGAATATATACCAATTTTTTCTCCTTTCTGGAGTGTTCTGTTGTACTCCTTAGCACTTTCCTGCCAGGTCCTTATAAAAGGCTCGCCGGGCATTGTTATTTCAACGGGTATCCATATATTACCTTTCTTTTCGATAATTAGTCCCCTGTCTTTGGTAATCTCACGATAATCATAGTGTGATACCCCAGTATCAAATATCATTATATGTGTCCCGGGATTGTTATCGTTGCGGTTGATATTTCAACATTTTCTAAAAGGGAGCAGTAAAGGGCAGTAAGGTCGTCAAAGTCTCCAGTTTTAAACCTTAGGGTTTCACGAGGATACTGTACGTAGTCAACTGTATCCTTGGCAGCAGAGAGCTTTGTAAATGGAGTCTTAGGATCAGTAACATAGGTAAGACCGTATATACCCAGGGCATCGAATATTTCAACCGCTGTCTGTAAATTTTGGTTTAACACGTTAATCCTATTTGCTTTATGCTTCTGTATAACGGTTCGAGCAAATACTTTTACCGGTGGATCCTTTGGTGTGATAAATGATGCAAGCTTGCGGTCGTCGCTCCATGTAAGCGCATTTCGATTGTAGAGCTGAAATGTCACATTGTCCTCTTTTGAAAACTCCCGATCGGCAACAAAATAGTCAACCTTGACATTCGCGGAAAGCGGGGTATCTTCAGTTACGGTGAGCACCCTGTTGCTGAATAAAAGGTGGTATTGTCATAGTTAATTTAATTTACATATACTAGAACAATAACAATGCCTAAATTTTCAGCCCACTGCATTTCAAACCCACTCACAATTGTGAACGAAGTGAAGCAATTTTCTTCACTATGACGATTAACGGTGTCATTGCGAGGAGAGAGGGAAACGACTGACGAATCAATCTTTAAGAGCGGAGTGATAAAATGTAGATTACCGAACTTCAATACCAGCAATTTTTAAAACACAGATTGCTTCGCTATGTTGATTTTTCAGTACAGATTTTTCAAAAATAGAGCCATAAAATATTCCTGGATACTTTTGTATTTATGGCCCACTCGCAATGACAGTTGAAAGTGTAATTTCTATAAATGTTAACTTCTATGAAAAAATAGTGTACCCTCTTTCTTATTTTTTTTAATACTTATAAAATTGGGCAAGTAAACTTTCAATCATAATAAAAACATTACTTTGCCTATTCGTTTTATACCTATAAAAAATTAGAATTAAGTATCCATAAATATTTTGTAATTCTAATTAAACAACAAATACTGTTATTAAAGACAACAGAAAACGCTGGTACAAAAGAGAAAGTTATAGCTTCGCTAGACCATAATTTTTATGAATAAAACCTTAATATCCATATTTTTAATAAAAAGGCAACTTTAATATCATTTTTAAATAGATATCCAGCATTGAAAAAATTGGTAAAATGCGTTGCTCTTCAACATTCAGGTAAAATTCCTGAATTGCAAAAAATATTATAGGTGGATGTTCAAATTGATGTGATAATCTTTACATTATAATTCAGGAACAGGCTTTATACCACAATTTATCCTGAATATTTACTTTATCTTATATTTTAGTACTATAGTACAATATAAAATTATTTCAATAAAAATTAAAAAAATGAATTATATTTTCTATATTCTGGTATCTATTACAGCCAATCTGACCTAAGCCTAATCTTTCTCCGATATTCACATTTAAAAATGCATAATTAGTATTTACAGGTAAAAAATCTTAACAAAGAGATATTGCTAAAAATTATTGCTGAGTGTTTAGAAGAAGAGGTGTCTCATTTACTTCAACCACATTATATACAACTGTACGTGGGAGTATATTTTCATTTTTTGATCTATATATCAAAGATGGAGGACTTTCAGAGGGATTTATAGCTAAGTATCATCCTTTACAAGTAGATTTTTACCCTGCAAAATCCAAAATTTCAAGTTTTGTAGGGTAAAATCTTTACTTTCTTTACATAATCGATTCTTGCTGATATTATCTTTTTATTAATCTACATTATTGATAGCATAACGGAATTTAATTTGCTTTTTGACGTTATTTATATATCTTGTATTTTTTTATAAATCTTAAGAATTGATTAAGTGGGGCAGGAGATGACATTTGCATTTTTGATTACTTCAATAGTACTAATACTGATTTTTTCTCTCACAAACGGTATGAAGGATGGTTCCAATGTAATGGCCACTGCTGTTGCATCCCGCTCAATTCAGAGAAAATACGCATTGATTATAGTATCCCTCGCTGAGTTTTCCGGGCCTTTTATTTTTGGAACTCCCGTAGCACACACTGTGGCTAAGGGAATTATTAATGTAGATATTTTACCTGGGGGAACAGAGTCTGTACTATTAATTTTAAGTGGTGTAATTGGAGCAATAGTATGGAACTTTCTAACCTGGATATTGAGAATGCCAACAAGCTCTTCCTTTGCTCTTGTTGGAGGACTTATAGGACCGGTTCTTTATAAATACAGGATGGATGCAATCCCGTGGGATATTTTCCTTGTAAAGGTTATTGGAGCGATGTTTTTATCCCCTATATTGGGAATACTTATGGGATTTTTAACCTATAAATTCCTATCTATTCTTCTTAGTAATGCTTCTTTGAAAATGAGCAAAACAATTAAGAGAGTTCAAATATTAAGCCTTATATTTCTTGGTATGAATCACGGAAATAACGATTCTCAGAAAGCTATGGGAATAATTGCATTACAACTGTACCTGGCGGGAATTACCAATGATATTAAAGTTCCCTTCTGGGTAATAGTGATCAGTATATCAACTTTGACGATAGGAATATCTCTAGGTGGTACCAAAATTATTAAGACCGTTGGGTATAAAATATTCAAAATCAGACCATTGCACTCTTTTGCATCCCAGCTTTCAGCGTCAACAATACTACTTTTTTCAAATCTATTTGGTGCTCCGGTTAGCACTACTCAGATTATAAGCTCCTCCGTAGTTGGGGTTGGAAGTGCATATAGGTCAAGAGGGGTTAAGTGGTCGCTAATCATAACAATTGTATGGAGCTGGCTTTTAACCATTCCTCTTGCTGGTATTGTATCGGCAGGTTTTTATATAGCATTGAGATACTTACTTTTAATGAGATAATGGAGAAGAGAGATGGGTATTAATTTCTTTAGAAAAAAGAATGTAGATTTTTACAAATTACTTGAAGATCATGCGCAAAAGGTGTATGAGTCTTATAGGAAGCTCGTAAAATATTTTGAGAAAGGGGATCCTGAAATATCGGAAGAGATCTATTTTCTTGAAAGGGATGCGGATGATCTAAGAAGAATTCTTATTGATAGGCTAAATCATACCTTGATTACACCCTTTGACCGCGAGGATATCTTTACGTTATCGCGAGCGGTTGATGACATTATAGATGCTGCTAAAAGTACTGTTGAAGAAATTAAAATATTCAATATAGAGCCAACCAAGGAACTTCTAATTATGGCCAAAGTTTTAAGAGAAGGTACACTTGAAATATACGACTCACTTAGAAACCTTAAAGAAAATCCCAATGTTGCCATGGAACATGCTAAAAGGGCGAAAGCAACAGAGAATCAGATGAATGTTGTTTACCTTGAATCACTGGCAGAACTCTTTGATGATGAAAATAATACAACTTCATATATGATGAAAATGAGAGAACTCTACCGACATTTGAAGCGCTCTGCAGACAGCTGTGATGACGCGGCTAATGTTATATCGGATATAATTGTAAAATCCTAAATAGGTTCTCTGTTATATATGTCTGTGATTTATTGGCTTGAAATTATAATTGGGGTATGGTATTACAGAACAGATGTTTTTATTAAGCCTTTTGAAGGATTTTTAGCCACAGCCGTAGTATTAAAATAGCAGATAAAATCCATAGACTGCAAGAATTGATATAAAGACCGTGGCATAGAGGGGAAGCTTTAAAATCGATGCCCCAACTGCAAAGGCAAAACCAACAATGCCAACGTATATATTGTTGGGATCGAGTTTAAATACACCGGGTATTGTAAGGGCAGCTAGAGCAGCATAAGGCACACCTTTGATCCATGTTTCTACCAATTTAGGCAGCTTTAGCCGATGAAAAATCAATGGTATAACCCGGGGGATTAGAGTAACCAGTGACATTCCTATAATCAAAAGGATATACCTGTTCATTTGTTTGAAACCTTTTTGTTGTCATTAGAAGCATTTCTATGGTCAAACACTGAAAGAATCAATGGTGATACTACTATGGCTATTAAAAGAGACCAACTTGATGGTATTAAAAGGGAAAGTCCCAGATTTAGAGCAATGGATGTAAAAATAACATAGATGTATCTGAAATTGCCAATAAGCGCCGTTACGAGAAGGGAAATAAACAATGAGTATAGTGCCATACTCATACTTTTCAGCACTGTTTCCGAGAAAAAGGAAACAAGGTAACCTCCAACAAATGTCCCTGAAACCCATGATAAATAGCTGAATAATATCAATCCTGCTATGCCGGATCCGGTTCTTAATGTGTCAGTTTTAGAAAGGCTTATAAGTGCGAAGGTCTCATCGGTAAGCCCCATAAAGAGTAAAAATCTCTTAAAAAGCCTGATGTTTCCTGTCTTTTTTAACAATGAGAAACTAAAAACTATATGCCGTAAATTAACCACAAATGTTGCAAAAATTATCTGTAATATCGTAATGCCATTTGATAGCATTGCTATGGCTAAAAACTGGCTTGCCCCAGCAAACACAGTGCCGGACATTAAAATTGCGTACGGGTAGTTCAATCCCATTGCCTTTGCCGCTGCTCCAAAAGATACGGCAATGGGGGCATAGCCAAGCATAATGGGTATGGATAGTTTGGCCCCTTTAAAGAAGTCGTTTCTCATCCTTCTACAGATTCTCGGTTTTTTTCTTTATTTCCCTTGAATGGGTGTAGAAATCCTGAAGACTCATCTCTTTTATAAAAACCATTCCTCTTGTAGCCCTGATTAGTGCACTGGGATGCTCATAAAAGAATGATCTTCCCAAACAGGTTTTAAGGGTATTGTACTGTTCAACCTGTATTTTCTGAGCAAGTTCAGAAAAAGGTCCGTCGTGCTCATAGGATGGGAATGAAGCATCCTTTTGAGTTAAAAATGCATTTTTAAATGAGTTATCCTGCAGGGCAAACATATTAAGTGAGACCGGAATATAAACATTAGCCTCTGATGGATGAAACCGGTACCATATGTTCCTGTATCCCCAGATTCTTATTTTGGATATTTCACTATTTGATTCTTCATATAGTTTCAATGCTTTGGTGATGGCTTGCAGCACCTTGTAATGAGTATCTGGCCCGCTTGCTTCAGGGTCAAGAGCAACCGTTACTACATCAGGCTTGATCTTTTCGAATACTCTTAAAATGGGTATAACATCCCTCTCGATGGTTGGCTCTTCGGTAAATATGTCACCCGTATAAAATCCAAGCCTTAAATGAAAAACCGATTGTGTATGCCATCCAAAATAACCCCAAAGACAATCTGCTTCCCATTCTCTGATCATTCCCTTCAGCTTTTGTATATGAGGTAGATCCTTTCTTCCGGGATACTGGGTTTTGAAGTATATGATTAGTTCATCTATCCTGTCGATCAATTGCGTTATATCGGATTCTTCATACAGATAAACCAGGTTTCTTAATAATCTTCGTAGATGACCTTCTTCCTTCATGGATTCTGAGTTCGCAGCAACCCCATCAAGGTACTGCCATACATCTCGATTCTTTCCTATGGTATTATCAGGGTTAAAATAATCGGTTTCAAGTAGGTCGCCGAATATTCTATTTTTAAGCTTTTCTTTTAAAGCTGTAAGCCTTTGAAGCATGAAACTATTCGTTACAGATGTAAAGCCGCTTGTTAAGGTGCAAAAGTAGTGTTTTGTTGAATGTTCTCGAATATGCCTTACCACGGCGGGTAAATAACCGAGCATTACATCATCGTGGTGTGGTTCGGTATGCAAAAATACAACGTTTTTTAATACGGTTGAGCCTCTTGTTATTTTTTTCTTCAGCCTCTCTATTGTTCTTTTTTTTATCGATTCAATGTCCTCTGGTTTCTTCTTTAAAAGGATCTTCCCGAATTCGTCGTTTTGAAAATCCTTCTTATCCAGGGATTCTATACTCTTTTTTTTCTTCAATGATAGGTCGGTTACGATTTTTTCGATTTCTTCTTTGCTTAAGCTCTCCTTTTTGTCGAGCAGGATTAACTGTCTGGTGTTTAAAAGCTTAGCAGCCCCGGTGGTTAAATAGAATCTCGAGTTTTTGAGAACTTGAAGAGCTGTTGCAGGGTAGTGTACGTGTCTTTTATTGGTGATTGATTCAGAAACAATTTTGGCTTTTGCTTCACCGGCAGCTATAACAATAGCCGTGCATTCCGGATTGTAGGTTATCGTAGATAATCCAATCGTGATTACAAGCCTCTTCCTCGCAATTTCTATCCCGCCAAGATCAACTGCCGCTGCTGCCTGGGTTTCGTAATTGGTAGGTGTGAGTCTTGTTGTAGAGTTAAGGTCGGAGCCTCTTATGTTGAATCCTATATGTCCATCAGGTCCAATACCTCCCAGAAAAAAGCCTATCCCGCCTTTTTCTCTAATTTTTTCCTCATATTCAGAACACCACTGATCTACACTCTCAATTACATCCTTCTGGATTACCTCGAGTTTGGTGGTGGGTTTTCTGTATCTAAGGGTTAAATCCACAGATCCGTCAGGCCAGATATCATTTAACTCCATACCTTCGGGTAGTCCGATTTCGTTGCAGTTGATTAGCTGGGCTTTCTCAGGATCAAGGCCAAAATCCTTTATATAGAACTTTTTTACATAGAAGTAAAAGCTGTTATGCTGGGTCGGATTTATTGGATAAAACTCGTCTATTTGAACGAAATGAAATGAATCCATCTGCGGCCGTTTTAAAGGATCAATACCCCAGGATTCGAGTTCCTCGGAGGTTTCTTTTTCATCCCAATTTTTAAGAAATCTGGTTACTTCTTTAATAAAGTATTCAGGTGTCTTGCCTGTTGGCAGGCTGATAACACCTCCAGGATTATTCTGCACCCATTCAATAAATCTTAAGGCTGTAAATGTACCCAATTCAGGGAAGCTCGGTACAACAATTACGCCGATCTTCTCTTCAGGCGGATATTTCAATTGATAGCCGTATTTTTTTAATGCTACTTGTTCTACAGTGGATTCTCCTATCTTTCCCATTTCCAATATCCTGATTTTGTGATAATAGGTATAGTATAATAAATGAAGTTTATATATGTCATTACAATAAAACTCGAAATTCTTCGAATATTTTATTATTTTTCATAATCGATATATCTTAATTGCATCATACTTAACTGTAGGGTTAATATGGAATTTACCTATTTAGTTGATAATAAACCACTGTTGAAAAATATAAAACTAGATTTTTCAGAGAGTAGATTAATTGTTGTAACCGGTGTTGAAAATAATGCTTTTGAGATAATGGGAGGAGTAATAGCCGGGCTTTTCCCGATTAAAAAGGAAGAAACCTTCACACAGCTCGAGGAGATAGTTAAATACTTTTCGGGAGAGCTTGTTGTTCATAATGGCGAAATGCCAAAATCCGGCCTGTATATTGGAGCAGATCCGGACAGACATATTCTATTTTCAAAGGTAAGGGAGGAAATTTTCGCCCAACTTGGATTTGATGTAGATCCGTATGAGGTTATTAAAAGATTTGGCCTTGAACCTTCTTTTCTTAAAAGAAAA
>Ga0190359_1002124_pt1 | contig 11991 bp, 12 predicted proteins | sample 48721823_MG_FD_161269 | JGI IMG/M metagenome (GOLD analysis project Ga0190359, IMG submission 161269) | Hydrothermal vent microbial mat bacterial communities from Southern Trench, Guaymas Basin, Mexico - 4872-18-2-3_MG | ecosystem: Environmental > Aquatic > Marine > Hydrothermal vents >...
TAATTTACGAATTACACAAACAAAAAATAATTATTGAGAATTTATTCGTCTAATAATGGATCACAATGCAATAAATAATCTGATAAATTAATCATTTTTTGAGTAAAAACCCCGAAGGGAAAATATCGGAAAGTTTCTCTGTTTTTTGTTTATAAGGAGTGGAAAGTATAATATCCAAATCATCACAAAACTCTGACAGCACCTGCCTGCATGCACCGCAGGGTTCGGTAACTTCTTCTGTGTCAGTAAAAACTGCCAAAGCAACAAATTTCTTACAGCCATTTAAAACAGCATTAAAAACAGCACTCCGCTCCGCACAAACACTTAATCCGAAAGATGAGTTCTCAACATTACATCCTGTAAATATTCTTCCGTCAGCAGCCATAATTGCAGCACCTACTCTGAAGTTTGAGTACGGCGCATAAGCATTATTCATGGCTTTTTCAGCTTCAGTAACCAGTTTTTCAAAATTTTTATTATCCATGCAGGACTTTCAAATGAGAGTGTCCGTAAAGTACTTGGATTCATCACAGGACATGCCTTTTACAGGCAGAACTATTTCCTCTTTTTGTCTTAAACCGGACTTTTCGGACACTCCCCGATTAATTTCTGAAGATAATACTAAAACGGAAGATCGTCTTCCTGAGCATCCGGCACATCAACATTCGCCGGTGCACTTTGTGAATTATCACCTTTTGAACCCAGCATAGTCATGTCTGTTGCCACAACTTCTGTAATCCATTTTTTTACTCCGTTGGAGTCTTCATAGTCGCGTGTCTGCAATTTACCTTCAATGTAAACAAGGCTTCCCTTTTTCAGATATTCGCCCATTATTTCCGCGAGCTTTCCCCAACCAACAATCCTGTGCCAGAAAGTCTTATCAACCTTATTCCCGTCTTTGTCTTTCCATGTTTCATTTGTCGCAAGAGAAAATTTTACAACCGCTCTTCCTGAAGGAGCATAACTAAGTTCCGGATCTCCTCCGAGACGTCCTATTAAGATAACCTTGTTTACAGTACCCCTGCCTGTACCCATATCAACCTCCTTGATATTTTAGGGGATTATTAGATCAAAAGAAGTCAGCGCTTCGATGCATATAATAATATACATATATTATTTTTAATTGCAAGAAAAATCCGCTCCCCTTAATTATTTTTTAATCAAACAAATTATAACTTATACCCAGACCAGCCAGCTCTTTAATCTGGGTTTTATCTATTACATCCTTGTCATAGTTGACTTGTACATTGAGTGTTAAAACTATGTATTTTGTAAGAGATGCGGTTACAAGAGTATCCCATCTTAAATCAATAACATCTATATTCTCAAAAGAAGAGAACATTTCCATCTTACTAAGTACTTTTATTCGTTCTGCAAACTTAGCATTAATCTTTGTTGTTGACTGAATTCCTGTTTCAAATTTATACTTCTCTATTTCGTTGGTTTCGGGATTGTCTGTGTATTTGTTAAATTCACTTGTATAAGTCTGTTTTAGCCCTATTCCAAGCTGGTGATCCAAAATATTTTTAATCTTTACTTTTGCACCCATACTTTGAGATATGTATGCAGGATCCCAGAATTTTGACTTAGGAGCCGGAGGTGACACTTTATAATCATAGCCGGTACTGAACTGTGTAAGAATCCCCGCTCCGAAATAGGGATTAATGTACGGTCCGAATTTCCAGCTTAAGGATCCGTCTAAGTCAATTTTGTCAATAGTAGTCCTGGGTGTCTCTTTTTCTGCTTTGACCTGGCCAAAGGTTAAAAGTGAAGTAAAATCCCATTCAAAATTTTTACAGGTCTTGCCTATTTCTCCGTCAAGGCGTATTGTCCAGGCAATACTGTTCTCTCCGCCTTTTGCCCAGTTACTGTACGAGCTCTGCGTTAAACTTACACCTGTATTAAATTTTTTCTTCCAGTCATCCTTTTTTTTACTCTCTTGTTTTTTATCATCTTCTGCAAACAGATTTAAAGACAGTAAAATAGCAGTTACACAGACCAAAATTCTTTTTATTGTACTCATTCTTGCCTACTCCCATATCCTTTTTCGCAGTTCATCTCTTACACCATTGGCAGGAATACGAATCTGCTGCATGGAATCCCGCTCTCTTATTGTAACAGTATCATCTTCAAGAGTCTGTGAATCAACTGTAATACAAAACGGTGTTCCTGCTTCATCCTGCCTTCTGTACCTTCTTCCCACAGCTCCGGTCTCATCATAAAAAACCATAAAACTCTTTCTCAGGTCTTTCTCAATCTTCCTTGCATATTCAGGCATACCGTCTTTTTTAACAAGAGGGAAAATCGCAGCTTTAACAGGAGCGATCTTAGGATCAAGCCTGAGAACAGTTCTTGTTTCATTTTCCAGTTTTTCCTCTTCATAACCGTCCACAAGACAGGTAAGCAGTATTCTGTCTATACCGCATGAAGTTTCAATAACGTATGGAATAAACCGTTCTCTTGTCTTATCGTCAAAATACGACAAATCTTTATTTGAAAATTCCTGATGTTTTGACAGATCAAAATCCGTTCTGTTGTGAATTCCCTCCAGCTCTTTCCATCCTATAGGATATTTATATTCAATATCAAAAGCAGCTTTTGCATAGTGGGCAAGCTCATCTTTTCCGTGCTGATGAAACCTCAGGTTTTCTTTTTTAATCCCGAGTCTTGAATACCAGTTAATGCGTATCTCTTTCCACATTTCAAAGAATTTTTCATCTTCACCCGGCTTTACAAAAAACTGCATTTCAGCCTGTTCAAATTCACGGGTACGGAAAATAAAATTCCCCGGAGTAATCTCGTTTCTGAAAGCCTTCCCGATCTGTGCAATACCAAAAGGAATTTTCATTCTTGAAGAATCAATCACATTTTTAAAATTTACATATATACCCTGAGCAGTTTCAGGTCTTAAATAAACAACTGATGCGTTCTCTTCAACAGGGCCCATATGTGTTTTAAACATCAGGTTAAACTGCCGCGCTTCAGTTAAAGAACCAACCGTACCGCATCTCGGACACTGTCGTTTCTCCAGAAATTTTTCATCTATCTCATCCTCTCTGAAACGCTGTTTACAATGCCTGCAGTCCACAAGAGGATCTGTAAATCCTGATACATGTCCCGAAGCCTCCCATACTCTGGGATGCATCAGAATTGCAGCATCAAGGCCAACAATATCTTCTCTTTCCTGCACCATTGATTTCCACCATATGTCCTTGATGTTTCTTTTCATTTCAACACCAAGAGGGCCGTAATCATAACATGCATTTAATTTACCGTAAATTGCGCTGGATTGGAATATAAATCCCCTTCTTTTACTCAGCGAAACGATTTTTTCAATATCTGTAGCAGCCAATCAATCCTCCTTTATCCCTTTTTTTCTATCTTTGTAATTTTAATTAAATTTGTAGTACCTGCAACATAAAGCGGGACCCCTGCAATCAGTACAATCTGATCATCCTGTTTTACATAACCGGACTTTTCCGCAAGATTAACCGCATGGGTTTCAATCTCATCTGTTGTTTTTACCTGAGGCATAAGTACAGGAACTGCTCCCCAAACAAGTGCCAAATGATAATAAGTACGCGTATCCGGTGTTGTGGCAAGAATTATCTGACTCGGCCTGTATTTTGATACCAGCCTTGCAGTACTTCCGGACTTGGTTGATGCAACAATCATGGAAGCACCTGTACTTTCTGCGATCTGGCAAGCGGAAAACGCAACTGCTTCTGCAGCGCTTAACAGCTCATGATCTCTGAATTTTTTATTCCACTCTTTAAACGGGAAACTTTGCTCTATTGAAAGAGCTACCTTGTTCATCATTTCAACTGTTTCAACAGGATATTTGCCCACAGCTGTTTCCTCGCTTAACATAATTGCATCGCTGCCGTCTAATATTGCATTTGCCACATCTGTAACTTCCGCTCTCGTGGGACGGGGATTATCCACCATTGATTTTAACATCTGTGTTGCAGTAATAACCGGTTTTGCAGCTCTGTTTGCTATTCTTATGAGTCTTTTCTGATACCGCGGTACCATCTCAATGGGTATTTCCACACCGAGATCTCCCCGTGCAACCATAATACCGTCAACAACTTCTATAATCTCATCAATGTTTTTAAGTGCCTCATGTTTTTCTATCTTTGCTATAAGCCGCACATCAAGACCGGATTCATTAATTATATTTTTTACTCTTAATACATCCTGAACATTTCTTACAAAAGAGAGAGCAACATAATCAACTTTTTTTTCTATTCCGAAAAGCAGGTCTGACCTGTCTTTGTCCGTAAGTACATCTGCCTGAATTGTTCTGTCAGGAAGATTAATCCCTTTGTGAGAATCAAGCTCTCCGCCTACAATAATATTGCATATAATATCCTGCTCTGTAACGCTCTTAACCTCCAGCTCAATTGCACCGTCACAAAGAAGCAAAGTATCTCCGGGCAGAACATCTTTTGGCAGATTTTTATAAGTAATTGACACTTCATCAGCAGAACCTTCAACATCCCTTGATGTAAGACAGAATTTTTGACCTGAAGAAAGTACAACAGGTCCGTTTTTAATTTTTCCTGTTCTGATTTTGGGCCCTGCCAGATCCTGTAAAATTGCCACAGGTTTGTTGTGCTTCGAAGATATTTTTCTGATTAAGTCAATAACTCTGCCGTGCTCTTTCTGAGTTACGTGGGAAAAATTAAGCCTGGCAACATTCATCCCTGCAAGAATAAGCTTTTCAATCATTTGTTCCGAATTTGTGGCAGGCCCTATTGTGCATACTATTTTTGTTCTTCTCATTACTTTAATCTTTCATTTCATAATAAAAGTCCAGGGCGTTAAGTCCTTTTTTCAAATCAACATGCATTTTAAAATAGAGATCATACATTTTTCTGATCTCGTTTATATGAACAGGTTCCGGTTTAAGCCTTGGAATTTCGTCAGGATTTGCCCTCTGGAGCCAGTAGAGAATTTCAAGTGACCCGGGATTTATCTTAAGGCCTCCGCGGCCTGCTCCGCAGACCGGACATAAAAGCCCGCCTGAATCAGGTTGAAAGTATCCGCCCTTTGTTCCGAGAGATGTGCCGCACTCAAGACAGGTTTCCCATGTAGGCTTATACCCCATTAACGTAATAAATTTTCCTTCAAAGAACCAGAAAAGACCTTCAAGAAAACCGGAATTTCTGTTTATTGCAGAGAGTAGGTCTGCAAACAGATCAAACACTTTTATCTGCGGCTCATTTGCAATTATTGCTCTGTCAATTAATTCCGCTGCTGCAAACCCGAGAGTGGTCCTTGTCATGTCTCCCATAAACCGTACATGAGCATCAACAAGATCTGTTTTGCTTAAAAGCTGCAGATCCCTGGTCTTTTTATCATAGAAAACAATATTTATATGGGACAAAGGTTCAAGACAGCCTTTAAACTGGCTCTTAGGAGATCTGGCGCCCTTTGCCATCACTCTTATTTTTCCGAAATCTCTTGTTAAAAGAGAAACAATCTTTGATGTTTCTCCGAATTTCCACGTTTTTAATACTACTGCGCTGGTTTTTAAAATTGCCATACTTTTTTACAGCCACTTGGCGAAAAATGTTATTAAACTAAAATAAACCAGAAGTCCCAGAACATCATTAGAAGTGGTTATAAAAGGCCCTGTGGAAATTGCAGGGTCAATTTTAACACTTTTTAAGAAAAACGGTACAATGGTTCCTATAAATGCAGCGTTGAACAAAACCGCAAGCATTGCAATTCCAAGTATTAGGCCGAATTTAACATTATCCATCCAGAAATAAGAAACAGCTATCAGCAGAATGGCAATAATAACCCCGTTGATCATAGCAATTGAAAGTTCTTTTAAAAGTCTTTTACCTGTATCTTTTAAGTAAAAATCTCCTGTGGCAAGACCTCTTATCACAACTGTTGCAGACTGAATTCCCGTATTTCCTCCCATTGCCATTATCAGGGGAATAAAAAAAGCGGACATTACAACCTGCTTAATTGATGCTGAAAAATGGTGCATTACAGTTGCTGAAACCATCTCTCCGAAAAACGCAACTATAAGCCAGGGGAGTCTTCCCATGGAGAGTTTAAACACAGAACCTTCAACAATGTTCTCGTCTGTAATACCGGCCATAAGAGCAATGTCTTCGCTTGCCTCCTCCTCAACAACGTCAAGAACATCATCAACAGTAATTCGTCCTACAAGCTGGCCCTTTTCATTTACTACGGGAGCTGCAACCAGGTCGTATTTGTGAAAATAATTAGCCACCTCTTCCTGATCCATTTCCGGATGAACCGAGAAGAATTCCTTATCCATAATATCACATATTTTATCGTTCGGATCAGCAAGAACAAGATCTTTTAACGCTACAAGCCCCTTAAGCACTCCCTGAGAATCAACAACATAGATATTGTAAACATCATCAACTTCCTTGGATTTCTTCCTTAAAGCGTCCAAGGCAGAAGCAGCTGTCTGGTTATCGGAAACAGTTACAACCTCAACAGCCATAATACCGCCGGCGCTCTCCTCATTGTGACCAAGAAGCGTTCTTACTTCTCTTGTCTCCTCCCACGGCATTGCTGAGAGTATTTTTTCTGCTGTTTCTACGTCAAGCTCGCCTATAACATCAGCCGCATCATCAGAATCCATGTTCTGAACAATGTCCACAATCTGTTTCTGGTCTAAGTCTTCAAATACTTCTTTTAATACGGAAGAAGACAACTCAGCAGTAACAAGCGCGGCCTTTTCTGTCTGCAGAAGATCAAAAATCTTTTTTCTTTCTTCTCTGTCTAACCTGGATATTATTTCTGCAATATCAGCGGCATGTAAATCAACAAGGGCTGCTTTAAGTACAGAATAATCTTCTCTTGACAAAAGTTCCTTGATAATTTCTTTTGTATTTTCGCTGGCTGATGTCTGTTCCATACCAAACCCCGTTTATTTGTACAGCTCGTTTGAAAGAGCCGCAAAATCTTCTGTTGTCAACTGCTCCGGTCTTCTGGAAAGGACTGTTGATAAAAAATCTTTGTGTATATCAGGCAGTATTGACCTGAGCGTATTTCTTAACATTTTTCTCCTCTGCCCAAATGCCTGCTTTACCAGTTTTTTAAAAAACTCCTCATTTTTTAAAAAGTATCTCGGTTTTTCCAGAAAACTTATATTTATCACAACAGAATCAACATCAGGACGAGGGGAAAAACAATTTCTGCTGACATAAAACAGTTTTTTTACATCTGCAAACTGGTTAAAAAGAACTGTGGGAATACCGTAAATTTTATTCCCCGGTTCTGCTGTGAGCCGCTCTCCCACCTCTTTCTGGATCATCAGAGTAGCGTCTTTTACAAAATCCCTGTTATCCAGGATTTTGAACAATATGGGAGAAGTTATGTAATAAGGAATATTGCCCGCTATTCGCAGCGCTTCTCCCCTTTCCGCATACTCTGTTAAATCCAACTTCAGAATATCAGCTTTAACAATCTCAATATCAGGATTGCCGCTGAAATCTTCCCTTAATATCCGAACCAGAGATTCATCTGTTTCCACTGCAGCAACCTGCGCTCCTGCTCTGACAAATTCTCTGGTAAGTACTCCTGTTCCTGCGCCGATCTCTACAAAAAATTCATTCTCTTTAATTTCAAGGCTTCGGACAATTTTATTCAGCACATCTTCTGAATTCAGAAAATTCTGTCCGAGATATTTTTTTGCTTTTACTCCTTTAAAATTCAACCTTTAGTGCCTGTTAAAAAAAGTTTTTCAGCATTCAGTGTTGTAATTTCAGCTATCTCTTCCACACTCATATTAAAAAGTTGAGCAAGTCTGCTTATTATGTGTATTGTGTATGACGGCTCATTTCTCTTTCCTCTGTAAGGAACAGGTGTAAGATACGGTGCATCTGTCTCAACAAGAAGCCTGTCAAGAGGAATTTTTTTTACCATATCAATTGATCGGAAATTTTTAAATGTTACCATACCTCCCACAGAAACATAAAAACCTCTGTCAATAATCTTCTCCAGTTCCTGCACAGAACCTGTAAAACAGTGAAACACTCCTCTGATATTCTCAGATTCCACTGCATCGTATATGGCGAGAATATCTTCAACTGCTTCTCTGGAATGTATTACAACAGGGAGATTGTTTATTTTTGCCAAAGCAAGCTGTACGGAAAATATCCGCTCCTGAACTGCTTTTGCAGAAAACGAATAGTAAAAATCCATACCTATTTCGCCAACAGCCACAATCCTGGGATGTTGCAAAAGAGAGGCTATTGCCTCAATATCCTGTTCAGTTGCTTTTTCCGCATCGTGAGGATGTATACCTGCAGCGCCGTAAACATTTGGAAATTTTTCACAGAGCTGTACTACTTTTTCCGCTGATTTCACATCTGTTGCAGGAACAAGTACCCATTTAACGCCTGCTTTTTCAGCTCTTTTCAGAACCTCATCAATATCAGACGCAAATTCGTCCATTACAAGATGTGCATGAGAATCAACTATTTCCGGCATTATTCAACTCTTGTCCCGGGTTCCGCATCTTTATCCGGTGTAAGCAGAGAAAATCCTTTGCCCGATTTAACAGCAAGGAGCATCCCTTCTGAAACAACTCCCATAATTTTTGCAGGAGCAAGATTTGCAACAACTATTACACTCTTTCCTGTAATATCCTCAGGCGAATATGAATTTCCTATACCGCCTACAATCTGCCTTGTCTGCTCTCCGAGAAGAACTTTTAACTTCAGCAGTTTATCGCTTCCTTTAATCTTTTCAGCTTCAACAACTTTACCTGTTAAAAGTTTTACTCTGCGGAAATCCTCAATGGAAATCTGCTCTTCCTCAGGTTTGTCTGCATTGGTTGTGGATTTTAATTTAGCAATCTCGTTTTCAATAACATCATCTTCTATTTTGGTAAAAAGAATTTCCGGATTTCCCAGTTTATGTCCCGGTTTAAGCTCTTTTTTACCTGCCTGGTCCCATAGTATCTTTTCTTTTATGTTCAGCATGGTCCTGAGCTTTTCCGCAGAATAGGGCAGAACCGGTTCCATTATAACTGAAAGCACAGAAGCTGCCTGAGCGCATATATTCAATGTTGTTCTGCAAGATGCAGTATCGGTTTTCCTTGTTACCCACGGCTCTTTATCATTAAAATATTTATTGGCAGATCTGCAGAAAGACATAAATGTCTGTATTGATTTCCGCACTTCAAAATTTTCCAGATTTTCTCCCATTTCGCCGGATATTTTATTTATCCGCTCCAGCATTTCCCTGTCAAGGGCGTCAAGATCTGCTCTTTCAGGTATTACGCCGTTTTCATATTTGTTTATAAACGTAAGAGTTCTGTTTATAAAGTTTCCGAGAATATCTGCAAGCTCGTCATTATTCCTGCTCTGAAACTGCTTCCATGAAAAATCCGTGTCTTTACCTTCAGGAGCATTTGCCGCAAGAGTATAACGAAGAGGATCCGGTGGAAAAACCTCAAGATAATCCTTTACCCATATTGCATAGTTCTGGCTTGTTGAAATTTTTCTGCCCTCAATTGTAAGATACTCGTTTGCAGGTATTGCTTCGGGTAAAACATAATCTCCTGCTTCCATAAGAATCATGGGGAAAAGGATTGCATGAAAAACAATATTATCCTTACCAATAAAATGCACAAGCTTGGTGGATTTATCCTCCCAGTACTCCTTCCACAAATCATGCCTGCCTTTAAGTTGTGCCCACTCCTTTGTTGCGGAGATATATCCTATGGGCGCATCAAACCATACGTACAGAACCTTGCCTTCCGCATCTTCAAGAGGAACTTTCACACCCCAGTGAAGATCCCTTGTTATTGGTCTGTCAGTCAGCCCCTCTTTATACCAGCTCATACAGTAATTATTAACATTCTCTTTCCACTTTTTGGATCCAAACCACTTCTTCCACTTTTCAGCAAACCTGCCCATAGGCAGATACCAGTGTTTTGTCTCTTTTAATACAGGAACCGAACCGTCTATTTTGGATCTGGGATCAATAAGCTGTCCCGGCTCAAGCCATTTTCCGCATTTATCACACTGATCTCCTCTGGCATTCTCATAACCGCAGAACGGGCATTTCCCTTCAACATATCTGTCAGGAAGAAAACGTTTTGACTTTTCACTGTAAAACTGTTTTTCACTCTTTACTATAAAATCGCCCTTTTCGTGAAGAGTTGTAAAAAATTCCTGCGCTGTTTTATGATGCAGAGGTATTGAAGTTCTGGAATAATGGTCAAAACTGAAACCCAGACTTAAAAACGCCTTTTTATTCATTTCGTGGAATCTGTCAACCACATCCTGAGGAGAAACGCCTTCCTTATCTGCAGTTACAGTAATAGGAACTCCATGCTCATCTGAACCGCAGATATAAATAACGTCTCTTCCTTTCATTCTCTGGAATCTGACATAAATATCAGCAGGAAGGTATGCACCTGCAATGTGTCCCAGGTGCAGAGGGCCGTTTGCATAAGGAAGAGCGCTGGTTACAAGAATTCTTTTAAACTCCTTGCTTTTCATCTTTACCCTTTTTAATCTTGATTTTCTTTTTCTTCATTTTTTTCCAGATAGCTCTGTCTTCTTTTTTCTTTTTCATAAGCATATTAAAATCTTCAAAACAGATTATATCTTCCAGACCGCTTTCATATCTGATAACAACATTTTCATTTATTACGTCAATTTTCTCCAGAACTCCGGTACCTTTTTCCGTTTTTATTTTTGTGCCTGGCTCAGGGAATTTTTCCAGTACCTCAAGATAAAAATCACGCTCATATCTGAGGCAGCACATAAGTCTGCCGCACGCTCCGGAAAGTTTTGTGGGATTAAGCGCCAGATTCTGATCTTTTGCACACTGAGTTACAACAGGTTCAAAGCTTCTTAAAAAAGTTGAACAGCACAAGGGCCTGCCGCATACACCTATGCCTCCGATACGTTTGGCCTCATCCCTTACCCCTATCTGCCTCAACTCTATTCTGGCTCTGTATCTGCTTGCAAGGTCTCTGACAAGAGCTCTGAAATCCACCCTGTTATCTGCAGTAAAATAAAAAGTTATTTTTTTCCTGTCCAACTGATATTCAACATCAACCAGTTTCATTGGAAGTCCGTGTTCTTCAATTCTCTTTCTGCAGTCAACAAAAGCATCCTGTTCAAGATCAAGATTTTCCTCAAACATCTCCATATCTTTGGGCCCCGGTTTGCGAATTATTCTTCGCAGCTCCTGATCTCCGGCTCTCTGGTCAACAAGACTGCCCATATTAACAACACTTCCTATGTCCTCTCCTTTTTCCACCTCCACAACAACCAGATCTCCTGTAACAAAAGGAAAATCCTGAGGATTTGCATAAAACTCTTTACGTCCGCCTTTAAATTCTATTTCAAGTATTTTTGCCATAATCCGCCTTATTGTTTAATGCTCAAATTTATATCTGAGCTGACTTTATAAACAGCAAGAGGAAGATACACATTTTTCCCAATATAATCAATAGTTTGGTAAAGATGATCAACCGCATTTTCAACAGCAGTTTCGGAAAACTTTTCTGCAGTTTCTTTAAGTTTTTCCATCTTATCCGAGTTTGCGGCCTTTTCTGCGATTCCTGTTTTAACAAACATTACATCTCTTAACCAGATTATTAAAAACCTGAAAACCTCTTTTACAAATTCCCTGTCTTTTAACATTCTTGCGCCTGTTTCTGTTGTTCCTATTTTCTCAAATAAACCGTTTATACTGATATCTAAAAATTCAAGAGCAGCTTCTCTTTTTTCAGTAAACTCAGTTTCCAGAAGCTCAAGCCCCCTTGTAATACTCCCTTCTGCCATTGCAGCCAGGATTTTTGCATCTTTCTCACTTATCCCTCTCTCTGACATGAGTGCGCCTGTTACCTCTTTTTCTGTCAAGGGAGAAAATCGTATTACCTGACATCTTGACACAACTGTTTCGAGAAGAGCTCCCTCCTGTGTGCTTGTAAGAATAAGAATGGTTTGAGGAGGCGGTTCTTCCAGC
>Ga0190359_1002129_pt1 | contig 11963 bp, 5 predicted proteins | sample 48721823_MG_FD_161269 | JGI IMG/M metagenome (GOLD analysis project Ga0190359, IMG submission 161269) | Hydrothermal vent microbial mat bacterial communities from Southern Trench, Guaymas Basin, Mexico - 4872-18-2-3_MG | ecosystem: Environmental > Aquatic > Marine > Hydrothermal vents > Microbial...
GCTCTTTTGAAGGAATTAAGACGGCAATCAAAAGAGGCCCTTAAAGATCATGGAATTGTGGTTATAGATGCTGCTTTACTGCTGGACTGGGGATGGGATAAGAAGGTCGATTTGACTATCGTGATCCACGCTTCTGATAAGAGTAAAATCGCCCGGTTGGTAAAAAAGGGATATACGGCAAACGAGGCCAAAATGCGTCTTCGATCACAGCTGAAATTGAAGGAGTTTAGAGCCCGCGCGGATATAATAATTCACAACAATAAATCTCTTAATTACCTTGAACTTAGAATAAAAAAAATCTTGAGAACTGTCGGCCCGAAAAGGGTTGACTGTTAAAGATCAAACTGATATATTCCTCGAAAAGATTAAGTTACGAAATTCACAAAGTACGAGTTGGAGGTAAAATGCCGCTTATTGATTCAAAAACCGGCAAAATTATCAAAGAATACTCGATAGATGAGTTGAAAAAAATGGCCAATCACATGCGTGGTCTGGACATGCTTTCACTCTGTTCGGCAAAATCGGGTCATTCCGGTGGAACTCTCTCAATGATGGACGTTCTGGCTGTGCTGTATCTGAAAATCGCCCGCCATGATCCCAAAAACCCCGAGTGGGTCGATCGTGATCGGATTATATGGTCAGCCGGTCATAAAGCACCTGCGCTATATATATCGCTGGCCGTATCGGGTTATTTCCCCGAAGAACAGCTGGCCACGCTGAGGATGCTTGGCGCACCGTTCCAGGGACACCCGCATCGCAAGGACCTGGCCGGTGTCGAAATATCATCCGGTTCCCTGGGACAGGGTATGTCTGTTGGTGTCGGCGCCGCCCTGGCCGCACGCCTGGATAAGAAAAACCACAAGGTTTTTACCATAACCTCGGATGGGGAACATCAGGAAGGATCGATCTGGGAAGCGGTTATGGAAGCCGGCAATTTCAAGCTTAATAATTTCATCAATATTCTCGACCGCAACCGTCTTCAGATCGATGGTTATACAAAAGACGTGCAGTGCCTCGAACCGCTGGCAGAGAAGTACCGTGCCTTCAACTGGGATGTAATCGAAGTCGATGGTCATGATATCCCGGCATTGATCGATGCTTTTGAAAAGGCCTGCAACTCAAAGGAAAAACCGACACTGATTCTGGCCAAAACCATCAAGGGTAAGGGTGTCAGCTTTATGGAAGACGTGGCCGGTTGGCACGGCAAGCCGCCGAATCGCGAAGAGATGGATAAAGCCCTTGCGGAACTGGGCCTGCCCGATACTTTCGATCTTGAAAAATTCTTCAAGATCGGTGCCGATCATCAGGTCAAGGTGGAAAAACATCTGTCCGAGAAACTGCCCAAGTTTTCTGCCGATTACTGGTGGAATAATCAGGATAATATGAAAGTCGACATGGATCCGACCCGAAAGGGAATGGGACGGGCTTTGAGCGAGTACGGTGATGATGAACGAGTCGTCTGTATCGGAGCCGATATTTCGGATTCGATCACGATTTCGCAGTTCTACAAGGATCATCCGGAGAGAAAGGACCGCTGGATCTCGGTCGGTGTTGCAGAACAGGGCGGAACCACCGTAGCGGCCGGTCTGGCCAAAGAGGGCAAGATTCCGGTGTTCGGCACCTACGGTGTTTTTTCCTCGGCCCGTAATCTCGATCAATTGCGCGTTTCGGTATGTTATTCCGATTTTAATGTCCTGATAGTCGGGGCTCATGGCGGCGTTTCGGTCGGGCCTGACGGCGCCACTCACCAGGAACTGGAATCCCTTTTCCAGATGTGCGGTCTTCCCAATATGCGGGTAGGAGTTCCCATAGATTCTGTCGAAACCAAAAAGATGACCCGAACGATGCTGTTCGATATCGTCGGGCCCAAATATATCCGTTTTGCACGTGAAGCAACCCCGATTGTAACCGATGAAAACACTCCGTTTGAGTTCGGAATCGCCAACATTTACCGATTTCGCGGTGAAAAAGATATGTTCAAGGATGCTTTCGAGGTAAAACTGTCGACCGAATATAAAAACGAAAACGAGGATCTGACGATAATATCGTGCGGACCCGAGGCGGCTGAATCGCTTCGAGCGGCATGGATATTGAAAAAGGATTACAATATCGAGACACGCGTCATCAACTTGCATACCGTAAAACCGATGGATAAAGAGGCTATTATCAGAGCGGCGAAAGAGACAAAGGTGATTATTACCGCCGAAGAGCATCAAATCGGCGGCCTGGGTAATCAGGTGGCGGCGGCTATTCTTAACGGATTATCCGGTAACGGCAATATGATTCCGTTCGGTATGGTCGGGGTAAAAGACCGTTTTGGCGAATCCGGATTGCCGTGGCAGCTGATCAAAGAGTTTGAAGTTTCGGCTGAGTATATTGCCGACAAGGCCAGGACCCTGTTGAAACTTGGTTAATCGAAAATAATCATATCTGAATATTAGGAGCATGGGATGAAGTTCGCAGAACGTATGAAGCGGCTCGGAACCGAAACGGCTTTCGAGGTTCTGGCAAGAGCCCGGCAGCTGGAGGCGGAGGGCCGTGATATGGTCCATCTTGAAATCGGAGAGCCCGATTTCGACACGCCGAGGTATATTTGTGATGCCGCAATTCAGGCTATTAATGATGGATATACGCATTATAATCCTGCCGCCGGTTATCCTGAAATCCGTAAAATAATCTCAGAGGAGATCAGCAAGACACGCGGAATCAAGACAACGCCGGAGCAGGTGGTAATAACACCAGGCGGAAAGCCGGTAATGTTTTACGCAATGTTCGCTCTGGTCGATGCCGGTGATGAGGTGATTTATCCCAATCCCGGATTTCCAATCTACGAATCGCTGATCAATTTCGTCAATGCCAGGGCGGTTCCTATTCCGCTTCGGGAAGAAAATGATTTTCGTCTCGATGTCAAGGAGTTAAAATCACTGGTAACGCCGAAAACGAAGTTAATGATCATCAACTCCCCTCAGAATCCGACCGGCGGTGTTCTGACTCATGATGATCTAAAAGAGATCGCGCGGATTGCCGTAGAAAACGATATCTGGATTCTTGCCGACGAGATTTATTCGCGGATCATTTATTCGGATAAGTTCGAATCGCTGACCCAGTTTCCGGGTGTCCAGGAACGCACTATAATTCTTGACGGTATGTCTAAAACCTATGCCATGACCGGCTGGCGTTTGGGGTACGGTGTGATGAACGAAACTCTGGCGGCAGCCCTGACCCGGCTTCAAACCAATTGTGCTTCGTGCACATCGGCTTTTTCGCAGATCGCCATGGGGGCCGCTATCAGCGGACCGCAGGACGACTCGGATAAGATGGTTGCGGAATTCAAGAAACGTCGCGATGTGATTGTGGACGGTTTGAACCAGATCGAGGGGATATCGTGCAAAAAACCTCTTGGTGCATTTTATGTCTTTCCAAATGTCAAGGCCTTTGGAAAGACCTCTAAGGAGTTGGAAGAGCTTCTGTTGGAGGAATATGGTGTCGCCGCGCTGGCGGGAACATCCTTCGGTAAATACGGTGAAGGATATCTCCGTTTTTCGTACGCCAATTCAGTTGAAAACATAAGGAAAGCTATTACAAGGGTTGCCGATATGGCCGGAAAAATCCTGTAAATACGATTAGCGTTTTTTCATACAGTCGGATTTTTTATATATTTTTGCGAAAAAAAAGCATAAAAAATGGATTGTTTTTTTGTTGACAATAAATATGCTGATTTCTAACTTAATTGCGCCGTATATATTTACGAGTTTGGAAAGGCGAGAAAAAAGGTATAAAGAAAAGAGGTTTAAAAAAGGAGAAAAATAATATAGAAGACATATAGATCAATCACACAACCAAGTACAAACATTAGCGCACGGATTAGCAGCACAAGGAGGTGAGAGGAAGAGTTAGAACGTTTCCAGTCGTTTAATCCCAAAGAAAATTTATAATTTAAAACCAAAGGAGGTTATAGAAATTGGTTAAAAAACTTATTTCTATGGCGATTATGCTTGGTCTGACACTTGGATTCTTGCTACCGCAGGTGGTCCTGGCCAGTGTTACCGGCAAGATCTCCGGGACGGTAATCGATACCGAGTCTGGAGAGCCGCTCCCTGGTGTAGCAGTTTCGGTTGTCGGCACCAAGCTGGGTGCTTTGACCGATGAAAACGGTGAGTACTACATCTTGAACGTTCCTGTTGGAACGTACACAGTTAGAGCTTCGCTCATCGGTTTTGCCCCGGTTGAGTTTACCAATGTGGGCGTTTCCGCCGATTTGACGGCATATACTGATTTTACTCTTTCCAAGGAAGCGCTTGAATTGGGCAAGACCATTGTGGTCAAAGCCGAGCGGCCCCTTGTCATCAGGGACAAGACGACCTCAGTGAACATTGTTTCACGTGAGGAGTTGCAGGCGATGCCGGTCAGAGGATATGACCAGGTTGTCGGTCTGCAAAACAGCGTTGTCCGCATGAATTCCAATGTTGATATTCGTCAGCGCGGCGGCCGTGAGTCGCTGGCTATGGCGCCGGAAATCAACCTTCGCGGCGGTCGTCCGTCGGAAGTTGCTTATTATGTCGATGGATTCTCGCAGCAGGATCCGCTTTCCGGTATATCGACCGCGAATATCAATAACAACGCTATTAAGGAAATCAAGGTTACTTCAGGCGCATTTTCGGCCGAATATGGTCATGTCGCTTCCGGTATTGTTAACGTTGTTACCAATTCCGGTTCCGATGAATACCATGGTAACTTTGAAATGGTCAGTGACAATGCAGCCAGCGCCTTTGGCTATGACAGCTACGATCAGAACTGGTATTCCGGTGATTTCAGCGGCCCGATCCCCGGCCTGGAGAAAGCGTATTTCTTCTTTTCGGGCGAGCGTCGCTGGATGGCTGATCGGACGCCTTCGATCAGAACCCAGGAATCATATGAAGCGGCCGGTCTGGATCAGTACTTCGATGAATCACAGCGGCTTCCGAATAACTTCCTGAAAGGCTGGTCATATCAGGGCAAGCTGGACTTCCAGCTGAAAGAAAATATCAAGCTGGCTCTTAACGGTAACGGCTCGTATGACAAATGGCAGGAATACCGTCATTATTATCTGAATCCGGTTTATATCGACCAGGTCGAGCACTCACCTCTTTATGAGGACAAGAACCTGGGTCTCAATGCCAAGATCACTCATACGATCAATCCCGAGACCTTCTATAATCTGAGTGCTTCGTACTTCCTGACCGAAAGACTCCGTGCCGACGGTGTCGTTTTCGATAATTATGAAGCTCTTGAAAGAGAACTTGGTAATCCGGAATGGGATGATCAGAATATTTTCCGTGAAGGCGACAGCATGTTTGCCAGCGACTTTGATCCGTTCGTTGAAGTCGGTTCCGAAGAAGATACATTTGTCACCTTCTATGAATCATACTGGTCGAATTTCATGAAGAGGAAGTCTTCATATATCGGCTTTAAGGGCGATATTACCAGTCAGATTACAAATTCGCATACGCTTAAATTCGGATTCGATTTTCAGCGTCATACCCTTCGTTATTTCGAAAATCTGAATGCGACTCAGGGATATTCAACCGAGCGTGTCAATCGTTATGGCTATGACGAGTTTGGTGAAGAGTCGGATGACGAAGACTTCATGAACGATACCAAGAATCCGATTAACCTGGGGATTTATCTTCAGGATCGTTTCGAATGGCGTGACTTTGTCATCAATGCCGGGGTTCGTTTCGATTATTTCGATTACAAGGCTCTGCGTTTGATTAATATCGAGAATCCGTTCGATCCGTACGAATTGGATCCCGACCGTACCATCGATAAGGAAGACCTGGAGGATAGCGAGAAATTCACGCGTGTGTCACCGCGCCTGGGAATCTCGTTCCCGGTTAGTGACAAAACCCAGGTGTATATGAACTACGGCAAGTTTTTCCAGCGTCCCGACCTGCGACGTTTGTATGTCGGATATGACTTCCTGGAAACTCGTATCAGTGCCGGTTCTTATTATCCGTTTGCCAGTCCGAATCTGGAGCCGGAAGAGATCACCCAGTATGAATTCGGTATTACGCGTCAGCTGGGCGACCTGACGGCGATCAATGTCGCCGCATATTATAAGGATGTTTTCGGTCTGACACAGATATTCCACCAGGCGGCCGTACCTTACGCCTATGATTACTATGGTAATACCGACTACGGGACGATCAAGGGTGTCGATTTCAATCTAACCATGAGACGGAGCCGGAATCTCAGCATCAATATCAAGTATTCGCTGAGTTATGCCACCGGCACCGGTTCATACGCCAATTCCACATTCAATATTGCGTGGAAAAATTCGCAGGGCACACCGAAGACGACCAACCCGCTTGATTATGATCAGCGGCACAGCATCATCGGTATGTTCGATCTCCGGACGACCAGGGGTGAAGGCCCGATGCTGGGCAATATTTATCCGCTCGAGAATGTCGGTTTGAATACGGTCATTCAATTGGCCAGCGGAACCCCCTATACGCCGATGGAAATCTATGATGCCGTCAGCCCGGGTATCTCTGTTCAACAGGAACCCACAGGCGCGATCAATTCGGCCAATCTGCCCTGGACTTTTTCGGTTGATATGAAGCTGGAAAAAACCTTCACGTTCGGCAATTATCAGCTCGTTCCTTATGTCTGGGTTAAGAATCTGCTGAATACCGAAAATGAGCTTGCCGTTTATGAGGGAACCGGCAAGGCCGACATTTCCGGATATCTTGATACTCCGGAAGGTCAGTCCAAAGCCGAAGATCCCGAGTATGCTTACAAGTATGAGTTTGCGCAGAATAACCCTAAGAACTATGCTAATCCCAGGCTAATTTATCTTGGCTTGCGGCTGTCATTCTGAGCAAAGTGAGGAGTAAAAAAATGAAAATTAAACTTTTGGTCTGTGTTTTTGTGCTCCTATTTGCTCTGTCGTCTGTAGCGGCGCCTCCGGCCGACAGGCTGCCCAGGGCATTTAAAGGCAGTGCAGCAATGCAGGTGGATAACACGACATTTATCGATGCCAACCGCATCCTGATGTTTGTCACTAACCACGGCAACTTCGGCCGGGATTTGTCGGAGCTGTTTGGTTATGACTACGGAACATGGTTCCCATATACCGGTGATACTGCCGATATCAGCGGCAACATCGGCGATGCCGGTCGTCAATCACCATATTATGCCGGCGGTCTGTGGGCCGGCGCCCTTGACTCGGCGACTGGGGAAAAACTCGTCATTATCTCGGAGTACAGTGATGAGTACGTTCCGGGTCCGATGGAGGGTGGTACCTTCATGGAGGACCGCGCCGAATTCCGGGTTTACAAATTGTACCGGGATAGTCTGGCCGGCAATCCTAACCAGGATTATCTGGACTATCTCGAGTTCGCCGTGGATCAGGGCGCTCCGGTCAAGGAGGAAAACGGCGAGATCGTTCCCGACATGATGGGCGACCAGATGTGCTGGTCGGTGTTCAACGATGCCGATCCGGATCAGCATAATAACAGTTCCGGCGAAAGCGCCCCGATGGGTATTGAAGTGCAGAACACCACTTTTGCCTTCGATCGCCAGGGTGCGCTGGGCAATATTATTATCATCCGTTTGCAGATCTACAATAAGGGCATCAAAACTCTGAATCAATGCTATTTTTCGATCTGGTCGGATCCTGATCTGGGAACAGCCGGCGATGATCTGGTCGGATGCGATACCACGCTGGGGCTTGGTTTTGTGTATAATGAGACCAACGATGACAGCCAGTATGGAGAAGCTCCGCCGGCTCTTGGCATCGACTTTTTCCAGGGCCCCATGATTGATACATTGATCGATCCGACTTTAACGAAGCTTGATACGGCGTTGATGTGGGGTCAGAAATACCCCTATTCCAAAAATCTGGGTATGACCTCATTCAATAAGTATATCAACGGTACTGACCCGGATGATAAGGACCAGACATACAACTATATGCGCGGTCTCACGCGCACCGGTGAAGATTATATTTATGACGGTCAGGTGTTGAAATTCGTGCATTCCGGCGATCCGGTTACCGGTGAGGGCGATCTTGATGCCGCTGGTGACGACCGCCGCTGGATGCAGACCACCGGCCCGATCATATTCCGGCCGGGCGACAGCACCGAAATCTATGCCGCCATCATTGTCGGCCGGGGCAACAGCAACCTGAACTCAGTTACGGTTGTCAAACAGCTGGATGATTTCGCTCAGCAACTGTATGAAAATGGATTTAACCCGCCGAGTCCTCCGGCAAAACCGAATGTCAATCTTACCCAGCTTCACAATGAAATCATTTTGACCTGGGATGATACTTCGGAGATCAATCCGGGCGACTTCGAATTCGAAGGATATTCTGTCTGGCAGGGTGAAACGGCCTCAGGCCCGTGGACCCTTCTGAAAACCTTTGACGTCATCAATGATCGTGATGTTGCGCTGGTGGATAGTTTGACCGATCTCGAGACCGGTCTGGTCATTCCCGACATCAAGCGTTCTTTGTCGAATTCAGGTTTGACGTATGCATACACAATTGACAAGGATGCTCTTCTGAGTGAAGATCTGAAAGACATCACCACGTATTTCTTCCGTGTGACGGCATTTTCATTTGGATATGAATTTAACGGCAAGCCGGTTCCTAATCAGGACCGTTTCTTAGAGAGCCAAACCGTTGTGGTGGCTCAGCCGCAAGCGCCAATGGCCGGTCTCAATTTCGGGGCGGACGGCAACGAGATCCTGAGTGTCAATCATGTTGCCGGTGTGTCCGACGGTATTGTCGATCCGATTGTAACCGATCCGTTTGCGTTGACAGGAGATTCATACCGGGTTGATTTCGGATATGATACCGTCATCACGGACATTTCGGATACTCTCTGGATTGTTGACACCACGACACTGACCGACACCTGCGATGTCGACTGGGATCCCGATGGAGACTCGATTATAGTAACATATTGTATCCAGATTGATTCCTCGATAGACGAAGTCCATGATTATCAGGATATCGTGATCAGCACTTTCTGGAATTTCCATAACCTGACGAAGGATACGACTTATGTCAGTCGTAACTTCAATCTGTCGTATGACGACAATTACCAGGTTTATGATGGTTTCTGGTTGAAGGTCTCTGGTCCGCCTCTGGAAGGTAAGGACTGGGATTACACCAGTGCCGATCCTCCGAATCTCAGCCCCGTGGCTGTTGACGAACAGGATTATGAAGGCGGACGCTGGGTAACCGGCGGTCAGCACGGCGGTGAACTATTCTTTGGCGGCGTTTTCATGGAACCCAATTTCTGGGGCCTGACTTCGCTGGCGCCGGATGAATATCCAATCGTCGAGGTTCGTTTCCGCCCGATGGCATCGTACACAGATCTCAACGGCGACGGTGTTTACACAATCGGTGAGCCATATGAAGTGGACGATCCGGCTCAGACCCAGAATGCTTTTTCGTATTCGACCTTTGCCGGAAGCGCCTATCTGGGCTTTGTTCCGGTTCCATTGACAGCCTGGGATGTCACCGATCCGGCCAATCCGCGTCAGTTGAATGTCGTCTTCCGTGATCGTGACCAGAACGGCCAGTGGGATTTGCACAATATTGCCGATCCTCCTGATCCGCTTCTGCCCAACGATGGCGATCAGCGGTATAACTACCTCTGGATTCTCAATACCGATTATGACGCTACCGGAACCATGTATGGTGACGGTACCGGCGGAACGATCGATTTCTGGGGTTACGAAGACGGCGACGGTGTTTGGGATGCGGCCTGGACAATGTGGGTCGATGACCGTGGATCCGGCGGTATGCTTGCCGAGGAATGCACGTTCACGATGATCCCGAACTTCGTCATTACCGATGCCGATGTATTTGAATTCGATGCACCGGCGGCGACCGTAACGTATGATGAATCCCAACTGGATGCGATCAAGGCGGTCCCCAACCCGTTCTATCTGTTTGGCCCGTACGATCCGTCAATAGGTAGTTATCAGGTTTGCTTCCATCATCTGCCTGAGGCATGCACCATTGATATATATAATCTTGGTGGTGACTTGATCAGATCGATTGTGAAGGATGATCCCACAACGGCAATAGCCTGTTGGGATATTCTGACCGAGCGAGGCTTACCGGTAGCATCCGGTATATACATTTATGTAGTCGAGGCACCCGGATTCGGCACAAAGATCGGTAAAATGGCGGTCTTTGTCGAAGACGAAGTGCTTGACATTTACTAAACAAGGAGGATAAGTAAATGAAAAATAAAGTTCTTATTCTGCTGATTGTTCTCCTTGTAGTAAGCCTTAGCTTGGCTTATGCGGAGAACGCGCCGCGCATAGGCACCGCAGGCGCTCAGGAGTTGCGAATCCCGATTGGGTCTCGCGGAACGGCAATGGGCGGTGCTATAATTGCTGATGTTTCAGGTCTGGAATCCATCTACTGGAATCCGGCCGGTCTGGCATCCCTGTCCGGCACTGAAGTGATGTTCAGCCATCTGCCTTATATTGCTGATATCAATGTCAATTTTGTCGGAGCGGCTACCAACATCGCTGATTTCGGCACCCTTGCCGTGGGCGCCAAGATCGTCTCGATCGGTGATATCGAGGAAACCACCAATTACTTCCCGGATGGGACCGGTCGTATTTTCAATCCGACCCTTTCTGTCCTGACTCTGACCTATGCCAGAGAGTTGACTTATCGGGTTTCCTTCGGTCTGACCGGTTCGTTCATACATGAGGATATTTTCGAAGTCAAGGCGACCGGTGTCGCTTTTGATGTCGGCTTTATGTATGACCCGGGCTGGCGCGGCCTCAAGGTCGGTATGGCTATCAAAAACTATGGCCCTGAGATGAGTTTCAGCGGCAGTGGTTTTTATCAGAGCCTTGACAACCGGCCGGCAGAGCCGATTGCGGCCACATTTGATCTGCCGAGTTCGTTCAATATTGGAGTTTCGTATAACTTCTTTGAGAATGAAAGAAACCTGGCTATGATGTCGGGCAATTTCATGTCCAATAACTATTCGAATGACCTCTGGCAGGGCGGCCTTGAATACGTATTTGACGGCAGATACTCACTCCGGGGCGGATATAATTACTCCGACCAGAATGACTATCTGTATGGATTTTCTTTCGGTGCCGGCATGTTGCTGAATGTTGCCGGAACCGATGTCACACTTGAATATTCCTGGACTGAGACGGAAACATTCGACGCCAATCAGTACTTTACGGCTAAAATCAACTTCTAACTCCTTGTGCGTTAGTGACGGCCGGGTGATCATTTAATGATTGCCCGGTCATTTTTTTATTGATTAAATGTCGGTCGGGGTACTTATTGGCAATATATGAAATATGGTATTATAGTCAGAAACTGTTGCGATTTGCGCGCCGGGCCATTGTTCCGCTCGGAGCGGAAAAGCCAGCTTCTGTTTAATGAAACGGTGGTTGTCGGGGCCGTAAGGAATGGTTATACAAGAGTCATTCAACATAATGGGTATTCAGGATGGGTGGATTCCCGGGCGTTGTCGGTTATTTCCAAAAGAAATTTCCTTCGGCTTAAGAGGGCAGACAATTATATAGTCAGCAAAAAAACGGCTCGTATAACGCCGGAGGGTAACGGCAATTGGAGTAATTGCCCGTCGTTTATATTTTATGGCACTCGACTGGAAGTAATAAAGAAATCGGGCCAATATGCTGTTTTCATGTTGCCGGATGGCCGCCCGGCCAAAGTCTCATACAATCAGATAGCCAGGCTATCCAAAAGCAGTATGGTTTCGATAGGGGCTGGTGTCATGGTCCGGGAGGCGCGTAAATTTCTCGGGATACCGTACCTCTGGGGTGGAATTACCCCATTTGGATTTGATTGTTCCGGTTTGGTCCAATCGATTTTTAGGCGTTTTGGTATAAATCTTCCGCGCGACAGCAGAGACCAGCGCCGGGCGGGTTTGAAGATAGGCAGGGTCGAAGTGCGCGGCGGAGAT
>Ga0190359_1002130_pt1 | contig 11956 bp, 13 predicted proteins | sample 48721823_MG_FD_161269 | JGI IMG/M metagenome (GOLD analysis project Ga0190359, IMG submission 161269) | Hydrothermal vent microbial mat bacterial communities from Southern Trench, Guaymas Basin, Mexico - 4872-18-2-3_MG | ecosystem: Environmental > Aquatic > Marine > Hydrothermal vents >...
ATCAGCTTAATGTTTTACCAGGTTTTGATGGAGAGTATGGCAAGATTAAAATATTTGACGAGAAGAATACAACAGAAGATAAAGGACAGATGACACTTTTTTGAACATGAAGGTAGCAATTATTTATTATTCATTTTCAGGCAATACCCAGAGGATGTGTGAGTTTCTTTTAGATAAACTCAGCAGGAAAGAAGTTCTGGCAGAACAGATAGTACTTAAGCCAAAGAAAGAAACACGTTCTTTTTTTACCCAAGGGCGGTTGGCATTTTTGCGCAAGGAAGTAGAACTTTTGAATATAGAAGACAACATGTCTCTTGCTGCATATGATTTTATTATCTTTGCCTCGCCGGTGTGGGCTTTTACAATAACACCGGCTATGCGCAGTTATATTAGTAAAGCGCAAGGGTTACAAAGGAAAAAATGCGCAGCTTTACTTACAGCAGGAAGTATTAAAGGGGCAGGTAGAGCTTTAGATGAGTTTGTCTCGCTTATTAGGGGTATTGAGGGAGAGGTTGTTTTTAGAAAAGTGGTTGTGGGCAAGCGGACAAAGGATAGGGAATATTTAGAGGAAGAGTTAAGACCTCTCTTAAAACCACTCGTTAAATGCTAATTTTTGTAAATTGCCCCTGTAGCTTAACGGATAAAGCACAGGCCTCCGGAGCCTGGCATGGCTGTTCAATTCAGCCCAGGGGCACCAGTTATTAAAATAACATTATTAGGAAGTTATATGAGAAGTAAGATAAACATTGCGGTTGTAGGAGGATTCCAGTGCACAAAGGCTATATATAAAGTAGCAGAAAAGACGGGAGAGCTTATTGCTAAAGAAGGATGGACAGTTATATGTGGTGGAGGAGAAGGGGTAATGAGGGCCGTTTGCGAAGGAGCTAAAAAGAGGGGAGGAATGACTGTGGGTATTTTGCCGAGCTACAAAGGAGAAGAAGCGAATCCTTACCTTGATGTTGCAATTCCCACAGGTTTAGGATATGCGCGTAATATTTTAGTTATACGAGCAGCAGAGGTGGTCATTGCAATAGATGGTAAATACGGGACTCTTTCAGAAATAGCGTTTGCCCTTAATGAGGGCAAACCTGTAGTGGGAATAAAAACGTGGAACATAAAAGGCGTTGTAACGGTAGATACCCCTAAAGAGGCGGTTAGTTTTGTTAAGAGAAAAATTAAAAACATATAGTTTCAGGGAGAAAATTGCGGCTGTACTGTTTAGCATATTAATCATATTTTCCTTACGATTGTTTGTTAAATTGAGTAGCGATATTCATTTGTTTTTTGAGGTACAAGGAGACATAAAGGAGGAAACATTGACAATGATTGATAAAGCAAATGGCATTAAGGAGAATCTGGTAGAAATTGCCAACTGGTGCAGAAGTAAAATTCCTTATAATAGTGATGTCTTTTTCTTTGCCTCGCCAGAGTTTTTTAATCAATACCGTTTTAACAAAAAACACCTATCCCTTTTTTTTCCGTACAGGCTAAGATATTATTTATATCCCGATATGAAAGTATGGTGTTTTAAGTTGAAGTATCAGTTTCTTGTAGACCATTGGTCTCATGTCAATCCATCTTCACAAGAAAGCGCTTTAGAAGGAATCAACTATATAATAGGATTTTCTATCAATGAAAACATGTTTCCTTTGTTTAAGCAATATGCTTCAAAAGAGGATTTTTACATATTAAAAAGAATGCGTTGAGATGATTGTTGTGTATTTGATGATAGTATTCTTTGTGGGTAGCTGTTTTATTAGGCTTTTTCCTAAAGAAAAACGCAGCCCCATTGATGTTCTATTGCTGTGGCCTTTAGGGTTTGGGTTGGTAAGTTTTGTATTGTTTGTTGCATCTATTGTTTTTCAAGATTTATTTATAGGAAATATGTTAGTATTTGGTTTAGCAATGTGTGGGGTGTATTTCTTTATATCATTTTTGTGTAAAGGAGAAGGAAAGATAATATTAGAATGGTGTAGAAGAAATGTTTACTTTGGATTGTTAATAGTATTTACCCTAGTTGCTATGCTACGTTACTGGGTGAAACTGCCATTTTTTAGTTTTGATAGCTGGGCCTTATGGGGAATGAAAGCAAAAATATGTTTTTTAAGTGCAAAAATACCTCTAGAGCTTTTTCATAGCAAGGTATTTTTGCAATTTGTGTCATTGCCTTCGTATCCCCTTAGTTTGGTTTTAAACGAAACATTTCTCTCCGTTATATTAGGGACATTTAACGAGTCGGCTCTAAAGCTAATTTCCCTTACATTTGGTGTAGTGTCTCTATTTATTGTGTATTCATATCTTTGCGAATTTCTTAAGCCTTATAAAAGTTTTCTTGTTACCTTTGTGTTTCTGTTTACTCCTATGGTTATTTTGCATACATGTGGTTTTTACGCCGGCTGTGCCGATGTTATTATGTTATGCTATAACATAAGCGCAGCTATTATGTTATTCAGGTTTTATCTTACCCGCGATAAAAGATATTTTTATTTATTTACAACACTAATTGCTTTTGCTTTTTGGACAAAATTAGAAGGCGCCGTGTTCTTAATTACCTATGTTGCCACAATGCTGTATGTATTTAAAGGTTTTAAAGGGTTGCGTTTGGCAGTGAGATGTATTACGTTGGTACTTCTAATTAATGGGGTATGGATGGTAATGCTGCTTTCGCCAGGGATTATATCTATAGGACATGGTGTAAGTTTTAATCTGTTGAATCAGCGAGTAATATTGATGGCAAAGGTAATTAGTAAGGAAACGTTTACAATGTATAAATGGCATCTATTCTGGCCAATATTATTTTTACTCATTACACTAAGCGTTAAAAGGAACAATAGTATGCATTATAGATTTTTTCGTTTTCTTTTTCTGAGCCAATTTTTAGGATATTGTTTTATTCTTACACTCCATTCTGAACTGTTTGAGTTTTTAAGTTTTTATCCTAGTCTGCCCTTGGACAGGTTGTGGTTTCACACTTTTGGCATAGCATGTATACTCTTGGGGTTAAGTTTAAAAGAAATACATAGGGAAAGTTTGGCAAATAGCCTGCAGAATGAGTCGTAAAGCAATTTTACTTTTAGAGGACGGCTTTTATTTAGAGGGAACCAGTATTGGTGCAGAAGGGGAGACTATAGGGGAGGTTGTATTTAATACTTCTATGACAGGTTATCAGGAGATTCTTACCGACCCTTCTTATAAAGGACAGATTGTTTGTATGACTTATCCTTTAATTGGTAACTATGGGGTAAATAATGATGATTTTGAGTCAAAGAATATCCACACAGAGGGATTTATTGTTAAAGAAAGTTCTTCGATTGTGTCTAACTGGCGAGCCACCGGCCCACTCAACGATTATCTTAAAACACACGGGGTTGTTGGTATAGAGGGGGTGGATACTCGTGCGGTTACGCGTCGCCTACGTCAGTTTGGTTCTATGAAAGGCATAATTTCTACAGTGGATTATGATTTGAAAAGTTTAAAGAAAAAGTTAGAAGTGTTTCCTTCCATTGTGGGTAGGGATTTGGCCAGTAGTGTTACATGTAGTACGATGTACGAATGGAAGGAAGGTATGGGGCTGCGTGAAATGGAGGAATCAAGAACTTTTCCTTATACAGTGGTGGTAATTGACTGTGGGGTAAAATTTAGTATTTTAAGAAATTTAAAAAGATACATAAAGAAGGTGATTGTAGTGCCTCTGGCAACCTCATTGGAGGAAATCCTTAAGTTTAAGCCGCAAGGCATTCTTTTTTCTAACGGGCCTGGAGACCCCGAAGCAGTGATTCCCGCTATAGCAACAGCAAAGGAAATCATCAACCGCCTTAAGAACAAGGAACTTAATTTAGCAATTATGGGCATATGTTTAGGGCATCAGATTTTAGGGCTTGCCTTCGGGGGGAGCGCAGAAAAGCTTAAATTTGGTCATCATGGAGGCAATCACCCTGTTAAGGATTTAAGAACAAATCGTATAGATATAACTTCTCAAAATCATAATTTTATTGTTCCTCCACGAAGCATCCCTGATAGGGATTTAATACAGACACATATTAATCTCTATGATCATACGCCAGAGGGTCATAAGCATAAAAGATTGCCAGTTTTTAGCGTACAGTTTCATCCCGAAGCCGGACCAGGTCCTTTTGATGCTCGGTATATTTTTGGGGAATTTGTGGCAATGATGAAAGATTATAGTGGATAGATATGCCTAAAAGAGAAGATTTAGAAAAAATTTTGATTATTGGTTCTGGGCCAATTATAATTTCTCAAGCCTGTGAGTTTGATTATTCAGGGACACAAGCCTGTAAGGCCTTGAAAGAAGAAGGTTTTAAAGTGGTGCTTTTAAATTCCAATCCCGCTACTATTATGACCGATCCTGATTTTGCTGACGCAACGTACATTGAACCCATAACTCCTGAGGTCTTGGAGAAAATAATTGTAAAAGAAAGACCATCCGCATGTTTGCCTACTTTAGGAGGACAGACCGCTTTGAATGTGGCGTTTGAGGCAGCAAAGAGAGGGATATTTAAGAAGCACAATGTAGAGCTAATTGGCGCTAATCAAGATGCCATTGCCCGAGCAGAAGATAGGGAACTATTTAAAGAAGCAATGCAGAAAGCGGGGATCGAGTTGCCCCGGTCAAAAACAGTATACTCATTAAAAGAAGCAAGAGAGGCTTTAGAATATGTAGGACTACCGTGTGTAATTAGGCCAGCATTTACTTTAGGAGGTACAGGAGGAGGGGTTGCTTATAATGTGGAGGAGTTTCAAGAGATAGTAAAGCGAGGTCTGGATTTAAGTTTAATAAGAGAAGTGCTTATTGAGGAAAGTCTGTTAGGTTGGAAAGAATTTGAGCTTGAAGTTATGCGAGATAAAAATGACAATGTTGTTATTATCTGTTCTATAGAGAATTTCGATCCCATGGGAGTACATACCGGAGATTCCATTACCGTTGCGCCTGCACAGACTCTTACAGATGTTGAATACCAGAAAATGAGGATTTTTGCTATTCGCGCAATACGAGCTATTGGCGTTGAGACAGGGGGAAGCAATATTCAGTTTGCTGTTAACCCTAAAGACGGACGCATTGCAATTATTGAAATGAACCCTCGCGTGTCTCGTTCTTCTGCTCTTGCTTCCAAAGCAACAGGTTTTCCTATTGCTAAAATCGCAGCGAAGCTCGCAGTAGGTTATACTTTAGATGAGATTCCTAATGATATTACTAAAGAAACTCCCGCATCTTTTGAACCCACCATTGATTACTGTGTGGTAAAAATCCCTCGTTTTACTTTTGAAAAGTTTCCTCAAGCTGATAAAACCCTAACTACATCAATGAAATCCGTAGGAGAAGTTATGGCAATAGGCCGTACTTTTAAAGAGGCCTTGCAGAAAGGCATCCGTGCCCTTGAGATAGGTAAAACCGGTTTAAATTCTTTAATTGGGAAAGATCCAATTATAGATAAGAGAGGACTTAAGGAGAAGATTAAGGAGCATCTTGCTATACCCAACGACAAAAGAATTTTTTATATCGCTGATGCATTTAGGTTAGGGATGGGCATCGAAGAAATTTGCAGTTTAACTGGCATTGATAAATGGTTCTTAAATAATATTCACGAAATAATTACTTTTGAAAATATTTTAAAGAGCAGAAAAAAGTGGAATAGAGAGATATTGAGAAAGGCAAAAGAAATGGGATTTTCTGATGCGTATTTAGCAGAACTCTCTGGATTCCACAAGACGAAAATAAGAGCTCTTAGAGAAAGACACAAGATAGAAGTTACTTACAAGCTTGTAGACACATGTGCAGCTGAGTTCGAAGCCTACACCCCATATTATTACTCTACCTATGAGAAGGAATGTGAGGCACGCCTGAGCGATAAAAAGAAAGTTATGATTTTAGGGGGAGGTCCTAACCGTATTGGCCAAGGTATTGAGTTTGATTACTGCTGTGTTCACGCTGCCTTTTCTTTAAAAGAAGAAGGCATAGAGGTAATTATGGTGAATTGTAATCCCGAGACAGTCTCTACTGATTATGACACTTCTGATAAATTGTATTTTGAGCCTATAACCGCTGAGGATGTATTAAACATAGTCAAGAAGGAAAAACCTTTCGGTGTCATCTTGCAATTTGGAGGACAAACTCCTCTTAACCTTGCTTTGGAATTAGAAAAAGAGGGTGTGAATATTTTAGGAACCAAAGCCACAAATATTGATGTTGCAGAGGACAGAGACAAGTTTAAAAAGCTTCTTCATCAATGTAATTTGCAACAGCCCGAAAGCGGAATCGCCAAGAGTATTCAAGAAGCAAAAGAAATAGCTATTGGTTTGGGATTTCCTGTTATGGTACGTCCTTCATACGTATTGGGAGGAAGGGCTATGGAAATAGTGTATGATTTAAGCACCCTAGAGAGTTTTGTAAAGGAGGCCCTTCTTTATTCCATGAATCAGACGATTCTTATCGATAAGTTTTTAGAGGATGCAATTGAAGTTGATGTGGACTTGATTGGTGACGGAGAGAATTTTGTTATCGGAGGAATCTTAGAACATATTGAAGAAGCCGGCATACATTCAGGAGATAGTGCAATGTGTCTGCCCCCTTTTAGTTTATCAGAAAAGATGATAGATAAAATACGGGAGGCTGCATACAGTTTAGCCCGCAGACTTAATATTGTAGGGCTTATGAATATCCAGTTCGCCATTAAAGACAAGGTTGTCTATGTTTTGGAAGTTAATCCTCGTGCTTCTCGTACAATACCTTTTGTTTCTAAAGCGATTGGCGTTCCTCTGGCAAAACTTGCAGCAAAAGTTATGGTAGGTAAGAAACTAAAGGAATTAGGGTTTACTAAAGAGGTAGTTTCCCAGTACAAATGCATAAAAGAATCGGTGTTTCCCTTCAACCGTTTTCTTGGTGTAGATATAATGCTTGGACCAGAGATGAAATCAACCGGAGAAGTTATGGGCATTGATTTTGATTTTGGTAAGGCTTATCTTAAAAGTCAGTTAGCGGCATCGCAAATGTTGCCTAAGAAAGGAAAGGTTTTTATCTCTGTTAAGGATAAGGACAAAAAGAGCATAGTCCCTGTAGCAGAGAGATTGGCAAAGTTAGGCTTCGATATTCTTTCTACAGAAGGGACAGGTAAAATATTTAAAGAACACAGTATCCCTGTAGTTATTCTACCAAAACTTGCTGAGGGAAGACCCAATATTTTAGATTACATCAAAAACAAAAACGTGCACCTTATTATAAATACTCCTTCAGGAAGAATTCCTCGCAAGGATGAGGTGGTGATAAGAAGTACAGCTATTTTATACAGAATACCCTCTATAACCACCGTTGCAGGGGCAATCGCCTCTCTTAAGGCTATAGAGTCTTTAATTAAGGAGGATATTTCGGTAAAGAGCATTCAGGAGTACCATAGACAGTTAAAGTAATGCAGATAGTAGAGATAAGTACAAAGAAAAGAGTAGAATTTATTGACATTACTTCTCGTGTTAAGACAGCTATTCAGACAGACGGAATAAAAGAAGGATTGTGTGTTGTGTTTTGTCCCCATACAACAGCTGCCCTTACCATCAATGAAAATGCTGACCCTTCCGTGAGAAAAGATATTATAAACCATTTAGAAAAGATTGTACCTTACAGTAGAGAATATACTCATTTAGAAGGTAACGCCGACGCTCATATCAAAGCTTCTCTTTTGGGTTCGTCCCTTACTGTGATTGTTAAAGAAGGAATGTTGGTTTTGGGAACATGGCAGGGGATATATTTTTGTGAGTTTGATGGACCACGTACAAGAAAGGTATACATCCAAGCAGTAAAGGAGAAATGAAAAAGCGCATTCGTCGTCAGGGATTTTTTATATTTCTTTCTGTTATTGGAGTTGTTATAGGAGCAAAAATTTTCTGGGTTCCTTATTCCAATAATTTTTTAGATTACTTTACTGATATCTTTGGTATGCTTCTTGTTACTCTGGGGTTTCTTCTGCGTATTTCTTCTCGTGGATACAAAGCAGAAGAGTCCTCTGAAAAAAACTTTTAAAAAATGGTCCATATGCCTTAAGTCGTAACCCCATGTATTTAGGAGTGTTTCTTATTGGAATGGGTGCGGTGTTAGTTATATTTAAGCTCTGGGTTTTTATTGTGTTTCTTGTAGTGTTTTTATTGTTTTATTATCCTGAGATGCATAAAGAGGAAAAATTTTTAGAAGATAAATTTTACAGATGAGTTTGTTGAGTATAAACAACGTGTTCCTGTGTTCTTTCCATCATTGAAAATGGTAACTAGTGGGAAATTAAAAAAATACTTCCCTCTTAAGGCGCAGTGGTTTAATAAAGAACTGGCTTCTGCTATTTGCGTGTTGAGCTCTCTCTTTATCTTTGAGATCGCAGGAGAAAGGATTTTAGAAGGACACTCTTTTATCCAAGAGACTCTTGTTATAGGAGGAGCACTATGTATTATTTTTGTTGTCATAGGTATAAGGTATAAAGGGTTTTAAAAGGAGGGGTTATGCCTGAGTTGGCAGAAGTTGAAACTATTAGACGCCAACTGGAGAAGGAGATTAGAGATAAAAAAATAAAAGACGTAATTGTACGCGATAAAAGAATTATAAAAGGGGTTTCTGCGAAGGAATTTTCTGCGCGTCTTAAAGGAAAGACATTGAAACAGTTCTTACGTAAGGGTAAAGTCCTTATTGTTCAGGTTGAAGAACACCTTTTTCTTATTGTGCACCTGCGTATAAGCGGCTGGATTCTTGTAAGTAAAGATGAGGAGAAATTTGCACGGGTAATTTTTGAGCTTTCCGATAAAAGGAAAGTAAATTTTTGCGACCAACGTGTTCTTGGCGAACTTAAACTTATCGATGATTGGCACAATCTCTCCATTGTTAAAACAATGGGGCCAGACCCTTTAGAGCTAAAAGAAAAGGCTTTTATAGAGCTGTTTAAAGGCAAAAAGACCAAAATCAAACCTCTGCTTATGGACCAGAGTTTTTTAGCAGGTGTAGGTAATGTATACGCTCAAGAGTCACTTTACTGTGCAGGGATTCATCCCGAAAGAGGCTCAGACACTCTATCTCAGAAGGAGCTTAAAACCCTCTATATCTGCCTTCAAAATATTTTAAAGGAAGCGATTAATCGCAAAGGTTCCTCCGTAGATACGTATCGACAGATAAATGGTAGCCCGGGTAATTACGTTCCCTTTTTAAAAGTATACCAGAGGGAGGGAGAACCTTGTTTGCGTTGTAAGAGACCTATTGTGAGAAAAATTATTGGAGGAAGAGGAACATATTTATGCCCTGCATGTCAGAAATAGAAAAAACCTTTCCAGGGAGCTCTAGGTATTTCCAGAGGTTTATTTTTTAATAAACAGCAAGGAAGATGTCGTTTAGAGAGACAGGGACGCATCTATTGAGCGCAGAACATCTTGCCTCCACAGATGTTCCATACGTTTTCCTAGAGGCAAAACGATACGGTAAAAATAATTGTACGCCATTTATTTTCGATTCTTATGTGAATAAGTTAGTTTTAGATTCGCCAGATGATGTAGAGAGATTTTTTAATAAAATACAGAAATGTCTTGATAAAGGATACTGGTTAGCAGGATTTTTTTCTTATGAATTTGGCTACTGTCTTGAGGAGACGCTCAGATCGTATATACCAAGAACACGAGTCGTTCCTCTTGCTTGGATGGGTGTATTTAAAAAGCCTTGGATTTTTCATGGTACCGGTTGTGTCGAGAAGAACCGTGGTAATATGCATAACCGCCTATTTCGCATAAAGAACCTTAAGGCAGAAATAACAAGAAAAGAATACAATTATGCCATAGACAGGATAAAAAAGTATATTGAAGAAGGCCAAACTTATCAGGTTAATTTTACTTTTCCGATGACCTTTGAACTTGAAGGGGATATTAGTAGCTTATATAGCTATCTGTGTTGGTCTCAGCCCACCCCCTACCTCGCTTTTATTAATACGGGTTTAGAGCATATCCTTTCTTTTTCTCCAGAGCTGTTTTTCTCTGTAAGAGAAGGGGTGATTATTTCTAGGCCCATGAAGGGGACTATCAGGCGAGGAAGATTTGCCGCCGAAGATATTAGAAAGGCAAGAGAGCTAAAGATGAGCAGTAAAAATCGAGCAGAAAACATTATGATAGTTGATCTTATAAGAAATGACTTAGGAAGAATATCTAAGATAGGCACTGTAAAAACAAAAAATATCTTTGTTTTAGAAAAATACCCTACTCTTTGGCAGATGACCTCAACAGTAGAAGGGCATCTTAGGGAAGATGTTTCAATAAAAGATATTTTTTGTGCTATTTTCCCTTGTGGCTCGGTAACGGGTGCTCCGAAAATACGCACTATGCAGATTATAAGAGAGCTTGAGAGATATCCCCGAGGAGTTTATTGTGGGGCGATAGGATATATCTCACCCCAGCGGCATATGTGCTTTAACGTCGCAATACGCACTTTACATATCAATAGAGAGAAAAAAGGAGTGTTAGGAGTAGGAGGGGGCGTTGTGTATGATTCTGTGGATGATAAAGAATACGAAGAGGCCAAATTAAAGGCAACTTTTTTGACAAAAAAAGTATTCCCTATTTCTCTAATCGAAACAATTCGCTGGGATAATAATGGGTACTATTTACTCGATTTACATATGAAGCGGCTAAGAAATTCTTCTGCCTATTTTAATATCCCTTTTCGCGCATCTTTAATAGAGAGAAAACTATTTTTTTTGGCAAAGTCATTTCAGAAATCCAAAATTTATAAGGTGCGGGTTGTTCTTGCTCATAATGGAGATATCAGCTGTTCATTTACCCTGCTAGAAAGAATCAACAGGCCAGTAACAGCTGTTCTGTATGAGAGTCCAGTCGACTCAAGGAATATTTATTTGTACCATAAGGCCAGTCACCGTGATTTTTATGAGAGGGCAAGGCATTGGGCACTACAAAAGGGAATGTGGGAAGTTATTTTTGTTAACGAGAAAGGAGAAGTTACGGAAGGCAGTAGGACAAATATTTTTGTGCTTATAGGGAAGACTCTTTTTACTCCTCCTGTGTCATGTGGGCTTCTAGGAGGAGTCTTGCGAGAGCATCTCATACAAAAGAAAGAAGCAAGAGAAAAGGTTATATTTGCGAAGGACTTATTTGCGGCGCAGAAGGTATATCTAGGCAATTCTGTACGGGGACTTATTGAGTGCAGGATTAGAAAAGAAAGTCTTTAAAGCTTTGTTGCAACAGGTATTTTATTTGTTATAATGAATGTATCTGTTATTCGCTTAAAGAGTAGAATAAATATGTATGGATAAGGTTACATCCAAATTATTTAAAATACTTAGTAATGATAAACGCCTAAAGATAATAAAAACACTGGTAGACATAAAGGAACTCTCTGTAGAGGCTATAAGCAGAAGAATAAAGAGTTCCTACAAGAGCACATCAAAGCACCTTTTAATTCTTGAAACAAATGGTATAGTTCAAAGAGCGCAGAGAAAACGGTGGGGTCTTTACAGTATAGAACACAAAAGGCGCCAAGCTTTAAAACGAGTGATTACGGCAGCTAAATATTATTTTAGTAAGGTTTAATTTTATATTGCTCTTTACGTGGAAGGAATAATGAAGAATTTTAAGGCAATAGTCAAAAGTAATCACCGAGTAGCAGAAGGAATACATCTTATGAGTTTTTACTCCCCTTTTCTTGCGAAAAAATCACAGCCCGGTCAATTCCTCCATATTCGCCTTAATAAAAACGGTGTTTTATTAAGGCGCCCTTTTAGTATTCACAAAATTAAAAATAAAGATTGTTTTATTATTTTTAAAATACGAGGCAAAGCAACACGTCTTTTATCGCAATATAAAAAGGGAGATACTCTAGAGATATTAGGCCCTCTAGGAAATGGTTTTTATTATGGCAGGGATATTTTTGATAACAGAGATTCTTTTGCGGGGTGCCCTAATGTAATTTTAGTTG
>Ga0190359_1002131_pt1 | contig 11954 bp, 11 predicted proteins | sample 48721823_MG_FD_161269 | JGI IMG/M metagenome (GOLD analysis project Ga0190359, IMG submission 161269) | Hydrothermal vent microbial mat bacterial communities from Southern Trench, Guaymas Basin, Mexico - 4872-18-2-3_MG | ecosystem: Environmental > Aquatic > Marine > Hydrothermal vents >...
TATGTTAGTGGGGATGTAATAGACAATACTACGAGCAATGGTATAGGAGGGGCGAGTGTGAGGTTTTATGAGGCTGGAGCTGATACAGGGAGTGAGTCCCCTGTTTACAGTGGGGTAACTGCTGGTGATGGGAGTTTTGTTGCGGATTCACTGGAGTGTGGGTTTTATGATGTTTACATAGAGGCGTTTGGTTATTATGATACCATGTACAGTGTGGTTGTTGAGCATCCGAGCAACAATTATACATTCAGGATGGAGCCGGCGCCTAATTGTAGTTATACGGGTTATGTTTTTGACATGCACACACACAATCCATTGACATCAAATGTAAAGATATACAGGACGGACAATGGGGAGTTATATCAGGAGACGAGCACTGATTCCACGAGTGGTGGTGTATTCAATGTAACATTGCCGTATTTCAGTTACAGGTTTGTGGTGACGAGTTATCATCACATTCCGTATAATGGTGTTAAGGACATAAATCAGGCAACGGAGGTTGACACCTTTTATCTTGACACCACAGCGGGCAATCTTCTTGTGATAGATGATTATGATGGCAGCAAGGGTGATATATGGGTTGACATAAAGGCGAAGGAGAAGGTGGTTGGTCATGGTATAGAGGGGGGTGTAAAGGGAGTGAAGCTTGCATCATCAGCGGACAGGTTTTACAGGTGGCTTATTGAATTGGGGTATGCTGTTGACACGATGAATTCAGCGCAGGCTGTAGGTGCTGACTGGAGCATGTATGATGCTGTGATAGTGAGCAGTGGGAATGATTATAATCCATTAGGGGAGAGTGGATTGATAGACAAGATAACAGACTGGTATAATGGTGGTGGTAAGTTACTGGTGGAGGGAGGAGAGGTAGGTTATGATTATAATGAGACGGACTTTGTGCGCAATGTTTTGCATGTTGATGACTGGGATTCAGACAATGCTGGTGATTTAACATTACAGAATGCATCGCATCCACTTGCGACGACGCCGAATGCATTGCCATCCACCATAGGTATATCTTATTCTGCGTGGGGTGATGAGGATGCTATGACTTTGTATACGGGTGGTGTACTGGTATATGGGACGAGCAGTTACACTGGAGATGCGGGGATAAGTGTGTATGACAACACGCCACCGTTAGAGGCAGGGCAGGTTGTTTATTATGGTTTCAATTTGAGTGTGTTGAGTGACAGTGTAGTGGCGAAGCAGCTGGTGGAGAACAGTGTGCATTACTTACTTGCGCAGGAGACAGGGGCTATGGGCAGGGTATATGGTGTTGTGGACAGTCGTGGCAATCCTGATGATGGTGGTGCCATTGTGCGTGTGACCTTACACAGCACTGGTGGTAGTTATTATGACACCACGGATAATAGTGGCAATTACAGTGTGGAGGTGTATTCAGACACGTGTGATGTTTATATAAGCAGGGATGGTTATACGGACACATTGATAACGGTGTATGTAGGTGATGGTGCGAATGTTGAGGTGAATGCTGAGTTATATCCTTATGTATGGGTATATGATGAGGATTTTGAGTCTGACAGTGGTGGTATGACATCCACGGGTGATTGGGAGTGGGGTATTCCCACGGCGGGTCCTGGTGGTTCGCATTCAGGTAGCAACTGCTGGGGGACGATACTTGGTGGGACTTACAGCAACGACAGCGATTCCAGGTTGACCACACCTGCAATAGACATAAGTGGTGCTACAAGTGAGCTTGTATGCGAGTATTATCAGTGGTTTTACAGTGAGAGTTATTATGATGGTGGTAACATAAAGGTATCGGTGGATGGTAGCAGTTGGAGTATAGTTGATCCAGATTATCCAGCATACAATGAGGATGCATTCAGCAGCAGCAATGCTGGTGTTGCTGGTGAGCGTGGTTATACGGGTAATTTAGGGGGATGGAGCAAGGTAAAGATAGACTTGAGTTCATATACAGGGAACAGCAATCTTTATGTGAGGTGGCATTTTGGCAGTGATGGTAGTGTTACATATGATGGCTGGTATGTGGATGATGTTCGGGTTGGTTATCCTGACTACAGTGTAGGGGTGGAGGAGATACCGAAGGAAGTGGATGTAAATCTTGAGCGGAGCGTAGGTATAGGAGGTGTTGAATTGAGGTATGGATTACCGAGAGCGGGAAAGGTGGATATACGGGTATATGATATAAGTGGGAGGCAGGTATATGGAAAGGCAGGTATAAAGGGAGCGGGATATCATAGTGAGAGGATAGAGGTGAGAGGAGCGGGTGTCTACTTTGTGAGGGTGAATGCTGGAGGCAAGTCATACAGATACAAACTGGTGATATTCTGATATACAATCATCCATACAGGGGGGGCTTTTAGCCCCCCTTTTTTATTGACACATAACAAATTTTTTATATGATAGGGAAAAAGGAGGTGATATGAAAAAATTACTAATTGTTCCATTCCTGCTCATGCTTGTTTCCTGTGCAGGGGCACCGGTTGTAACATTCCAAACAATAAAACCCCCTGAAATCAATATAGGAGACGTATCAAAAATTGCAGTGGCCGAATTTGAAGGACCTGAAGGTTCTGGTGAACTCGCAGCCTATAAACTCACAGAGTACCTTGTGCAGACCAATAGATTCACTGTTCTTGAAAGGGAGAAGATTGACAAAATACTTCAGGAACAGGGGCTTTCAATGACAGGTGTTATAGACCAGAACTCCGCTGTTGAGATAGGTAAACTCCTTGGTGTTGATGCCCTTATATTTGGGAATGTAACAGCCTACAAGTGCGAGGATGAGGAAGGAACAAGAAAGGTGAAGAAGAAAGTAGGGACTGGAAAGTACAAGAAGGTGAAGAGAAAAAATATATTCACAGGGAAGGAGTACTGGGCAGAAGAAGAGATTATGAAAACCGTGCTTGTTGATGAACATTACAAAATCCGCAAAGGAGTGGTCTCAGTTAACTTCAAGGTTGTTGATGTAAAAACAGGCAAACTCCTTGCAGTTAAATCCTTAACATTGAACAAAGAGTATAAGTCTGTTGAGGGAAGAGGAAACATACCTGCAAGGGAAGAAGTTCTCAATACCCTGATGGAACAGATTATGGAAAAGTTTGCAGGTATGATTGCCCCAATAAAGATAACCGTCACAAGGAAACTTGAAAAGGGCAGTGAGTATGTGAATAAGGGTGTTGACTTTGCTGTCAATGGACTATGGGATATGGCAATAAAATCCTGGAAAGAAGGATTAAAGGTTGAGCCCACCAACCCGGCAATTTATTATAACCTTGGTGTGGCATATGAGAAAATGGGTGACTTCATAAGTGCTGGTGAAATGTACAAAAAGGCTGTTGAACTCAATCCCAAGAAACTCTATATGGAGGCATTAAAAAGGGTAAATACAATTCTCCAGAAGTCACTCTGAGATTATCTGTTTTGCCACTTCAAGAAACTCTTCAGGAACAAGTATCTCGGCCTCACCCAGTCCATCCACGGTGAGGCCTGTTATTTTACCTATGGCCTCCTGCTGAATTACAACGGGGATACCAGCACTCTCTAATTTTTCCCTTATTATTTCTGCCTCAACAGAATCGGTTTTCATAAGCAATACAAATTTATCTTTACCCACTTTTCACCTCCTTTACCTATGCCCTTTCAAAGAACCTCATCTCCTGATTAAAGTTTACAGGAAGCCCCGTATCATAAGAATAGTCTGTTTCAAAGAATGAAGGGAGGGACTTTTTATTGCCCAGATAAAATGCATATATGTCCTTCATAAGGCTTTTATAAACATCAAGGGTCTCATCAACCAAGTCTGGTGCACTCTTATTGCAAACCTCTCCTGTGACTGGATGTCTCCATTCCCTTTTTGAAAGATTCAGGGGGTCATGGTAATAAGGTCTATCAGGATGGACAAATACAGACAGGTTGAATTTAAGCCCCATAATCCCGCTCAACACAGGAAACAGAAGATTCTTTTTTATCCCTGTTACATCTCTTGAAAATCTCAACGCAGAGAGGAAATGCTGATAGGATTCTATAATGAGCAGCTCAATATCTGTATCCACATTATAAAACTGGGGAATTCTTTCAGCAAGACAGGCAAAACAGGGTGTGTATGCCCTTTCATCCACTTTCACCATTCTTATGTATGGATACCTCTTAAATGGAATCCCAAGATAATACTTCAGTATCTCAATATCTATTGATGTCTCCAGTTTCTTGTGTTCCCATCTGTCAGGGCTATCAGGTGGATGCTTGCCCGAGCGGTAAAACACATATGGATGAATAAAACGATCTGTGAGATAATGAAGAAGAAATCCAGAAAAGTACACAAAAAGGAATGTATTTTTTTCTCTGCGGACGCACTGAAAGCAGTTCTTCAAAAATTCACCAGTCCTTTTTGTGTGCATCTGAACAGCAAGTTTAACCCCTAATTTATCTATTCTGAACACAAGGTATTTGTGATAGTAAAAAATGTCAGGTCCCTGGCATCCAAGGAAGAAAAGATTTCTGTTCTCCTTTAAAACAGATGTATATTCCCCTTCTTCAAGAGCCTTTTCACCAACAACAAGATGCGTGACAATATCTGGCATAGGGAATTTTATTTATTTTTAAAGTTCATGTCAACCCGGAAATTTCAAACAGAAAACCTGATAAAGAGTATATCCCCATCCCTCACAGGGTAATCCTTTCCCTCCACCCTGTATAAACCAAGTTCTCTTGCCTTCTTCTCACTCCCGGCGCTTTTAAGGTCATCAAATGAAATAACCTCTGCCCTTATGAATCCCCTTTCCATATCAGAGTGTATAACACCTGCTGCTGTTTTTGCGTCTATACCATCTTCAACACTCCACGCCCTCACCTCTTTTCTGTTCATTGTATAAAAGGTAATAAGACCAAGTTTCTTATAAATAATCCTGATGACCCTTTTTGCTGCTGGCTCTGATATACCCATTGATTTATAGAACTCATCCCTCTCCTCTAATGACAGTTCAGATATCTCCTTTTCAATCTCTCCCTGTAAGGACAAAACTGGAACATCCTCAATTACTTTCTCCTCTTCCTCGATCCCCTCTTTTGAATTCACCACACAGATAACAGGCTTGCCAGAAGAAAAATTAAAACCTCTCAAAAAATCAGGTAGTTCACCATATTCACTAACTGGTTTACCATTATCAAGGAGTTCCTTCAGGGCAGTAAGTATCTTTTTTTCCCTGACAGACTCCTGGTCAAATGCCCTGTCAAGTTTTGCAAGCCTCTTCTCTATAATCTCAAGGTCTTTCAACATCATTTCTTCCTTCAATTCCCTGATTTCACCCTCAGGGTCTGGTTCTCTTGAAAATCCATCAACAACAAGCAAATAACCATCAGCCACCCTCAACTCCTCCCTTGAAAAATCAATCTTCACAGTGTCAAGGAATTCAATATGCACATATGTCTTCTTCGCATCCGGGTGATAGGTCTTATGAAGATAATCAAGCCTTTCATCTGGAACAAGCACAATTCCATGCCTTTCAGAAGCCCTGTGCAAGCCTGAAATCCCTGTTATGGCACTAAAAACAGTGCTTTTACCCGAACCTGGTTTTCCAACAATGGCAATCAGCATCTGTAAATATCCTGCCTTCTGTCCCTGATTAGATGATTGAACCTGTTGATGTTTTTATCCCCTGCAATATATGGGTCTATATCAACAGAAAAAACTCCCGTGACTTCATCCCCAACCCTCAAAAGCAACTTTCCACCAGGTGCAACCACCTGACTCCTTCCAGTGAAAACATATCTCTCCCCTCCCCTGTCCTCAACACCTGTCCTGTTGGCAGTAACAATGAATACCCTGTTTTCAATAGACCTTGTTATCATGGCATCCTGGCAGAAAGGCAGGACAAGGTTTGCATGATGAAGTATCACCTCAGCACTCATCAGGGTGAGGGTTCTCATTGCTTCAGGGAAAATCCAGTCAAAACATATGAGCATTCCTATTTTAACCCCTCTGTATTCAAAAACAAAAAACTTATCACCAGGAGAAAAAATCTCCTTCTCTTTGTAAAAAAGATGGACCTTCCTATAGACATAATAATCACCTTCAGGCGAAACAAAAACAGCGGAGTTGTATATGTTATCCCCTACCCTCTCAAGGAATCCTGTTGATATGGCAACTCCCTTTTCCTTTGAAAGATTTCTTATCTCCTCAAATAATGGGCCTGGTATTTCCTCTGCATATTTAATAGCCTCTTCCCTGTTGATAAAATTATAACCTGTGAAGGCAAGTTCTGGCATGACAAGTATATGGGGGAGTTCTCCAGTGAGACTCCCCCTCAACATTTCAAGGTTTTTTTCAATATCACCAAATGCAGGTGAAAACTGATAAAACCCTATCTTCAAATTATAAAGTCCTCCCGTGACCTGATTCTCTTAACAACCTCAACAATCAACTTAACTGTGTTGTCAAGGTCATCTGGATGAACCATTTCAATGGATGAATGCATGTACCTGTTTGGGATGCTTATAAGTGCTGTTGCAACACCACCCCTTGTAAGTTGCATTATGTTGGCATCTGTCCCTGTTCCTCTTGGTGAGGCAGATATCTGGATGGGAATCTTCTTCTTCTTTGCAGTATCAACAATCAGTTCAAAGAGTTTTGGATTTATGTTTGCACCCCTTGAAACAACAGGCCCACCACCCATCTTAACATCACCCAGAAGTCTCTTGTTCACATCCGGATGGTCACTTGCAAAGGTAAGGTCTACAGCAATACCTATATCAGGATTTATATGGTAGGTAGAGGTGGTTGCACCTCTCAGTCCAATCTCTTCCTGGACTGTTGCAACAGCATAGACACCTGCCTTTACTTTGCTTTTTTCTTTTGAAAGGGCTATAAGTGCCTCACCAACAACATATGCACCAGCCCTATCATCAAACCCTCTTCCAACAAACATACCTGTGGGAAGCTCAAGAAATCCAGCGTCAACAGTTATAACATCACCAATTTCAACGAACTTCTCTGCCTCTTTCTTATCCTTTGCACCAATGTCAATCCACATCTGCTCAAACTTTGAAACCTTGTTTCTCTCCTCCTCTTCCTGAAAGTGAATTGCCTTTCTTCCAATTACACCCAAAATTGCTCCCTTTTTTGTCCATATCTTCACCCTTGACCCTGGAAGCTGGTGTCTGTCAACCCCACCAACTGGCCTGAAGAAAATGTACCCATTCTCGTCAATCCAGTTGACCATAAGACCAATCTCATCACAGTGTCCAGCAAGCATAACTTTTGGTCTTTTATCATGCTTTATCACTGCAATACTATTACCATGCAGGTCACTGTAAACACTATCCGCATACTTCTTCATTCTTTTACGCCAAACCTCTGCAACGGGCGTTTCATAACCCGATGGACTGGGGTTTTCAACCAGTGCCTTCAAAAACTCCTTTTGGTCTTTACGCATCTTTTTCCTCCCTTCTCAAAATTTCAATAACCTTTTCACCGTCCCTTTTCTCTACATAAACCTGAACCTCTCTTCCTATACTGGATATTTCAACAAGATTTATACCATGTTTTTTCAATTTGTCCAGAATTGAACTCACAAGCCCTGGTCTATCCCTTGGGCTTTCCTTCTTAAACACCACCATCCTGATTTCCCTTCTTATTGTCAGTTCAATGCCTTTGAAGTGTTCAAGCATTCTGTTTGCAAGGGCATCTGCATCATTATCCTTTACATAAAACCCTGTATAATCTATCCCTGTTGTTATTCCGTAAATCCTGATATCAGGTATAACCCTCAACAAATCATTGTTTTTTTCAAGTATTCCCCTCCTGTGGATTGTCACAAGTGCAAGAATCTCCTTCAGGAGAAAAATCTTTCGTTCAACCTCTCCAAAGATATATGTGCCTTCATATTCAAGGTCTCCAAATTTAAAATGTATAATCTTTGACCTCTGTTTCTCTCCCTTGTGCTTCAGAGCCTCAGGGTGTATTACACCAGCCCCAAATGCCGACAGGTCTGAAAGTTTATCTGCATGTATTCCTTTTATCCTTTCTGTAGGAAAGATATTTGGGTCAGCATTGTAAACACCTTCAACATCGGTCACTATTATGACTTCGTCAGCATCAACCAACCTTCCGATTATAAAGGCGGTGGTATCACTCCCTCCACGACCAAGTGTATCCATTGTACCATCCATCCCTGTGCATATGAAACCAGGAATAACAAAAACCTCCGCCTGATTGTTCTGTTCAAGTAATTTCTCTATCCTCCTTCTCCCCTCGTCTATCACAGGTTCACCATTCTCAACAACAACAGGCCAGAGTGGGTCTTGAGGCTCAACCTCTTCAACCTTAACCCCCATGTTCCTCAAAACAAGGGTGAGAAATCTTGCACTCTTTATTTCTCCAACCGCAAGAAACCATGCATCCTGATTTATCCCTGCATTGTTGAGCATACCAATAAGACTGTCTGTCTCGTCCCCCATGGCAGAGACCACAACAAAAATCTTTTCCCCTTTCTCAACCAGTTTTTTTATGCTCTTACCAGCAAGTTTCATTCTCTCTGGTGTCTGAATGGACGTTCCACCAAACTTAACCACTTTCAAGGCAAACCTCCTGAAGTTCCTTAAAGAATTTATCAATTGTCTCTATATCAATTATATAAGGGGGAAGCAGTCTTATTATCCTCCCTCTAACCACACTCACTATGAAACCTCTTCCAAGCAATTTCAAATCCATATGTTCTTGATTTGTTTCTATCCCGATGAAGAGCCCCTTTCCTCTCAAATCAAAACCCTCTCTGTATTGTTCAAAAACATACCTCCCCAACTCTCTCACCCTATCCATCAAGCCATTCTCTATCCTGTCCAGAACCACCCTTGACAGCATAAGTGCAAGATGGTTACCCCCCATGGTGCTACCATGCTCACCCTTTTTTACATTCTCAGCAATAGACTTACTCATTAATACAGCACCTAAGGGAAGCCCTCCACCAAGACCTTTGCCAAGGAGGACAATATCTGGTTTTATTCCATAGTGGTGTGAGCAGATAAACTCACCCGTTCTTCCCATTCCAGATTGAACCTCGTCAGCAATCACAATAACACCCCTTCTCTGAATGGACTTAATTGCCTCTGCCATCTCAATACTGATTGGCCTGACACCACCAGAACCCTGAATTGGTTCAAATATGAAGATTGCAGCATCACTATTTTTTTCAAGAATTTCAGGCCTGTCAATGGGGATGAATTCAATTTCAACGCCTATTTCAGGGAAAGGTTGGGTCCTGAGGATATGGGATAAACTCCATGAACCGAGTGTTCTGCCATGGAAAGAGCCCTCAAGTGCAAGGACTTTACCTCTTTTTGTTTTCCAGGCAAATTTTATACTGGCTTCAACAGCCTCTGTGCCTGAATTTGTGAAAAATGTATAATCCATTCCTGTAAGCCTTTCCAGTCTTGAAGCAATCTCCTCTTTTAGCCTATCCAGGAATAAATTGGAAATATGTAAAACTGTGTGTGCTCTGGATAGCACCTGATTTATTTCTGGAACATTATAACCGAGAATATTTACACCAAGTCCAGAAGTAAGGTCTATATACTCCTTCCCATCAAAATCAAATATTTTACAACCCTCTCCCCCTGCCACTTCCACTGGCAGGTTTCTATATATATCAAGAAGGGACATATCGTCAAATCCTTGGATTCCTTTTAACCCTGTCTATTGCCTGGAGTACTGCAACGAGTACCTTTGCCCTTATCTGGTCAGAGGATAACTTAACCTCTGTAAGTATATGGCCAGCATCTGAAACCACATACATGGGTTTCAGATTGTTCAGGGCAAGGGCCATTACATCCATCAATGCCCGTTCGTCCCCTGCCAGTTCAGGAACCTTTTGAAGTTGTTCTTTTGCAAGTTCCTCAACAAACTCTTCCAGGTAGTTCTTTATTTCCATGGGTTTATTATAAATAAAAACATTAAAGATTTCAAGGTGTTTTGTTGCAGTAGAAATATATGGCTGGGATTATCAAAACAACTCTTCTTTCTAAAAGTCCAGTGCATTCTTTATATCATCAATCAGATCTTCAACATCCTCTATACCCACAGAAAGCCTTATTGTTCCAGGAAGGATTCCCAATTCCCTTCTTTCAGTTTCAGAGTATTTTGCATGTGATGTATTGAATGGCATAGAAACAAGGCTTTCAACCCCACCAAGACTTGTTGCCTCAACAACGATATTCAGCCTTTTCATAAATTTAAGGCCTGCTTCATCACCACCCTCAATAATGAAGGTTACCATTCCACCTCCACCTCTGGTGAGATATCTATCAGCAAGGTCCTTCTGTGGATAATCAGGAAGGCCTGGATATATCACCCGCTCCACTTTTTTATGAGACTTCAGGAATTCTGCAACTATCTTTGCATTTTCATTATGTCTATCAACCCTCACACCAAGGGTCTTCATCCCCCTCTCAAGAAGATAGGCAGAAATAGGCTCCATTGAACCTCCAAGATGAACCATATTTTCCCATACCCTTTGCACAAGTTCCTTCCTTCCAGCCACAAAACCTGCAATCAGGTCTGAATGCCCATTGAGATACTTGGAGGCAGAATGAACCACCAGGTCCGCACCATAATCAATGGGGTTAAAGTTTATTGGTGTCAGGAATGTATTGTCCACAATGAGTATCTGATGCTCTTTTTTCTTTCTGGAGACGCTCTCAAGGTCAACCATTTTAAGTAGAGGATTGGAAAGGCTTTCAAAGAAAAGGGCCTTTGCAACAGGCATCTGCTCAAGAATCTTTTCTGTGTCAGTGGGTTCAGCATACAGCACCTTTACTCCCACAGAATTTAAGATGTTCTTTATAAAGGAGGTTGTGCCACCATAAAGGTCAAGTGTGGTCAAAAGGGTATCACCCGGTTTGAGAAATGTCAGGAGTGTGGTTGAAATTGCAGCCATACCAGAGGAAAAGGCTACCGCATCCTCTGCATCTTCAAGGAGTGCAAGTTTCTCTTCGACAGCCCTGACAGTTGGGTTCCCATACCTTGTGTAAATATTTATCTCCCTTGGATTACCTTCAACAAAAATGCTGTAATCCTTCTCTGAAATCCTGAAGGTTGATGACTGATAAATTGGGGTATTAACTGCTTTTTCCAGGTTTCTATGTGTACCAGCATGAATACATCCGGTCAGTTTTTTCATAACACCTCCTTCTTTTCACCAATAATAATCAAACCCTTCCCCTCATACCATTTTGTCTTAAATCCAGATTTTTTCATCATGGATAGGACATGCCTGGGAGAAGGCATCATGGCATTCCTGAGAGGTCCTTTAAGTGACCTGTGAAACCTGTTTATCCTCTTTCTGTTAATAGAATGGAGTATAACAAGCACACCACCTTCCTTTAAAACCCTGCATGCCTCTCTAATGAACTTCTCCTTATCCTCAAAATGGGGGAATGCATTCATTGTTATGAGAAGGTCAACAGAGCCTTGCTTCAGTGGAATCTCCTCTGCCCTGCTCTGAATTTTCTGGCAATGATGGGACACGGACTTGAGCATCTCATGTGAAAAATCAAGACAAATTATCCTGGCATCCTTAAAAAAATCCTCCAGTACGGGAAGAAGAACCCCTTTTCCACATCCCACATCCAGTATCATTGTAAAATCCCTTTTCTTCATGAATCTTCTCAGAAGCCTCCTTGCAGCCCTTTCAACCTTCTCTGAATTCTTCCATCTGTCCGCTATTCTATCAAACTCTCTTTTCTGCAATCCTCCTCCTGTTCAGGAGAAAGGTTACAAGGAAAATCACACTTGAGACTATGATAATAACACTCCCTGAAGGCACATTGAAGAGGGCTGAAACAAGTAAACCACATACACATGAAACAACACCAAACAATGCAGAAAGCAGATACATCTGTTCAATTCTCTTTGCTATAAGGCTTGCTGCTGATGAGGGGTTTATAAGAAGACTGAATATCAATAGACCACCAAC
>Ga0190359_1002132_pt1 | contig 11951 bp, 11 predicted proteins | sample 48721823_MG_FD_161269 | JGI IMG/M metagenome (GOLD analysis project Ga0190359, IMG submission 161269) | Hydrothermal vent microbial mat bacterial communities from Southern Trench, Guaymas Basin, Mexico - 4872-18-2-3_MG | ecosystem: Environmental > Aquatic > Marine > Hydrothermal vents >...
CTGTATACGAAGTCCCATTAATATCAACAACAATTTTACCGCCTAAAATCTTCTTAACTTTTCCAATACCACTAATATTGCGCAGTTTTATAAAATCCCCTTCCCGTACTTCAACGAGTCCTTCGCGATTTTCCATTTTCTTCGGTTTTGATAGGATTTTACGAGCCTTTTTTATGGATTCTTTGGAAGCATTACTTTCTTTTATTTCCTTAACAAGCCTCTCTATCTCCCTTCGCGTCTCATTTAATATCTTTTCCTTGTCGATTTTTGCTCTTTCAATTATATCCTTTGCCTCTTTTTTCACCCCTTTTAATCTTTGCTCGTATTTTTCGATAATTGAGTCATAGTATCTTAATTTTTCATCAAGTAATTTTTCTTTTCTTTCAATTTCCTTTATTTTTTCCTGAAAAGCAACAAAATCGGTTTCCGAAGAAGATGTATTCATTCCGATACTTTTTTGTGCTTCATTTACCACATCTTCATCAAACCCTACCATTTTTGCAATGGAAAATGCATAGGAAGAACCGGGAATCCCTTCGAATATATGATAGGTCGGTATTCCCTCTTTTATATCAAAACCCATTGCGAGATTCAATGAATCTTCCGTCCCGGAAGCAAACTGTTTAATTTCATCAAAATGAGTTGTAATAAAGGTTTTCGCCCCTTTCTTTTTTAATTTTCTTATAATTGCAATGGCAAGAGCGGCGCCTTCTCTCGGAGCCGTGCTGGAACCCAATTCGTCCAGCAACACAAGTGAACGACTTGATACAGATTTTAAAACCTCTTTCAGGTGAATCATATTTGCCGTGAAAGTCGACACACTTTCCGCAACGGATTGATCGTCTCCAATAACGGCAAATACATTATCAAAAACGGGTAGAATCGTACCACTGTCGGCAGGTATAGGTATACCTGATTGAAACATTAGCGAAAAGATACCTATAAGTTTGAGGGTAGCCGTTTTACCCCCGGCGTTCGGGCCGCTAATAACAACGGTATTTACTCCTTCCGGAATATTGAGACTTATTGGAACTATTTCTTTCCCGCTACTCAACAAAACAGGATGTCTACCGCTGACTATCCGAATTTCTCCTCCTTCGGCAAATTCCGGAATAATACAACCGTAATCCCTTGCATATCTCGCTATTGCAATATATTCTATGAGTTCTTTGGTAATCATCATATTTTTAACAAGGGAATCTCTGAATTTCATGATAAAATGCGTGAGCTCCAGGAGAATTTTATAAATTTCCTGTTTTTCTTCAAGTTTCAATGTACGAACATCATTATTGATGTCTACGGCAAACGAAGGTTCTACAAAGAGAGTATTCCCCGTATTTGAAATTCCGTGAACAACACCCTCCGCTTTGGAACGAAACTCCCTTTTTACCGGAATGACATATCGTCCCTCTCTAATCGTTATGATCTCCTCTTGTAAATCATCTTTATGTTTCTTCATAAAACTTTCGAGACGCTTGCGAAGAATCATCTCTTTCTGTTTTATCTGCTTTCTGATAAATTTCAATGTAGGGGAAGCTCCGTCCTTCACTTCGAACTGGGCATCAAAAACCGCCTCTATCTTTTTAGAAACAACGGGATAATCTTCCATATTCAGAATCAAACCTGCAAATGCACGGTATTCCGAGCGCTTTGCAATACCATAGACCTTTGAAAAATATTTATTCATCTTGTAAACTGATTTTATCTCATAAGGGGCAAATACGACCCCTTTCCCCCGATCCGAAACGATATCCGTTATATCTTCCAATCCTTCATCTGCAATTTCCGGTTCGATTTCAATGAGTTCCATCAAATCTTTAACAATCGAAAATCGGTTTTCTATGGAATCACTGCTCTTTAAAAACTCAGGAGGCCTGAAGCTTATACTTTTAGGCCAATAAGAACTAATGATGTTTAGTATTCTCTGATATTCCAGTGCTTCTATTGTACTTTTTCTGAACATTTTCCTTAACCATTTTAGAATTTTTTATTTTTTTATACGACACATTCCAATACTTTTCCACAAGAGGCAAATATTTCCTCATCAATTTTATTGAAATCGATGAGTCTACCGTCTTTTTAGTGGCATTGTATATGGGATTCCACATTAAAAGGGAATACACAACGAACAACAAAATAAATGTTTTAACCACACCGAGCAGAAGTCCTAATAAACGATCCACAAACCCTATCAGAGTCAAATCGACTATCTTCTTAAAAATCATGAATATTGCATAAATCCCTATTGTTCCGCCAATTATGATAATTACGAATGAAATAAACTGTATTAAACCCTCGCTTACACTTATGTATCGCGCAAGAATAATGGAAAATGGTTTCGAAAAAAGGTATGCCAATAATAAAGAAACCAGGAGACTTATTATAGCTCCTGCTTCCTTAATCAGACCTTTTTTATAACCAAATATCGATAAACCTATAAGTATAATTAGAAATATTAAATCAATAGGGTTCATTAACCGTTATGAGACATGGATCTCATCTTCTTAATTTTTCTTATAGCGGTCATCAGTTTCCTTTTTCTCTTTTCGCTCGGTTTCTCGTATCTTTGATGTTTCTTCAAATCGCTCAAAATGCCCGCTCTTTCCGTAATTCTTTTGAATCTTCTTAAAGCATTCTCAAATGATTCAGATTCTCTTACTTTAACACCAGCCATTAAAATCATCCTCCTTAGGTTTTAATTCAGCCATATTCTAACAAAATAACGGTATTTGTCAAGGGATATTTTAAAATATTGGGTAAATATACCCGCCTGCACTAAAGTTTCGGCGGATAGGTATAAACTTATTTACCTGTAATAAATGATATGCTGAAACAAGTCCGGGATGTTTCCCTCCATGTCCCCCTGAACCATGTGTTAAACTTGTTTCACTATTGTTTCGGGATCCCCCTTTTTCCTCCAAGTAATATAGCATTCTTGGTATTTACGACGTTGCCGTCCAGGTAAGGTTGGCACAATTTGCGTAAATACCATGTTATATGATGATTTTCTGCTCCGCAGAGTAAATACCGCAAAATATGTTTTATCTCAATATGGAAACCATTTAGGTACGGCTGAATTAAAATATTCGTAATCAGAAAATATCATTTCTGCTCGTTTCAACATTTCTTTAATTTCATTTTCTCCAAAAGGAATAGCCCAAACAACTGAAAATAGTATCACATCTGCAATATATAATGCGAGTATCTCAAAAAAATCATTTGGAACTCTATTCTTAAAATACCCATGAATTTGTCCAATTGCAAATGGTATGCTTAACTCCCTACTAAATAACATCATTTTGTAAAAATCCTCATATGGATCTCCAAAGTCCCATCTATTAAAATCAATAATACCCAATGTATTATCTGAAGTTATTATAAAATTGCCAATATGAAAGTCTCCATGATGAAATGTTTGTGGACGATTTTTTAGTAAATGCAAGTTTTCGTTAATATACTTTATTGCTATATTATCATTCGGCACTTTAATTCCACAAGTTTTATATCTTTCTAAATGATAATCAAATTTTTTTAACATTCTTTGTTCCCAATCTTCTTGTTCGTCGGGAGCAGAAATAGAATGGAATTTTTTAAGTATTAAACCTGCTTTAATTCCTAGATTATATTGTTCCTCTTCAGAAAATGTTGTAATTATCTCATTTGCTGCTGTTCCTTCAATCCAGGATAAAAGTAAATATACATATTTATTATTATCGCATTTTCCAAAATCGATCGGTGCCGACATTTTTATATTTAAATCATAAATTTCTTTCATTATCATATATTCTTCTTTCTTATCATTGTAATATTCTATATCACTAACTCTCAGTAAAAATTTTTCTCCAATTTCACTCTCGATATAATATTTTTCATCTTTTGACCAGCCTATATTTAACTTAATAACTTTGCTGTAATCACTAAGCGAAAGCACATCTTTAAGTAAATTTCTTACTTTGTCTATTTTCATATGCTACCCCTTTTAAACCAATATAATAATGCTTGTTAAGAACCCATTATTTCAACTATATAAATTTTTGCAAGAAATATCATATAACAGTTTACTGATAAAATAAGTCGCCCCTGTCCGCGCGTGTCCGCTTGCAAAAAGGAAAGCTTTTTGTAAATCTTTGATTTTCCCTTTATCACCGATAGGTGCAGGAGCAACCCGGCTTTCGTTAACCTATCACTCCATAAAACTCGAGCTTTATCATTCATATTCTCTCTCCAGTTATCCTCTCTATTTTATCTCGCCAAGAAATAATATTTCCAGGTTTATAATATTTTTCTATCAAAAAGTCAAGAATTTTTTTATTTCCTATGGTAGATAGGCCCGCCTACACTAAAGTTTCGGCGGATAAATATGAACATATTAACCACCTAATGGAGATAAAGGAAGTGAAAGAGCGAGTGAGTGAAACCGTATATTTGCTGTTATATTCTCCGAGCGAAACGAGAATGAGGAATGCTAGCCACGAAGAGTTTACCCACTGAATCTTTTTATAAAATTACGCCGTTTTGCTATATTTTAAATCCTATTGCAGGAAATCTCCTGTCTTTTTTAAAGGTAAGTTTTAATAGTATTTAATTCGCTTTATTTTTGCATCTCCCTTTGGGTATCTTTGAGTTTCTTAACTTTAATTACATCAATCCTTAAACAGCGTCCCATGATATGTATGTATAAAAGTTTTTACGAAAGTAGCCAGCCAGAAAATAACTAAAAGCCAATATAAAGCAAAACCAATGTAGTCTATTAGTTGAATTCCAAATAGTGATGAGATTGTATGACTTGCGGCTACATATGCTCCAAGAGGAAATGTAAAAGCCCACCAAGACATTGCATAGGGAAGTTTCAGTCTTTTAATGCAGTGAAGGGTCATTGCAATAGCCATTATAACCCACCATATACCAAATCCCCAGAATAGAAATCCAAATACAAAGAAAGGTTCCTTCACTGTTATAAAAGATGAGTTTTTGATTAGGTTAACCAACGCAACGGTTCCCGCTCCGATAGGTCCAAGGTTTATCCATATGGTTGGAGCAAGTGTATTTGGTAGTGGCTTGTGAAGAATAAAACGATACATTGTTATGGCAAACAGAGCTAGATATATGAAAAATCCCGAGCCCCAGCCAAAATAGTTAAGTAATATAACCAACTCTCGCACCCTTCCCGAAACGTGTGGAATAATTAAACTTCCTGCAATAGGAATTACAATTAGCCCGACCGGCGGAATAAACCATGCCGGATTTATGTGGTCAAGTTTAACATGCTCACCTTTGAACATTAAATATGGTGTAAGTATGCCAAAGAACATTGTAGCCAGTGCACCTATAAACCAAAAAACTTCTCCAATCTTAATGTTTTTACCGATTACAATGAAATCCGCTGCTAAAACAAGCATACCTATCGCTATCGTAGCATAGAAATTGGAGAGCACAGGATGCTCTAAATCTTTTAATGCTTCTTTTCTGAAGAATATCCACCTAAGAATCCATGGGATTAATAAAACAAAGAAAAGAATAATATTGAAGTAGAACAAGACATAAGCCATGCTTTTCAAAAAGGGAATATACCGAGAGTAGAATAAGCTGGTCATAGCCAGTATTCCCGTTCCCATGACACTTGCGAACCAGGATGGCGCGAAATTCTTAACGAGCTGGCATCTACATTCTATATCTCTTAACATAAGGACACCTCCGATATTTTAATTTTTTGAATTATCTGTATCATGGTTCTGTCTATCTTTACTATTTTCAATATTTCTTTAACTTTCTTATTCGTGAGTCTATAATATACCTTTTTCCCTTCCCTTCTCGATTCAACAATCCCTGAACCTTCAAGTTTTCCCAATTGGATTGAAACTGTTGATTGGATTCTTTTCGTAAACGGAACAATTTCACAAACGCGCTTTTCTCCATTAAAGAGAAATTCAACTATCTTTAATCTTGTCTCATCACATAATGCTTTGAATTTTTTTAGCGATTCTCTCATATTTATATATTGATAAATGTAAACGGTTTTGTAAAGAAGAAATGCTGAAGATACTAGGCGAGGGTTTCCCATAATTTAATTTTCACGGTGGGGATTTTGCTCCCCTTTTTACTTTATATTTCGCGGTCTTCTCGCGAGTCACTATTTCAGAAAGCTCCTCCACAATTTCATAACCGTATGTTGATTTCTTTTTCAGTAAGGCAAGTACGGCAGCATATAACAGGTTATTTGCCCTAAAACCGAATCCCGAACAAAACTTTCTTTTCATATATCCATTATCTCCATATGTAATATAATTACATATAATTAATTTGTCAAGTGATAAATTTAACTTTTGGGTAGATAGGGGTGGACAGGTATAGACATATAGACCGGCAAGAATGAGATTCCGAAACAAGTTCGGAATGACAGCATTAATTGGCTGATAATACCAGAATGAGAGGTATTAATCCATGTATGTTGTTCTTAGTAATAACCCAAATCAGCGTAGGTTTAATACATCTCGTTTGGCAACCTGAACTACGCCCTACATTAGCTTTAAATTATTTTTCCCCATGTCACCCTAAATTTATTTCAGGGGCTCGGATGCAGAAGCAGGTTTAGTATAACTATTTTTAAAATTATTTCTCATTTCCAGAATTAAAATCATAATCATTTTTAAAAAAAAGAGGTAAGAATATCTATACCACGTGCCTATTTATAATTTACTTATGTCACTATATCAAACATCAATCCGACCTATTCCAAAACCGCTATTTTTTTCACGATGTTTTTGACTCCCATTTCAATTACAACAAAATAAACACCTTTTCTTAAATTGAGTTTCCTTCTATAATTCGCATTTATTTTATCACCGATTATATTTCTACCGCAAATATCAAATATACGAATTGTAGCTCTTTCGGCATTCTTAATAGATAGCATACCGCTATAATAGGATATTGTCGGACTAAAAGTCTCCGTTTCCTCTTTACTTATCCCCGACGGCTGGACATCTACTGTAATTGAAGCAACCGAATCTGATGGTCCAATATTTCCAGCATCGGAGAACCATCCGAACCCATTCTCTCGGAGATTTACATAATCGGTAAAAATTCCCGTACCATTCCCCCTTATTAAGAAATTTAGTTTTACAAACTGTCCGGGCAGAGCATTGTTTGTGCAACAGACAATATTTGAAGTGTCAATCCAACTACTATCATAAAAATTACCCTTTGCATAACGCGGTTTTGATATGGTAAGAATCGTGGACGAATCGAATGATGTGTTACCAATATTCTTAAATATCATATTTACTTCAGCACTATCCCCTACAAACATTACTGATGGGTAATCCATAGAATCAAGGTATGCCCCATAAGGCATTTTCGGTCCGCCGCTTATAAAATTCAGGTAACTGTTACCGTTATTGGAAGCCCATCCCTCCGTTTCGCCGTTAATAGTCGGAATATAGATATGATACCAATATCCAGAAGAATCGATAAATGCAAAATATTGCCCGTTGGTCATGTACGTAATTACATCATAACTTGTACCGGGCCCCTTTCTTATGTTCAACCCTCCTGTCTTACACATTACATAATTGGTACATTGCGAACCGCTAAGATGAGAATCGGAGATACCGTTTCCGCCGTAAATCCACCCGTATCCGTCGGTGAATGTCCCTCCCGGTAAAAAGACTCTATACCAGTTATCCGAAGTATATGAATTACACATCAGCTTCGTTCCGGCAATCGCAGAATCAATTACTGTTCCTCCGGGATTATCATAAATTCTAACCGTCGAATCGTTTACATTTACAACAAAAAGTGTATCAAAACTCGTAATGGAATCCGAAGAAATTATTGAAACATCATCCCAACGGTCCCAGGAAGTATCCCCCTTGATTATAAGTTTGAATCTTGCAAACTTGCTTTCTCCGTCAGCTAAAAAGCTTAAAGAGAGCGGTAAAAACGCATTACTGTCACTCACAAGCGAATCCGATATATATGTGCTGATAGATTGATGTAGAGAATCAAATGTTTCCGCTTCGATATACATAATGTTACCGCTTCCATCATATTTTCTACCGTAAGCAGTAAATATGTATTCAACTCCCGGATTAATATTTATATCCTCATACAAAAAACTCTTTTTAACTCCCGCCTCTCCCCAATTGTTTATCACCTGTTTTAATGAATAATTCCCCGAATGAACAAAATCAGAAGCAATATGATTATCCGCATAATCTCCCTCAAGCCAACCACTTACATGCGTAACTGTGTCCGAAGGGCACTGCATTGTATCCTTGCCTATAAGCTCCATATCACCATTCACAAGTTGAGAATATGGAATTCCAAAACTCTCTCGCAATTCCGTCCATAATTCTTTTTTATCACCATCATAACCAAGAGCCCACATACCCGTACCGAGCAAATTATTGGCGTTTATATCATTATATTTGAAATGCAAACTCGTTTTATCGTCATACCAGCATTGATGATATGAGCCGTATGTGTACCAGGGGTTGGAAACACTTGCTTCCCATAATCTCCCATAATTCAATGCGTTATCATGAGCCGAAGTATAAATTACCGCACTTCCGCTCCCCGTTGTGGATGAATGGGCCGCCGCACTTGACGCGGGCCAATCGTAACCGTAATAGGGCAAACCTATAATTATTTTATCGTTTTGTCCACCTGAATAATTCAAATAATCGTTTATTGTCCATTCGACCGAATATGTACCGAAAATCGTTCCCGATTTCAGAAGAGAAACGGGACCCGTATACGATGAACCACCGTAATAATAGTCATAAGCCATTACAAAAATACCATCGGTATTGCTACACAAAACGTCATAATCAAACGCACCGGACCAATCTACGGCAGGACCGCATATTGTTACTTCGGAACCGGGAATATTGGAATGAAATGTATTTGTCAGCCTTGTCATAAATGAAGATAAACTATCTTTCGATCCGGACGGGACACCTTCGAAATCTATATTTACACCGTCAATCCCGGCTGATTGCACGAGATTCAGTAGTCCGTTTATGCAATTATTTTGATAAGTCGAATTGCCGACAACGGAAGAAATGCTCGACGAACTGAAATTCGTAGCAGTTAAAACCACTTTAACTCCATTCTCATGAGCCTTCTGAATCACATAAGACCAATGAGCAGGAAAATTATGTGAATTGTTAATCGTTCCGTCGCTATTTACGTCAACACTGAAAAGAGCAATAGTTGTCAACAAATCATAGTGTAAATAGGTATTATCCACCCAATAGGGTGAAAATCCAACTATATTTTTTTCAACCTTCGGAGTTCTGTTTCTGTTTAAACTTGTAATCTTGTAGGGATAATACGGTGTGGGAAAAGGTTTGTTTTCATATATGGAATCCTGAATCTGGTGAATCGATTTAAAACCGTACATACTGGAAAACATAAGAAAAAACAAAATAAAATAAGAAATTACTCTTTTCATAACGCCTTCTATTTTATAATTATGTTCTTTGTGTCAATTTCATACCTTTTCAACTCTCCGCAAGCGGCATTTATGTCTCTTCCTTTGCTCTTTCTCACAGTTACCGTTCTTTTCCCCCGCATCATCCATTTCTCGAACTGTTTCACTCTACCATCCTCAATGCTGTCAAAAGGAGAATCCTTATCATCAACAGCAACATTAAGAGGAATAAGATTTATTTTGCATTCGATATCATTAGTAAGGGCAATCAGTTTATCTGCATCTTCTTTTGAATCGTTCACTCCTTTTATTAAAACATATTCAAAAGTCACTCTCTTTTTTTTAACATCGATATAGTGCCTAACTGCCGATAAAAGATCTTCTATTTTGTAACGCTTGTTTACAGGCATTATTTCATCTCTTATTTCATTATTTGGAGCATTGAGACTCACAGCTAACTTTATCTGTTTAGGATAATCGATTAATTTATCAAAACCGGGTAACCAACCGGCGGTTGAAACTGTTATCTTCCTCGCTGCGATACCAAAACCGATTTCATCATTCAATATATCAATCGCTTTTAATACATTATCTATATTTTGAAGCGGCTCTCCCATTCCCATCATCACTATATTTGTGGGACTTATACCTAAATCACGTTTAATAACCGATACCTGATCGGCAATCTCATAAAATTTCAAATCCCTTTTAAGCCCCTGTCTCCCCGTATAGCAAAATTTACATCCCATTGCACACCCGACCTGCGTGGAAACACATATCGTTTTTCGTTTCCCGTCGGGAATCCACACTGTTTCAACAGTACTACCATCTTCAAGTTTCAGTAAATACTTTATCGTTCCGTCTTTTGAGACCTGCTTTTGCACGATATCAGGATATTTGATATAAAACGTAACTTTTAACTCTTCCCTCAATCGTTTGCTAAAATCGCTCATCTCATCGAAGGTTCCGACTAATTTCTGCCATAACCATTTATACAATTGCTTCGAACGAAAGGATTTTTCCTCAATACTTTCAAAGTAAGATTTTATTTCATCTTTTTCAAGGGATCGTATGTTCTTCATATATGTAATAATCGTTTGGCAACTTCAAAATAAATAACAAGTCCGGTAATATCAACAATAGTTGTAATAAAAGGACCTGCTGCTATTGCCGGGTCTACTTTTAAAGCCTTAAAGAGAAATGGCAAAAAGGCTCCTGTAAGGTTGGAAACAAATATCGTTATTAAAAGTGCGATCGCAACTGTAATTGCTATCATTGAACTTACATGGAAAAAGTATGCTCTGAAAAGAGCTACAATACCTATGGCTACAGCGATTAAAAATCCTATTAATAATTCTCTGAGAATTAATCTGAAAACATCCTTTAATTCGATATCACCGGTTGCAAGCCCTCTGATAACTATAGTGCTGGACTGTGTACCTGCATTTCCGCCGGTATCCGTAATCATTGGAATAAATATGGATAGAGCTACAACAACTTTTAAAATATCCTGATACCTCTGAATAATATTACCGGAAATACTTTCCAAAATAACAAGAACAAAAATCCATACAAATCTGTTCCATGCTAACTTTACAGCATTTATACTAAAATAAGGGGTCTCCATCGGAGACATAGCCGCCATTCTCTGAAAATCTTCCGTATTTTCATCTTCAATAACATCCATAATATCATCAAATGTAACAATACCGACTAATCTCCCTTCGGAATCAACAACAGGTATTGCCAGAAAATCATATTTCTTCATTAAATTGGCAACGATTTCCTGATCATCCATCGTTCTGACATAAATCGGATTAACATCCATTATCTCTTTAACGAGATTATCCGGTTTTGCAAGTATCAAATCTTTCAATGATACTACTCCTACAAGTTCCCTATGATGCCCGATTACATAGTTTATATAAATGGTTTCCGATTCTTTCGCATTTTTCCTTATGTAGTTGATTGCTTCATCGGCAGTCATATCCTCATAAAGTTCAATGAAATCGGTTGTCATTATATGACCGGCAGAATGTTCAGGATAATTCAGTAACAGAGCGGCAATTTCTCTTTCATCGGGAGTCAATAACTCAAGATATTTCTTTACCAAACCGGCAGGGAGCTCGTCAAAAAGATCATTTCTATCATCGGGATCCATACCGTTTATAATATCTTTAATTTCGCTTTTATTAAAATAGTGTAGCATTTCTTCCTGTTCGTCACTCTCCATATGGGAAAAAGTTTCATTGGCCTGTTCTTTTGAAAGCAATCTAAAGATAATAACCTTTTCGGGATACGGGATATCCTCTAACATTTCCGCTATATCTACAGGCTCAAGCTCCGACAGGATACCTTTTAAAGTTTTCCAATCCTTTTGTCTTATGACTTCTTCGATTTCCGGCATTAAAAGTCTTCTCATTTCCATTGTTGTATTATTACATATTTTCACAATTTTGGCAATTAAAATTTATGAGCGACAGATAGATAGGTATAGAAATATTAACCGATAATA
>Ga0190359_1002133_pt1 | contig 11951 bp, 4 predicted proteins | sample 48721823_MG_FD_161269 | JGI IMG/M metagenome (GOLD analysis project Ga0190359, IMG submission 161269) | Hydrothermal vent microbial mat bacterial communities from Southern Trench, Guaymas Basin, Mexico - 4872-18-2-3_MG | ecosystem: Environmental > Aquatic > Marine > Hydrothermal vents > Microbial...
ACATACATGTTGTCTATCCAGGGTGAAGGCTTCGTGTTTAACGTTATTTTTGGTGGGGTTTTGGATGTTTGATTAATTTGTTTTATGGAATGATTTTTAGTTAAATTTTTTTCCAATATTTTTTCTGAAGTTTTTGTCTGGGTTCCCCAGAACAAGACCAAAACTAAGGCGATAAACGACACCAGCGCCAACATATATTTTTTATTAACCATTTTCTTAACTTGTCGATGAGTTAGCTAACACATACAAGGTTCCGGAGTAATGCTGGGAATAACGTCCGCTTGGTACGTCAAGCCAGTAGTAGTTGTGGAATTCTGTGCCAGGATAGATGTCTTCCCTCATAATCGCGTAGGAATGAGTCAGACGGGTGGTGTTTATGTGGTTAAAGTCGTTTATGTCATCGTTTAAGGAGATGTTCCCGACACCAATATCATATGTTATACCATTGAATCCACCCACCGTATCAGCCGATAAATCGGTTCCCTTAACCAGTATCCCATCTATTTTATTGGAGTTGTTGTCCACGGTTATGTTGTATCCGTCCACGATGTTTAATGTCGCATTGTTTGCGTTTGAGCCGGGGTCGCAGAATCCGAAGTCGATGCTGCCCCAGGAAAGGGACATGATTAGAACCTTGGTTATCTCGATGTATATGTCGCCTGTGTCGTTTCCTTGCGCATATGTTGAGTTAAACAAGACATCCAGCACCCAAAGCTTGTTTAAGGCTCCCGTGGAGTTAACGGTCCACGTTACGTTACAGTATTCGTCCTCACCAAGCGGGTTGTTGGGGCAATCCTGGGGATTATCCGATACCAAGACATAAAAGGGTGTGTCGCTTGAGGTATTCACTGCAGTATCCGGCTGAACGCTGCTTTTATTATATCTTAATGTGGCGTTCACACCCCCACAAACACCATCGCGACAGTATACTGTGGCGTTGACGATAAAGGTCTTGTTTTGACCTACCTTATATCCCCCATTCTGTGAGGCGTTGCCTTGACCGGGTATCACCGGTGGGGTGACGAGGGTTATCTCCAGATAACCGGCTCTTGTAATATTGTAAACCGAGTAATCGAAGCTTCCCGCATTGTTTACTGTGTCGTTTGCGAGAAAGTGAACCAGGTATTTTTGGTTCCCTGAGCTTGTTATATTCACAACATAATAGAATGTTCCCTGCTCCCCGTTGGTTAATTTACCGCCTTGGGAGGTGTTCCATGTTATGCGTCCGTTGCTGTAGTTTCCTCCGGTGTAGTTGGTATCCCCCTCATAGTACCAGATATCATTTGCGGTGTCAATAATCCAGCTTGTATTCAGCCCCTCGTGATAAACAAGGTCTGTTGAGTCAATAGTCCACTGGGTTTTTCCGTCGTTTCTCACATCCAGTTCCACCCTATAGAGCCTGGGTTCCCTCTTGTAGAGGATGAATGTGGTATTCAGACCGGAATCAACTAATGCGCCACCGGAGTGCGTATTGCTTAATCCATCAACATCATATACCCGTATCTGGGTGATGTTAGGCAGAGGTTTACCCTTCCCCCCGCCGAAGGAGTCGAATCCGGTTACATTAAACCAGATATGTGTACTGTTTTCCTGCATACCATAGTCTGATGTATCATTAACCCCCCAGTTGGAGCAATTGGCTTTAACGTAATCCCAGCTAAGGCAGTGAATAATGAACGAAATATTCAAACCCCTTCGTGGGATAGTCAACTCGGCCTTATCATAATCGAGGTATTCATCGTTTAAAGCAAATAATGTAGTTAGGTCACTGACATTACCGAAGGGTGTTTCCCCAAGGTAATATTCTGTTACCTGCGATAGGGTGTTAATGCTTGAGGTTAGGGAAATATTTCTTATTACTGCACTCAGTGTTCCATTATTTGTTTGTCTTTTTATCTGTAAATCATAGGTCCCATTATAAAGATACTTATAATAGATGCCTGTATCTGAGTCAATCACCTGCCCGCTGGAGTTCATTATTGATACATTGATTCCATAATCCACCGTGTAGGATCCATTGTAATTGGTTAGATTAATGTATGTTGTCGGGAATCCGGTGCAAGACCTTGATACATGGGTCTGGTAGGATACATCCAAATCCAGATAATCGATTAGGAGCACATCATCATCGCTGCCTGATTGATTAAAGCTTGCTTCAAAGCGGATATATAGTACATCACCTGATATAAAATCTGTGAACCCTGAATCAATAAGCCAGCTCCCAGTATGTTTCGTATCGTTCGTATCGTTGACCGCGATGTTGCCTACATCAACCCAGCTGCTGCTTGAGTAATTCCATAACTCCACATCCTGGTCTCCGTTTGTTTCTCCCTCATGCCGGTATCCTTCACCGCATTTAGGCGTTAGTTGATTGCCTGAGTGGCAGTAGTTTAGGGTAAAATTCATGCCCTGTAGTCTGTCTAATTCAAGGTTTAACTCAGTTAGACTAAAGGAGTAGTTAACCCATGCCTGAAATGTTGTTTCAGTGTTGTAGGCTCCGAGGTAGTGGAACACGCTGTTTGATGAATATGTATCCGTGTATGAGCCCCCATTCATGTTGTAGCCCCCTGTAAGCGCTCCTGAATCGGCTAACTCGGTTGAGATGTTATCATCATAAAAGAGGGCAATAAATGTATTGTTTGCATATAACTGGTCTGGGTAAGTCTGGTCTACTGCCTTGATGGAATAGTTTCCTTCACATATGTCCATATTGTTCCAGAGATGTTCGATATCACCCTGTGAATCTGATTGAATAATCTTGGGGTATAGGTGGACCACACCCCCAGTATCAGTGTTGATTATTCGCAGTTCAACGTCCCCACCCGGGGCGTAAAAGCTTCCTGTGATGTTCACAACCCCCCCCTGGTCGTATTCGCTTTTATCGGCCTTTAGTGTAGCAACCTTTGTGACGTCGAATGTGGATGCATCGTTCATGGAGTAGTCTGCTGCCTGTTTTGCTGTCAAATTATATGTTTCTGCTCCAAAACCAGCTCCAGGCAGCGCAGTCCAACTATCAGAAAGCGTTCCATCAGCAAGGGTCGAAACATTCCTCGGGTAGCCTAAAGCAGATTGTCCCGTGCTGTTTTTAACGTCCAGTATTACTTTGGTAAGCCGGTCCCAGTATAAACCAGTAATATAAACTGTTTCCCCCGACTTATACGCCGACTTATCCGTCTGTATCTGCTGAACCACCACCTGAATCGACGTAGCATTGAATAGATTCGGATAAGAATAATCCGAGGCATTAATCGTGTAAACGCCCAGCGCCTGCCCGGAGGGTATCGTCCATGTGTCATTGATTTGGCCGGATGAATTGGAGAGTACATTCTTTGGATAGCCTAAAACAGACTGTCCGATGGAGTTGTAGATGTATACTGTCACATTACTCGTGGGGCTGAATCCCGCCCCAGAGATATTAACCGTATCCTGCTGCTTGTACCAGCCGTACTCGGTCGATAAGGAAACAGATTTTGGAGTTATCTCAAAAGCATAGTCGTCGTTTTTAGCCGGAGTCAACGGCTCAAAAGCATAAATGGTGTAGTTTCCTAATGTCCTGTTGTAGTCGGTAAACCAGCTATCATTAATACAGCCCGAACCATTGGATGAGACATTTATAGGACCATAAACTAAACCACCGGGTCCGGTGATGTTGAGGGTTACATCAACATCGTAGTTCCAGTTATAACCACTAACATAAACAACCTCACCCTGCTCATAGCTTAACTTATCCGACTGCACAATCGCCGTAACAATATCGAAGGTTATTTCAGCAGACCTTTTAGGGAAGGTAACATCTGTCGCATTAACCGTGTAGGTGCCCAATGCCTGCCCCCCGGGAATAAGCCAGGAAGCATTAACACCCCCAGTAGAATTAGAGACCACATTCATCGGATAGGAGCTAACCGATTGTCCGCTTATGTTATTGATGTCGATTGATACGTTCACATTAGCATTGAATCCCGCCCCGGTTATGTAAACTGTCTCCAGCCGGATGTAACTTGGTTTATTTGTTTTCACAGCCAGTGTATCGTATTCTATGGTGAAATTCCCCCCAAGTGTGTTGTTTACGTTACCCCATGAGTCATTGGCCCAGATGCTTATGTTGTAGACCCCTGTTTTTGTTGTTGATGTAAAGGTGCAGTTATAAACATTATCTGAATCCGGGTCGGTCATGGTCAGGTTCAGCTGTCCGTTTGGTGTGTCAACGATGGCTTTAACATAGCCTACATTGTTTGCATCTGTCACGTTCACTGTTATGTTAACTGATTTACCGAGCTTTTGTGGGTCAGGTTCTACCATAACATTAACCACAGCCGGCGGTATAACATCAAAGGGTGTGCAGTTTTTATCTAACTTGTAGGTAACCTTAAGGATAGCATAGTCCAACACAAGCCAACTATCCTGGTTAAACCCATTATTATAGTCCAGCTCGTATCTAACCATAATCTCATTAGTCGTGTTGTCGATGTAATCCCCTGGGGTTCCCGTAGCATCCCAGCTGTCAGTTACCTCGTTTTCCCCATCATTCGTCCTCAGGTTGCCGATATCAATCCACTGTCCGGTTCCATAGTTGTATGCCTCAACGTTTTGATCACCTTGACGTGTTCCCTCAATAGGAGCATTACCATTACAGTTGGGGGGGTTAGCATCACCAGAGTGACAATAAACCAGGGTGAATCCCAGGTTGGTTATATCACTCTCAGATACCCCCAGGGACGTTATGTCGTAGGTTAACTGCGCATATCCGGTTATATCCCCTCCAAATAGGGCATCATTACCAAAGTACCAGTAGGTGGTGTCATTAATCCACGTATTCTGGTAGGTTCCTCCGCTACCACCATAGGTTCCAGTAAACTGACCTGTGGATGAATTTTTCACAGGCACGTATGTGAAGGTCACGTCAAAGGTCGTGTTGGCATGTAAGAGAGCAGGGTAGGTTTGATCTTGGCTTTCAATGGAGTAGTTGCCCTTACATATGTCTGTGGTGTTCCAAAGATGTCCTATATCGCCGTTCGCGTCTGCCTTAATTGTTTTGGGATAACCTAAGGCCATTCCATTATTGTCCAAGCACTTAATCCACAGCTTAACATCTTGACCGGGGGTGTAGTAGCTTCCGGTAATGTTCACTATCTCATTTTGGTCATACTCTGGTTTATCCGTCTGAAGCGTAGCCACCTTCGTCACATCAAAGCTGGTTGAATCGTTCACTGAGTAGTCTGTTGCCTGCTTTGCTGTCAGGTTATATGTTTCCGCCCCGAAACCCGCTCCTGGCTGAGCGGTCCATGTGTCAGTTAACCCGCCGGTCGAGTTTGTTGAAGCATTCTTTGGATAGCCTGCCACCGACTGCCCTGTTGAATTCCGTAGGTTAAGGTTCACATTGCTTAACCTGTCCCAGTATCTTCCAGATATGTAAACCGTTTCCCCGGAGGAATAGGAGGAGCTATCTGTAGATATCTTCTGCACTACTATTTCTATGACTGTGGAGTTTTTCAGGTTGGAGTAAACCGTATCCGATGCGTTTATTGTGATGTTGTCTGGTTTCTGGTTTGCGGGTATGCTCCAGCTGTCATTTATTCCCCCGCTTGAATTAGAGGGCACATTCTTCGGATAGCCTAAAACAGACTGCCCGCTGGAGTTGTAGATGTATACTGTCACATTACTCGTGGGGCTGAATCCCGCCCCAGAGATATTAACCGTATCCTGCTGCTTGTACCAGCCGTACTCGGTCGATAAGGAAACAGGTCGCTGGGTTATAGTGAAAACATAGTCGTCATTCTTCGATGGATTAGAAGGCTCAATGGCATTAATCGTATAGCTTCCAAGGGTCTGGTTATAATCAACAAACCAGCTATCATTAATCCAGCCTGAACCATTGGATGATACATTTATGGGGCCATAAACGAGCAACCCGCCGGGTCCGGTGATGTTGAGGGTCACATCAACGTTGTTATCCCAGTTATATCCGCTGATGTTAACATTCTCGCCCTGCTCATAGCTTGGTTTATCCACTTGTATTATGGCCGACACTATTTCGAAGGTGGTGCTTGCCGACCGGTTACTGTTTGTGGTATCGGTTGCATTAACAGTGTAGGTGCCCAGTGCCTGCCCCCCGGGAATAAGCCATGAATCATTTATTTGGCCGGTTGAGTTGGAGAATACATTTAGAGGGTAACCACTTACGTTATCCATGGTGGGGTTATAGATTACCACCGTTACGTTGACGTTAGAGGCGAACCCACCCCCGGTTATGTGGACCGTCTCTGTCCTGACATAATCGAGTTTGTTTGTTTCAATACTTAAGGCAGTAACATTAAAGTAGATGGTGTCGTTTATTCCCGGATCCGCCGGGTCAAAAGCAAACAGCTTATATGAGCCTCCTTCGGCGTTAAGGGGTATCATCCATGTGTTGGTTAGGTTACCTGCCGCATCGGTTGAGACGTTTTTCGGATAACCGCTAACGTAGTCGCTGTCGGGCTCCATCAGAGCCAAACTGACATCAGAGTTTCCGCTCCAGCCATATCCTATTATTTGAACGGTTTCATCCACAATGTAGGAGGTATTGTCTGCGAGTATTTTGGGTTTAGCATTGAATGAGCTCGTGTTATAACCAAGTATGTTCATGCTATCGTTTGCGTATACGTTGATTGTCCACCCCCCCACGGAGTCTGATTCTACGGGTATAGTATAATTATATTCATAGGTGAATCCATTGGTTATGGAACCGATGCTGCTCATGCTCGCATTGTTTACTTTAACATTGTCTTGCGGGTTTATGATGGTGATGTGCACGGTGTCCAAATCGGAGGAGCCTTCATCGTCTGAGACGTTGACTCTAATCCTAACCCCCTCCCCCACGTAGTAGAGTGTTTTTTCTTGTGTTGTGCCACTCTCATAGGTTTTAGGTGATTCGACTGTTGGGGCTATCGAGTAGCTGATGGTTACTCGAACATAATTCCAGCGGATGTCGTCATCTGTTCCGCATGTTCCGCCTGCGTCAACGTTTTCTGCTATCACATGAATGTAGTTTGTTGCCCCGGGTGTGAGGTCATTAAGCACTTGGGTGCTGCTGGATTCGAAGTTGTAGGTGCCTAAGGATGAGACGGTCTGCGTGGAGCCTATCTGGTGCAGGTCATTGGTGCCATCGTTGGTCATAACATGTAGGGTGATGGCTGGTGCGTTGTTGTTGGCTAAATTCGAGACTGTTACGTTCACTTTAATATGGTACATGTTTGTGACGCTTGAGGGTAGGATGTAATCGTAGTTTTTATCGCTTGCTCCAGGGTTGCCATCGAATGTTCCCCCTTCCAGGTCACTGCTCTGCCATTGGGCGGTCTGGACTGCATTCAATAGGATTAGAGTCAAGGCAACCAGCAGAATCTCTTTTTTGTTTTTCATGAGCTCACCTTCTGGTATTCATGCAGCATCCAAGAGCACACAGCCGTATGAGAAGGCTGATGACCCCAACTACCATCCGACAAACGCCTGCCTTTAACCTCACCAACACCCGATTCAATAAGCGGGTTATGCGGATCCCAATACAACAAAACCAACAAAACCTCACAAACCTTATGAGAAGCAGAATAATCACCCGAACCCCCATAAGACAACCACACACCATCAGAATAAACCTCATCCAACAAATAAGACACACCCGAAGCCAAAACAGAATCATCCACATCAAAACCATTCACATCAGCATAAACCAAAGCACCCACAGCATGAGAAGTAGGATAAAAACTACTCCCATTAAATCCCGTCTGAGCCCAACCCCCATCAAACCCCTGCCTCGAAACCAACCAATCAATCGAACGATTAACCAACACACCATCACCCGAATTAACCAAACGATACAAACCAAAACCAGTTAAACCAACCGAACCATTAAAAGAACCATCAGCCCGCTGAAAACCACCAACCCGCTTACTTAAAACAGGAGCCCACCTAGGATCAGACGAATCCAAACCAACAACATAAGCCGAACCCACATCAGAATAATTCATAGCCTCCAAACAAAAAAACACACTAACACTAACACCATCACTCCAACCACGCGACGGATGAACCAAACCATCAAACACACCCACCACACTATCCCGAGACAAATCAAACAACTCAACAAAAGAATCATTCACCACATCCACATCCAAAACCACAACAGAAGAAAGAGTTATAGAAGAAACCGTAGTCAAGGATAAAGTAGTCTCAGATGAAGTGGACGTCGAAGTGATTAGAGTCGACAAAATGGAAGTAGAAGTAGAAGTCAAAGTAGTGCGGGTGGTTGAAGTGGATGTGGAGGTTGTTTGGGTTGTTGAAGTGGTCGTATAGGTTAAACCAACATCCAAAACAATAAACTCACATGATTCAACCACATCATCCACCTCATCCACCTCAAAAACAACCCTGTAAATTCCTGAATCCCTGAAACCAGTTAGGTGCTTATAGGATAAACCGCCGATATCGGTTTTACCCGAATCCGAATACACTATACCGCCAAAAGGCCCGATTATCGTGATGATATAATCCATGTAAGAGGGTCCTGATATAATCAGATAAATATCCTCTGAGGGATAATAAGATTCCTGTGAGGACGCAATAGCGTATTCACTGGTCGCATAGTTGGATGCCGCTATAAAAAGAAGTGATGTGAATAGTATTATGAGTGTGGTTTTTTTATTGTGCCGCAGCATTTTTGTTGATGTATAATACTTTTTAGGTACTATTATATTAGTATATCAACATATTTATATGTTGCTGTGATACCGCATTAATATAACATATTACAAATAAAATGAATGTTAAAAAAATTTACAATATATTACACATATATCCTTGGTCATCACATAATTAATAAAAATGAGCTTCAAAATCGAAGAAAAAAAAACCACATTACTTGTCATCAACCTTGATAAATACCATCAGACAATACCCAGGATAATTGAACACCTACCTAACAAAAAGGGGATATACATCACCACAAACAAATCCGCTGAAAGAATAATAAATCAACTGGATAAAAGAAAAATTAAACACGAAAACATAATTTTTATAGACACAGTATCCAAATCAGCAGGCCTTGAAGTCGAAGATAATCCCAAATGCATCTATGTCAACGACCCTCGGAGTCTAGTAGACTTAAGCATCAAGACATCCAATCTGGTTTCAAATAAAAGACTATCCGGCGGGTTTATATTTTTTGATTCATTATCCGGCCTGCTATTATATAATAAGGAAAGAGGGGTGGAGAAATTCACACACTCCTTCTGCGGTAAGATAAGGTCCTGGAAGCTCACAGGAGTTATTCTAGCGGTGAAGGACAGCATTAACCCTGATGTTTTAACAACAATCACAGGTTTTGTCGACAACACGCTATCGATTAACTGATTTACGTTAATGCCTTTTTTATTCTGTTTATGAGATCATTGTTGTCAAAGGGTTTGGTTATGTAATCAGATACCCCCTCCTTCTTGAGAATCTCAAGACGTTCATCTGAGATGGGTATGACGCTAATAAATATCACCTTTGGCTTTTTTTTCATGTCTCTTTTATTGATTTTCTGGAATATATCCCAACCACTCATATCCGGAAGCATTATATCCAATAAAATCAAATCGAATCCTTCATCAATTTTTTCCATACAGCTTTCCCCATCACCCACGGATGAGATGTTAAATCCCTCTTTTTTCAGCAGTAATGCCACAAACTCTCTCGTGTCCAAATCATCCTCGACATGAAGTATTTTATCGCTCATTTTTTCCTCCGTATATTTTTTTTAGTTTAGATTAATCATGTTTCTCCATCAAAGAAATTATTGATTCTTTCAAGCAAACTTGTGGGTTCAATCGGTTTGACGATATAATCCACCACCCCACCTTCCTTTAAATCCTTAATATGTTTTTCTTCAACAGGTACCATGCTAAGAAATATCACAGCCATAGTAGATGCCAAGCCCAATTGGTTTTTTATTTTAATGTAGAGCTGCCATCCACTCATATCGGATAAATCAGTATTTATAAGTAACATATCATAGATTTCTCTTCCAAGCAATCTGATGCATTCGCTCCCCGTGCTTATGTTCACAACATCATACCCCCCCTGCAGAAACAATGTCCTAGCTATCTCGCGAGTATCCTCATCGTCTTCTACATAAAGTATTCTTTTATACCCCCCTCTTTCAACGGGAATCGTGAAAATAAAATTGCTTCCACCCCCCATCTCGCTTTCCACCCATATCCTGCCCCAATGGTGTTCGATTATCCCCTTACATATCGCCAGCCCCAAGCCGGTGCCCCCATATCTCCTGCTCAGGCTGGAGTCAACTTGATAGAATTTCGTGAACAAATGATTTGTTTTATCGGATGGTATGCCGATACCCTCATCCTTCACAGATACAACAATCTCGGAGTCCTTTTTTTCTGCAATAACCCATATACTCCCTTTTTCCGTGAACTTGATTGCATTATTTATGAGGTTGGTGACAACCTGGATTAATCGCCTCCTATCCCCTTCTATCCGCGGTAAGTTGCTTTCAATGTCAAGTTCAAGAGATAATCCCTTCTGGTACGCAAAAGATTGCATGTCCTGAACCGAGTCATTAATAATCTGGGCGATATCAACCTTTTCCATGTTGAATTTCATTCCACCGGATTCCAGCTTTGATATATCCAGTATATCATCTATCAGGTTCTCTAGTCTATCCAGGTTTCTTGAGATAATAGCAAGGCTTTTTTCAGTGTCCTGGTCCCCATACTTTTTAATATCATCCTCCATCATGCTCAGATATCCCTTTATGGGCACCAGCGGAGTTTTTAGTTCATGGGCTGCTACGTTCATGAACTCGTCTTTCATCTTATCTGATTCCTTTAGTTTATCGTATGCGTCTTCGGTTTTCTCCTGCTCCTCGTTGAGGTCCTCGAGAAGGTTTAATGCCGCAAGCCTTGAATTCTCAAGCTCTATTATTTTATTATTTAACTCATCTGTTCTTCTCTTGACCTTGTCCTCCAGTTCCTGTCTTGATGATTTAACTTCCTTTATCATCTGGCTGAAAGCCAAGGCGAGCTCGCCTATCTCATCTTTCCCGGGTTTGGGTAATCTGACATCCAGCTGCCCGGAACTGATTTTTTTCGAAGCAATCGATAATTTCCTAAGCGGCTGGGTTATGTTGTTGACCATCAGTAGGCTGATAATCAATGCAGTCATTAGTATGATTCCACCGGTTAAAAGAATCTCTGAGGCCATTAATGTTGTTGTGGACTCGATTTGTTTTCCAAGCAGGCTTATCGGCTCAAGCACTTTTTCCCTCTGCACTACACTCGCAAGGCTCCAGTTCATCCCCTCCATGGGAACGTAGGCTACAAGCAGTTCCACCCCCTGCACCTCGATTATATCTATCCCACTTCGGCCTGCAGTCATATTATCCAACAGAGGTTTAAATTCTGAAACACAATTATTCAGGTCAGTCCAGGATTCATTAGGTAATGGCTCTCGACCGAGGATATGCTGATATCCCTGCTTGGGTAAATAAATTGCTTTGCCGCTATCATCTAATAGAACGAAATATCCGCCGTAGATTAGCTCATCGTTTTCGAGTTTTGCGCTGATATCCTCAAGTGTTATGTCAACACCCACCACCCCAATGAATTCATCCCCGTTTATGTATAATGGGGCTACCGCCGTAATTATCAATCCCTTCCCTGTTGCGTCCTCATACACGGGAGTCCAAACAACCTTTCTCTTGGGATTACTCTCTGGTGCCGCACTCATATATGGTGGGCGTTGTGTTATCATGAAATCTGGTGGAATCACTTCACTGAAATTAACGTTAGGATAATACCTGACAACATTATCTTTTGACATAAAGTATATGGCTACAGTGTGCTGGTTTCTATTATAAAAATGAGGTAGGATAAAATCGAGGTACGCGCTAAGCTCAAGCATTGATATTATACTATTAT
>Ga0190359_1002134_pt1 | contig 11949 bp, 10 predicted proteins | sample 48721823_MG_FD_161269 | JGI IMG/M metagenome (GOLD analysis project Ga0190359, IMG submission 161269) | Hydrothermal vent microbial mat bacterial communities from Southern Trench, Guaymas Basin, Mexico - 4872-18-2-3_MG | ecosystem: Environmental > Aquatic > Marine > Hydrothermal vents >...
TCGTAGATGAGCTGACCATGTTCATACACCCGCACCCGTTGCTCCTCCAGGCTGACTACGATTTTCTTGCCGATCACGGGCATGTAGGGCGTCAGGATGTCCTGCGAGGGGATGCGGATCTCCTGGCCCACGTAGAGCTTATCCACATCGATACCGGGATTGGCCTCAACGATCAGGCCTGGGGGCATGCCAAACTTATCACCGATCCGGATAAGGGTATCTCCGGGCTGCACGATATAGCGTCGCTCAGCGTGAGTCAGATAGAGCCACAACTCCGGTTCCCCCGCTTTGATAGCCTGATAGAGCTGCTGCGCGGCTTCCTCGTAGCGAAAGCCCCGCCCCTCCCCCATGTCAGCAGCCAGGACCGTCAAGGTGTCACGGATGGCATAGAGATTGAGGTCAACGACCTGTTGACCATCCGGCCCCGGGATTAGGTGGAGCCACTGGGCGATCTCGTCCCGACCGAGCCCCCAACTGAAGGTCTCGTCGGTGAGCACATCATAGGTGCGTATGGTGATCTGCCGCGCCAGGAGCGCCTCTGCTTGCGCCTTGAGGTCGCTGACGTCCAGGGCGGGAGGTTGCACGCTCCGGAAAGCCAACGGCACCTCAACGCGATAGGGTGACCCACTGGCCTCACGCAGACGTGCCAGCGTAGTGGGAATATCCAACATGTGGCCCGGCTGGCCAGGGATGAGCGTGATCTCGCCCCCCTGGAGCTCAATGGTCGGGGCCACCATTGGCTGAGAAACCTCAGTATCCAGTTCGTGCAGGAGCTGTGTGGCAGCAGCAGTGTCGAAAAGGAAACGTGGTGCAACATCGTGATAATACAGCCAGACCTGGGCTAGGTCCCGTAAGGTACCATCGCGACCCACCTGATAGGCCGCCTGAGCAGTCCCCATGGGGTCGACTCGCAACCCCGCCAGGGACCAGGGGAAGGACCAGCGACGCTCGCCATCGGTCACTACCAACAGTCCCACATCGATCTGCTGGGCCACGCCGTCCAGTGCATCAGCCGCCGCCTGGGGTGTCTTCCCGCCCAGGTCCACACCCAGCGCGTATACATTGGGGTAGATGTGGCCGTCATAGAGACGGGCCATGCGCTGCAGGAAGACCCAACCGCAGAAGAAGGAGAGTCCGATGAGCAACAGCGTGAGGCCCATCGCGGTCAGGATAAGATGGATGACACCCGAGCCTGACGATGCCTCACGAGTCATGGAGCCTCCACCCGATGCATAAGACTAAACTGTGCTGATTCAGTCTATGCCATCTGGCCCGAATCGTCAATAGCAGAAGCGTGCCGATTTCATGAGCTACACTACAGCGGTACGCCCTGCGCTCACACGCCCCACCTTGATCGCGTGGCGCAGGCCAGCACGCGTTTCAGCGCGGCTTACACCCGTAAGAGGCTCCACTTGTTCAGCTGCGGCGGCCGGCTTTCCAGTTGTAGCCTGGCGCACCACCGCGTGGTCATCGGCCAGAAGGGCATATCTTATGGGGCATGATATCCCCCTTCCGTTTCGCTCACAACTGCCGCCGAGGTCGGATCTGCTGGCTTCACCTGGCGCACGATGAGGACCGGCAGGTCTAGCGCCTCTACCAGGGAGATAGCGGCTTGCGTCGTCACGCCCGCTAGCGGCATGGGGAGGATCAGGCTGCGACAGCCAGCCTCTTGAATGGCTTCGATCAGCCGGGCGGGGGTCACCTCCCGCAAGGCTCGCATTTGGGGTTTCACTCGGAGGCGTGCCAGCCGAGCCAATACCTGCTCCCGTAGCGCCTGCACATCTTGCTCCTTCGTGGGCAACAGCAGCACCTGCAACGGCCCGTGGAGGCCGCGCACCAGCATGCCGCCCAGTCGTAGCGCCAACCCGCCGATGGGCGCACCGTCATAGGGCACCAGCACCGGCGTCGTCAGGGGCTGTCCCTGCCGGATTACTAACGTCATCGTAGGTGCGGCCTCAGTACAGGCCACCCGGGCCGTGGAGCCTAGCCGCCACTCGCGCGTCTGCGACCACCCCACACGCCCCAACACCAGCACATCGGCCTCCTGTGCAGCTGCCAGGATCTCACGAGCCACCGTGCCACGGGCCACGTGGAACGATGTGGACAGGGTGGAGCGCTCTGTCAGCTCCCGGAAGAGCCGTTGGATCTGCCGGGCACGTGTACGCAAACGCCGCTCGATCTCTCGCGCGTCAATGGGACGCCAACTCGCCGAGAACTGCCCCAACACGCGGCTGAAAGGAAGGCCAACGGCGCGGAGCATGTTGATATCCTCCACGAAGAGCCCGCGCAACTCCGCCTCGAAGTGAGATGCCAGTTCGATCGCTGCTTCCAGCGCTGCCCGGCTGTGAGGCGAGGCATCCATTGCCACCAGCACCCGTCGTATCTTCAGCGTCTCATCCCGTTCCCCTCGCTCATTCACCATCCGCCTCCTCCGGCGACTTCTCCAGGGCACGGCGTTTCTGCGCCAACGCCTCGAGCTGTGCCTGCACCCGGGCGTTAATAGAGTCCGGAGGATAAGCCCCCGACTCGTCGGGGACGCCACAGGGCACGCCGGTCAACAACTCGATGCCCTGATCTACTGAGTCCACCGCATAGATGTGGAACTGTCCCTTCGCCACCGCCTCCACCACATCGTGCCGCAACATCAGGTGTTGGACGTTAGCACGGGGGATGATCACACCTTGTTCGCCCGTCAGCCCGCGCGCACGACACAGATCGAAGAAGCCCTCAATCTTCTCGTTGACGCCGCCGATAGCCTGCACGTCACCCCGCTGATTCACCGAGCCGGTGACCGCCAGTGACTGTTTGAGTGGTACCTCGGCAATGGCCGACAGCAACGCGTACAGTTCGGCCGAGGAGGCGCTATCGCCCTCGATCCCGCTGTAGGACTGCTCAAAGACCAGGCTGGCGGAGAGCGACAGCGGAATCTCGCGGGCGTAGCGACCGTTGAGGAAGCCAGTGAGGATCATCACGCCCTTGGAGTGGATCGGTCCCCCCAGCTCTACCTCGCGCTCGATATCAATCACCTCTCCTTTGCCCGCGCGCACGCTGGCGGTGATGCGGGTGGGTCGCCCAAAGCTGAAACTTCCCAGCGTCATCACTGAGAGCCCGTTGACCTGACCTACTGTCTTCCCTTCGGTAGAGATGAGCAACAGGTCACGCAAGATCGCCTCCTGGAGGCGATCCCGCACCCGGTCCAGGCGCTGGATCTGAGCGTCAATAGCATGATCCACATCCTCTACCGTTACCACATCCCGCCCGGCCTTCCTAGCCCAGTAGTCAGCCTCATGCATCAGGTCGGTGATATCACGCATGCGTGTGGAGAGCTTGTGAGCATCGCCTGCGATACGGGCACTCTGCTCAATGATGTGTGCCACCGCTAGACGCTCGAAGGGACGCAGGCCTGCCCGCTTCCCCAACGTGGCCACCAGCCGGGCGTAGATCAGCTCATGCTCGGGGTCACGCGGCATCTCCTCCTCAAAGTCCGCCGCCACCTTGAAGAGATCGGCAAACTCAGGGTCCAACTCCCACAGCAGGTAGTAGAGCAGACGGTTCCCCACCAGCGCCACTTTCACGTCCAGGGGGATGGGCTCCGGCTCCAACGTCACCGTGCTAATAAGGCTCAACTGCTGCCCCAGCGACTCGATGCGGATCGAGCGGCTCTTAAGGGCGCGCTTCAGGCCTTCCCAGGCATAGGGCTGCCCCAGCACCTTGGCCACGTCCAGGATGAGGTAGCCCCCGTTAGCGCGGTGCAGCGCTCCTGCCTTGATCAGCGTGAAGTCAGTGGTCAAAGCGCCCATCTCGGCGCGATGTTCCACCCGTCCCACCAGGTTCTGATAGGTGGGGTTGTCCTCGTAGATCACCGGCGCCCCCTGTGTCTCGCTGTTGTCGATGAGCACGTTGACGGCGTAACGCTGCAGCGCTCGCTCGCGGTTCAACAATGTCTGTCCGTCAGGCCTGGAGAGGAACAGGTCCGCATGGGCAATCACATCTTCCTGCACTGCGTGCAGGTGCTCCACCACGCGGGGATAGTCCCCAAAGGTGCGGCGCAGCTCGTCGAAGAGCACTCCCACCGCCAGGCCCGCCATCTCGCGGTTCAACGCTTCCAGCCGTTCCTGGGTCTCCCGCTGCCAACGAGGTACCTGCCGCAGGATAGCCTGCAGTTCCTCCTGCAGTCCCTCCATCCGCTCTTTGATCTGCGCCTGCTCCTCTTCACTGAGCTTGGCAATCTCCTCCGGAGAGAGCACCTCCCCGTCGCGCGTCGGGGCCACCACGATGCCTCCGGGCGTGCGGATCAGGGCCATGCCCGCGTTGCGTGCATTGCGCTGCAGCGCCTCGAATGCCTCGGCCTGCCGTTCCTGGAGCTCCTCCAGGATGGACTGACGCCGTACTTGGTACTCCTCACTCTCAAAAGCCGCCGAGAGCGCGCTTCCCAATTGCGTCACCAGTTGCGCCATTGCATCCCGGAACTCCTTGCCCTTGCCGGCTGGCAGCTCGATGGCCAAGGGCCGGTGCTCCTCCGCGAAATTATGGACATAGCACCAATCGGAGGGCGTTGGCGTCTCCTGCGCCCGTGAGTGGAAGTAGGTCGCTACTACGCCTCGTTTGTCCAACCCGGTTGGACCCAGGGCATAGATATTGAAGCCTGCACCACGAATGCCCAGGCCCAGCTCGATGGCTTCCACGGCACGTTTGTGGCTCACGAACTCGGCAATCTCCTCCAGCTCCGCCGTGGTCCCGAAGGTCAGAGCTTCCAGAGCCGCTGGCCGTCGTAGTTGCTCTGCAGTCACTCGTAACGCATCCAGATCCATCGGTGTGCCCCCTGTCATGAAGTGGTAAGGGCCCGCCCCAGCGGTTACTGTGCCATGGCGGCGCCTCTTCGTCTCCGTGTACCCCTATTCTATCCCCCATCCTCGCCAAAGAGAAGTGGGAGCGGAGGCTCCGGTTTGGAGTGCAGCGCCATGGCAGGGCTCTGAAAGCGGCATCGAGATGCGGCAGTCCAAATCGCACTCCAAAGGCGGGGATGTGCAGCGATTGGCCACCACGGGTTGACCCCGCCCCTTGCTTCAGCATAATATATATGGCAGAGACACAATGCGTGGAACCCTGGAGGAGGTATGAGATGAGCGTGCCTTTCATCCCATCGGGGACGGTGAGTGTGCCAGAGATTCCCTTCGCCGACAAGGTGGAACTTCCGCCGACCGACACCGCCGTCATCGTGGTGGACATGCAGAACGACTTTGTTCTGGACGAAGGCGCCCTGACGGTACCGATGGCAGCCGCGACAGTGCCCAACATCCAGCGCCTGCTGGCGTCGGCCCGGGCAGCCGGCGCGCATGTCGCTTACACCCAGGACACCCACATCGAGGGTGATCCCGAATACGACATCTGGCCCGGCCACTGCCGACAGGGCACCTGGGGCTGGCAGGTCATCGAGGCGTTGGACCCCCACCAGGGTGATCTGGCCTTCTGCAAGAGCCGCTACGACGGCTTCTACGGCACGGGATTGGACCATGTGCTGACCCGCGTCTGGCGCGTGCACCATCTGGTGATCGTAGGGACGGTCTCCAACATCTGCGTACTGCACACGGCGGCCTCGGCCGGGCTGCGCTGGTTCCACGTGGTGCTGCCGGCCGACGGTGTCTCGGCACTCACCCCGTTCGGACAGGCGCTGACGCTGCACCAGGTGGCTTCGCTCTACAACGGCGCGGTGGTACGCTCGGTGGACGACATCGCCTTCCTGCCAGGCACGGCAGCCCCGTGAGCCCAGAGCAGAGAGCTCTCACCGCCCGCAGGCGGATCGAGCGCTGGCTACACCGGTTGGCGCAAGTCGGCCTACGCGCCCTGGTTGTGCTGCGCCGCGCCCTGCGTCAGTACGGAGATACGGAGGCTTCGCAGGCCGCAGCCGCCCTGGCCTACTACCTCTTCTTCTCGCTCTTCCCCCTGGCCCTGCTACTGGTGGCAGCCGCCACCTACCTGTGGCACCTGGGCAACGAAGAGGGATTCCAGGAGGCGGTGGATTTCATCGGTCGGCTGCTGCCGGTCTCGCAGGAGTTGATCGTGAGCAACCTGCGCGTGGTCGTGCGACTGCGTGGTGCCTTCACGCCGCTGAGCGCGCTGACCACGCTGTGGTCGGCCTCCAGCGCATTCACTGTTCTCTCGCACCACATCAACCGGGCCTGGGTAGACGCCAAGCCGCGTAGCTACCTGGGCAAACGGCTAGTGGCGTTGGTAATGGTGGCGATCCTCATAATGTTGCTCTTCCTGTCGCTGGGGAGCGCGACCCTTGTCGGTTACCTGCCGCGGCTCGAGTCAACCAACCCGCAGATCCAGGCGCTGGAGCGAACGGTGCGCTCGGCGCTGGTGCGGCTCCTCCCCCCCCTGATCACGATGGTACTCTTCCTCGGCCTCTTCCGGTGGATCCCCACCGAGTCGGTGAGTTGGAGAGCCGCCGCGACTGGCGCTCTGGCCGCGACGGTGGGGCTGGAATTAGGCAAGCAGCTTTTCGCCTGGGTGCTCAGACAGGGCCTGCTCAACTACAGCACGGTCTACGGCTCCCTGTCCAGCGTGGCGCTGCTGCTCTTCTGGGCCTACGTGGCCGCCAGCATCGTGCTATTCGGCGCCCATGTGGCGGCGGCGGTGGATGACCACCGCCGCCACGGCCAGAGTCACAGCCCAAAGAGCTGATGGCGGGTCTGCCACAGGTAGCGGTTGGAGAGGAACGCCAGCGGCTTCTCCGCCACCAGGAACGCCTCTGATAGGGTGGTGAGCACCTCGTCCAGCCCTCCCACCTGGGCCCGCTCGTGCTCGGCCGCCATCTCGTAGAAGGCACGACCAAAGCGCTCATAGTCCTCGCGGCTCTGCAGGACTTTGCCGCGGGCCCCGGGCCGCACCTGGCGGCTGAGCGGATAGCGATACTGGTTCTCCAGATACTCGGGGAACATGCCCGCCAGGAACAGGCACACGTCGCCAATGCGCTTGTAGGGTTCGAAGCGCAGGGGCTCGTCCACTGCCTCGGCATAGCGGATCAAGCCCTCCACATCCAGATCGTTGGTGCGGTAGCGGCGCCACATGCCAGGGCCAATGTTCACACGCACCGTCATGCTGGCAATCCGTGTGAACGAGGCCAGTAGCGCCGCCAGGTAGTCACGGATCGGCGCCTGATCCAGTAACTCGATGGCTTTGTCCGTGTCGAAGATCACCAACTGTTGGCGAGCGCGCCGCTCGCGCGTATAGGTCTCGCCCGCCAGATCGCGCCGGACCTTGCGGAGCAGGACGTTGAAGAAGAGCCAGGGCGAGATACCGAGCAGAGTGTGGGGTGCCTGGAGGATCTGGTCAGCGAGCGCATCGCTCTCCAACACTTCCTCCAGCCAGGCTTCGTCAAGCTCCGCCACCTCGTCCGGGTTCACATTGGGGGCGAAGGTGCCAAGCAAGAACCGTATGTCCTGGTTGCGCAGTCTCCACGTCATACCCCTCACCTCACCGCCAAGGTATATGGCCAGCTTCGGTGGCCCGCCAGCTTCGGTGGCCCGCCAGCTTCGGTGGCCCGCCAACCTCGCTGGCCCCCTTACATAATTATAGCGAGCATGAGCCAGGAAGGCAGGGGGAGTCATGGTTCGCGGGGTAGCCGAAAAGACCGCTCAGTCGCAGGGGAACGGCTCGGAGTTATCGCAGATCCCGTTCCCGTTACGGTCGACGTAGGCCCGACAGCGGCCGGGATAGGGGTCATTCACAAGTCCGCGCGGACACTTGACACACATCGCCACCTCTCCTGTGGGCATGGCGCTGGGCGTCGGTGAGGGCGCAACCGTCGCTGTAGCGGTCCCATCTGCCGGCTCCGCCATAGCCGCGGGTGCAGCGGTTGTGGAGGGCACAGGCGGCGTTGCTGTGGCATCGGCAGCCGGCAGCGAAGAAGGATCGGCCCTTGCCTGGTCCATGCTCACCCCAACGGGCAACGCCGGATCGGACGCCGACGCATCAGCCGCATCCACCTGGCGACCACTCGTCGCCGCCAGCGCGCCACTGACGCTTCCCGCCACAAACGACGCCAGAGCGATGCCCACGAGGTGGAGAAAACGGCGGCGTGGCATCTCGCCAGAGGGTGCAGCCCGACCGGTCGGGCGATGACGCTTGATCCCAAGTACACGACGCGTCGTCACGGTAATCCACTTCGCATGTAGGACCAAGTGCATGATCACGCCCGTAATCGTCATTAGACTCGACCATAGATGGATCTGATCCCACGTCCGATAGCTCAGCCCTAACACCCCGGTGGCCATCCCTCCGTCCACCGGCAACAGAAACACCAGGCCGCTTACCGCGCTCACGGTGAAGGCCGTCGCGATGGTTGCATCAACCCAGAAATTCACATGCGGTTTCGCCATAGTTTCCCTCTCTCCGGTAGTGCCACCGTGATCTTAGCCTCTACAGTGTCTATAGGACTGGTCCGTGGAGGAAAGGTCGTCGTACACGCAGTCGATGCCAGGACCACCAAGGCTCTCTTTTTGGTATGCATTTTATGCTCTTCTCGCAATCTCTTATCTCGATCATCAGTGTATCTGGTCGCTATGAAGGAGTGATGAAATGGGGATGTAGATTGTGTGAAGAGATAGTCCACCGTCAAGTCAGATGATAATCCGGGTGGTATCGATACTGAACATGCGGGGCTATGACCGCAGCCGGCCGCTGCGCCAGGTGGGATCCTGTAGTGAACCCACGAAACTGGAGAATGGGATGCCCATGGTGGGGGTAGGGACGGGTGTAGTTGACATGATAGACCTGGTGTGGTGTAATGGTCATGTGCTGCAGGACACACAAGGTAGGGCCATTCCGTACTTGTCTCTTTGGAAGGAAACCATGCGGAATCAGCCCAAGACTTCACCGGTGCATAAGTTGCGGACTCCAGACAATCAATAGTCAGCCCCAAGAGAATGCGATGAAATATATCGTTCCATATAATAACGAATGGCCGATCCGCTTCAATGCCATCGCGCAGTTCCTTCGGGGATACATTCCCGACGGGTGTCTCATTCACCACGTGGGGTCTACAGCCGTTCCTGGCATGCCAGCGAAGGATATCATCGATGTAGACGTTGAGTGTCCTGATGGTTCTATGGCATCGGTGATAGAGGCGCTAGAGAGAGCAAGGTATGATCACGAGGGAGACTTAGGCATACCTACCAGAGAGGCATTCAAACCGAGAATTGGGTCAACAGCACTTAGCCTTCCCTGTCATCATCTGTATGCGTGTGAAACTCGATCACCGGAATTGTTCAAGCATATAGCGTTTCGTGATTACCTCATTTGTCATCCAACGAGGGCCGAGTGGCTCGCTTCTCAGAAAGTCAGAGCGGATGAGTTGGCAAACAGTCGCGCGGAGTACATTGAAAACAAATCTAGTGCCTATGAAACCATTGAAGGAGAAATCCTTTCTTGGGCTGACAGGGCGCTCCAGCGGACGCCGACAAGCGGCGCCGAGCCTAGCCGTTAGGCAGTCACCTGTGGAGAGACGCTAAGGGGCAACCGACTATCATGTCCAACGTACAAGCATTCTACGACCAAAACGCGGAAGCAGAATGGGCACGCCTTGATCGTCACAGAACTGAATTTGCGGTGACTTTGCGGGCGTTGAGCGAGTTTATGCCCAAACCACCTGCATCCATTCTGGATATCGGGGGTGGCCCTGGGCGCTATGCAATTGCACTCGCCCTGCAAGGTTACACCGTTACGCTGGCCGACCTCTCTGAGGCCAGCTTAGCCCTGGCACAGGAAAAGGCGCGTGCGGCAGGTGCGGTTTTGGAGCGGATCCTACCTGCCAATGCACTTGATTTGTCTGCCATACCTTCAGCCACCTATGACAGTGTGCTACTGATGGGGCCACTGTACCATCTCCTGACGGAGGACGAGCGCTGGCAGGCAGTGAAGGAAGCTCAGCGCGTGCTCAAGCAACATGGGCTTATCTTCGCTGCGTTTATTACGCGGTTCGCACCATTCCGCGATTCGGCCCGCGGTTACCCTGAATGGGCGGTTGAGAACTGGGAGTATGCCGAGCGCCTGCTGAGGACGGGTGTTCATGATCGGGCAACTGGGTTCACCAATGCCTACTTTGCGCACCCCAACGAAATCGTCCCTTTTATGGAAGCAGCGGGCTTTACGACCTTGTGTGTGATCGGTTGTGAGGGTGTCGTCGCCGGTCACGAAGACAAAGTCAACGCTCTGTCAGGTGAAGATTGGGAACGCTGGGTTGACCTCAACTATCGTCTGGGTCAAGAGCCATCCTTGCATGGTGCGGCTGATCACCTGCTATACATAGGGCAAAATGCCGCCTGACCCCCGCTTCCAGCTGCACGCTTCGTTCGGTCGCTGCGCTCGCCCGCGGCGGCTGAAGCGCCGTCCGTTAGACCGAGGCTCGACTGAACTTCTGCATGAGGTGGGAGATGAGAATCCAGGATAATGCCACGAGGCAAGCTGTCGTCTTTCTAAGCCTGACGTTGGGTCTGTCCTATTTTGTGTTCTGGGGACCTTTGGCATTCTTCAGGGTTCCGACCATCAGCTTCGTCGATAAGACGACCGGTCCGGCGTGGGCGATCGCCCTTTATGTCGCCGGCGGGTTTGTTCCTTCAGCGGTCGCCGCCTTCTTGACTTGGCGCCTGGAAGGGCGGGAGGGTCTCAGACGGCTTGGCCGCCGGGTCGTGCGATTCGATATCGGCTGGCGCTGGTATCTCACCATCGTGGCGATCGTGGCCTTTGGGACTGCGGCTCAGGTCCTGCTTCTCCGTGCGCTTGGCCAAGGCTTTGACCTTAGCCTCTTCGTGACACAGCTCCCGAGCGCAATTCCTCTCATCATCCTCGGACCTCTTTCAGAGGAGCTGGGTTGGCGAGGTTATGCGCAGGACAGGCTACAGGCACGATGGAATGGGGTGGTCTCGGGCCTGATCGTCGGTGTTGTCTGGGCGCTGTGGCACCTGCCTCTCTTCTTCATGGTAGGCACCTCACAGAGCGTGCTCGGCATCCCGTTCCTCGGATTCGCGTGTGGCGTCACGGCGCTGTCTGTTCTTTACGCCTGGATCCACAACGGCACATCCGGCAGCGTCTGGGCTGCGGTCTTCTTCCATTGGATATACACCTACAGTGCTCAGGTGGTCGCCAGCGGGGCCACTCGCTCTCCACTCTACAACTGGCTTGAGTACACGCCATACATCGCGCTCGCACTGGTTGTTGCCTTCGCGTGGGGGTCAGCGTCAAGTGAGTCGGCTACAACTCGCACGATAGCCTCTGCTGACTAGAGACTCCAGGCTCTACCTTCGGTCTGACCCGCGCTTCCAGCGGACTCGGTGGATGAGAGATTGGCTTGGGTTGAAACAGTCACCGTGCCTCGCATCTGAGGTGCAAACACCGTCAGGCCAGCCCTTCGCAGACCGCCAGTAGCATGCCACAGTGCGTTGCGGAAGGCCGTGGAGCACAGCCACGGCCTGTGCTCATGCGCTCTCGGTCATGAGAGGACGCCAGCCCTCCCACTGAGCCGGTTCACCTCCGCCGATGTGACCGAGGTGCAGGGCCTGGCAGTTCCGGGGACGTTGTGCGGGAAGCGGCTCTTGGGCAGAGACTGTCACAAGAGTGGTGGGGGAGAGGCGGTGACTGTCACCTCTGTCACGCCCTTTGCCGCGGGCCACCACCGCAAGCGATGGCCCGCGTACTCCATCCACCCCTCGAGGTGACAGTCACCTTGGGCCTTGGGCGTGACCGTTTCATTTTGGGTGGAGGGAAGGGGAAAACGGGGGAGGCCCCCATTCAAGCGCTCTTCAGGCCAGACAAATATCTCCTTTCTGCAGTTGCATCTGGTCGAGCAGCAGCCTCAAGGCCAGGAAGCACATTCGGTTCTCTTCTTTCTTGAAGCCGCGCATGCTTCTGACCCGTACCTTGAAAGCCCGTCCGATCAATTGTTCTGTG
>Ga0190359_1002135_pt1 | contig 11948 bp, 20 predicted proteins | sample 48721823_MG_FD_161269 | JGI IMG/M metagenome (GOLD analysis project Ga0190359, IMG submission 161269) | Hydrothermal vent microbial mat bacterial communities from Southern Trench, Guaymas Basin, Mexico - 4872-18-2-3_MG | ecosystem: Environmental > Aquatic > Marine > Hydrothermal vents >...
AGGAACCATTGGTCATGTAGACCATGGAAAGACAACCTTAACAGCTGCTATTTTGAAAGCAATGAAGCTGAAGGGCTGGAATGCCTCTGATAAGGGCATTGATCAGATTGATGCTGCGCCAGAAGAGAAGAGCCGCGGTTTGACTATTAACATTTCCCACGTTGAGTACGAGACTGACAAGAGGCACTATGCGCATATTGACTGTCCGGGACACAGCGACTATATCAAAAATATGATTACCGGAGCCGCTCAGATGGATGGCGCTATCTTGGTAGTCTCTGCAGTTGATGGGCCAATGCCTCAAACCAGAGAACATTTATTGCTTGCTCGCCAAGTAGGCGTGCCGGCAATTGTTGTTTTCCTTAACAAATGTGATTCTGTTGATGATTCAGAAATGATTGATTTAGTGGAGTCAGAGGTAAGAGAGCTTTTAAAGAAATATGAATTTCCAGGAGATGAAGTTCCAATTATCAGAGGATCTGCTTTAAAGGCTTTGGAAGCTGAATCTGCTGACGACGAAAAGGTAAAGCCAATCTATGATTTAATGAAAGCAGTAGATGATTATTTCCCAGAACCTCAAAGAGATGTTGATAAGCCGTTTTTAATGGCTGTTGAAGATGTTTTCTCAATTGAAGGAAGGGGAACAGTAGCTACTGGCAGAATTGAAAGAGGCATTGTCAAAGCAGGCGAGGAGGTTGAATTAGTGGGTATTAATCCTACCACTAAAACCACAGCTGTTAGCATTGAAATGTTTAATAAGTCCTTAGACGAAGGAAGGGCCGGTGATAACGCTGGTATTCTTTTAAGGGGCTTAAAAAAGGAAGATGTTGAAAGGGGGCAAGTGTTAGCCAAGCCGGGCAGTATTACTCCTCATACCGAGTTTGAAGCAGAAATTTATGCTTTAACCAAAGACGAGGGTGGCAGGCATACTCCGTTTTTCAGCGGGTATAAACCTCAGTTTTACATCAGAACTACTGATGTAACCGGTGACCTTATTCTACCTGAAGGAACAGAGATGGTAATGCCCGGAGATACTGCGAATGTAACCGTTAAGTTGATTGCTCCCATTGCCTTGGAAGAAAAACAGAGATTTGCTATTAGAGAAGGCGGAAAGACCGTATCTTCAGGAGTCGTTACAAAAATAATTAAATAAACAAAAGTAGCACCTCTTAGAAAAGAGAGGCACTGCCGCTAAAATTTGTTCTTTTAAGATGCCAGCAACAAAGAAGCAAGAGAAGAAATCTACAAAAACCAAAAAAGAGGAAGCTCCTCAAAAGATTCGCATTAAGCTGAGGGCTTATGATAATAAAGTTTTGGACAAGAGCGTTAATCAGATTATTGAAACTGTAATGCGTTTTGGAGCAGAGATTTCGGGCCCCGTACCCCTGCCTACAGAAATTCACAAATATACTGTAAACAGGTCAACTTTTGTTCATAAAGATTCGCGAGAGCAGTATGAAGTAAGAGTTCATAAGAGACTGATTGACATCTTGGGAGCAGACCAGCGAGTAGTAGAATCCTTAACCAATCTTAATCTTCCTAAAGGAGTAGATGTTCAAATTAAGATTTAAGGGGTTAAGTCCAGGACACATGAGATGTGTTCTTGATTATGAAAACCTTTGTTATCCAATTGTATAATTAACTGGATACTAACCCTTCACAAGATTTTTAGGTACCGGGTTAGTGCCCGGTATTTTGTTAGAAAGTTATTTTACCACCCAGAATTTAGGGGCAGACAGAAAGCAGTCTGCTTCGCGCAATAAGGAACGCGGCTATGCGCCGCCTATAGACTGCAAGAGTAATCCATAATAAAAGTCAAATGAAATTAGCAGAGCAAGCGATAGCAAAATTTGAGCAGGGTGCTCATATTTATAATTACTCGCTGCGCTCGCAGAGAAATATGGCAAAGTTCATATTAGGAAAAAAAATTGAGATGAGCCAGTTGTGGGAAGAAAATAAAGTAATTCCTATAACCTTAATTGAAGCAGGCCCTTGTTTTGTTACCGAAACAAAAGAGGGCAAGGTTCAGTTAGGGTTTGAGAAGTTAAAGGAAAAAAAGATAAAGAAAAGCCAAGTTAAAAAACCTTATAGATATTTAAAAGAATTTAAAAATGACCAAGAATTAAAAGTAGGGGAGAAGATAGATGTTTCTATCTTTGAAAAAGGAGATAAAGTAAAGGTTTCCGGCTTAACCAAAGGCAAGGGCTTCCAGGGAGCTGTAAAAAAGTGGGGGTTTTCTGGTTTTGGTAAGAGTCATGGTGTTAAACATGGAGAAAGGGCGCTGGGCTCTATCGGCTCTTCTTTTCCAGAAAGGGTTTTAAAAGGAAAGAAAATGCCCGGGAGAATGGGAAATAAAAGAATAACAGTTATTAATTTAAAGGTTATAAAAGTTGATAAAGAAGATAATTTAATGGTTCTTAAAGGCGCGGTGCCTGGCAGGAGAGGAACATTGTTGGAAATTAATGGATAAAAAAGCACCGAATGCCTTGTGGATTCGGTGCGGGAATGGCTCATTTTTTCTTGCTCGAGAGCTACTCCTGGCACACACTTATGATCATCATGATCGCCACAATGAAATTCCCGGCGATCAACAATTTTGGGACGCCAACAACAATCCCAAAAGATCCTAGCGCCAAATTAACAATAAAGATCATCAAATAAAATATTATCTCGGATTTTGTCCCTGCAGTTCGCTTCATGGTCATCCTCCTTTTCTTTAATATTTATATTGTGCCAAAATAAACTATGAATGTCAATACATACAATCAAACAGGTGAGAAAACAGGGCAAATGAAATTGCCTAAAGAGATTTTTGAAAAAGATTTTAAGCCGGATTTAGTACATCAGGTGATTGTTGGTATGCAATCTAATAAAAGACAAGGGACTGCCCACACTAAAGATAGGGGAGAGGTAAGGGGCGGAGGCAAAAAGCCTTGGAGACAAAAAGGAACTGGCAGAGCCAGGCATGGCTCAATTCGTTCACCTTTGTGGATTGGCGGCGGCGTAACCTTTGGTCCCAGGAAAGAAAGAAATTACAAAAAGAAAGTTACTAGAAAGATGAAACAAGGCGCTTTGCAAAGCGTTTTGTCTCAGAAAATAAAAGACAAAGAGCTTTTTGTGATTGATGGGTTAAAGCTTGGAAGCCCCAAGACCAAGGAGTTAGCAGAAATATTGGATAATTTGGCTCAAAAGCTAACAAAAAAAGAATTTAAAAAGGTTCTTTTGATAATTAATAAGAAAGATGAAAAATTGCTTAGAGCGGCAGGCAATCTTAAAGGACTTAAGGTCAAGGAAGCCAGGAATTTAAATGCTTTGGATGTTTGTTTGTTTCAGAACTTGATTATTGAAAAAGATTGTCTTAAAACTATTGAGGATTTAGTTTCAAAATAACATGTCTTTATTTGATGTATTTAAAAAGAAGTCAACTGAGGAGAAGAAACCGGAACCAAAGGTAGAACAAGGAGCTAAGAAAGCGATTAAGAAAGCACCTAAGAAGAAAATTGAGAAAGCGGCACCTAAGAAGGCGCCTAAGGAAAAGATTGAGAAAGCAGTACCTAAGAAAAAGCCTATTCTAAAAGCCAGTAAAGCTTGGCAAAGCTTGGTAGCCCCTCATGTTACCGAGAAAGCTACTGTTTTAACTTCCAAAAATCAGTATGTTTTTAAAGTTTTTACGAGAACTAATAAGGTCCAGATTAAAGAAGCGGTAGAATCTCTTTATAATGTAAAAGTAGAAGGCGTCAAGGTTTTGAACGTTAAGCCTAAAAAGAGAAGATTGGGCAGGACAAAGGGCGTTAAGCCGGGCTATAAAAAAGCTATCGTTACTGTTAAAAAAGGACAAGAAATAGAGATTTTACCAAGATAAGACTATGGCTAAACATAAACCAACAACTCCAACGAGAAGACACGCTACTAAGAAGGATTTTTCCAGAGTGACAAAGAAAAAACCCGAAAAGGGCTTGATTAAGATTTTAAAAAAGAAATCAGGCCGCAATAATCAAGGCAGAATTACTGTCAGACATCAAGGTGGAAGAGCAAAGCGTTTTTATCGTATGGTTGATTTTAAACAAAAAAAGCTTAACCAAGAAGCCGTGGTAAAAGCGATTGAATATGATCCCAATAGAACTGCTTATATCGCCTTATTAGAATATTCAGATGGAGAAAAAAGTTATCGTTTAGCGCCTAAAAAACTTAAGGTTGGTGATAAGGTTATGGCCGCAGAGAATGCAGAGATAAGGCCCGGCAACAGGTTAAAGCTTAAGAATATTGCCATTGGCACAGAGATTTATAATATTGAGCTCCAGCCGGGCGCTGGCGGTAAATTAGTTCGTTCTGCTGGCGCTTCGGCTAGCATAATGGGAACAGAAGGGAAGTATATGGCTGTGAAAATGCCTTCTGGCGAGCTAAGAAAGATTAATAAAGAATGCTTTGCCTCAATCGGTGTTGTGTCCAGAACAGAACATAGATATGAAAGGGTTGGCGGCGCCGGAAAGAGCAGGCATAAAGGCAGAAGGCCGACAGTCAGAGGTTCAGCCATGTCTCCGGTTGATCATCCTCACGGCGGGGGTGAGGGCCGAGCAGGAATTGGCTTAAAATATCCTAAAACTCCTTGGGGCAAGCCGGCTTTAGGCAAAAAGACAAGAAAGCGAAAACATACAGATAAATTTATCATTAAAAGACGTTGAAATTTCTAAATAAAAATTTATTCATTAATATATTTTAAATATGTCAAGAAGTTTGAAAAAAGGTCCCTATATCGATGAAAAACTAATGAAAAAACTGGAAGCCAGGAAAAAAGGAGATAAAACCCCTATTAGAACTTGGGCGAGGAGTTGTGTAATTGTGCCGGAAATGGTAGGTTTTAATTTTGAGGTGCACAATGGTAAAGATTTTATTTCGGTAAATATCAGAGAAGACATGGTAGGTCATAAGCTGGGTGAATTTTCGCCGACCACTAAATTCATTAGGCATGGTGGAAGGATGCAGAGAGAACAAGAGGCCTCCCAAAGAGCCAAAGGCAGGACAGTTTAGCGAATAACGATGGTTAAACAGGCAACAGCAAAACTTAATAGGTTAAGAATAGCTCCCAGAAAAGTTAGGGTGGTGGCTGATTTAATCAGGGGCCAAAAGGCGCTTAAGGCCTTGGCGGTTTTGCGTTTTACTCCTAAAAGAGCGGCAAAGCCCTTAAGAAAGCTTTTAGAGTCAGCTCTTGCAAATTCCAAGGAATTGGGGTTAGATGAAAAGAAATTGTATATAAAGAAAATCACCGTTGACCAAGGTCCTACGCTTAAGCGCTGGAGAGCTAGGGCTATGGGCAGGGCTAACACTATTCAGAAAAAAACCAGCCACATTACCATTGTTTTAGAAGAAAAGAATGAGTCATAACGTTCATCCAAAAGCATATAGATTGAGAAGAAATTCTGATTGGAGTTCTAGATGGTTTGCCCATAAACATCCTTCTAAATATTTAGAAGAGGATTTTAAGATTAGAAGATTTTTAAATCAGTCTTTAAAAGATTCGGGCATTGAGAAAATTGAAATAGAGCGTTCCCCAAATGAAACCCTAATTATTGTTTTCACTTCTAGGCCTGGATTGGTTATTGGACGGGGAGGGGAGCAAGTAGAACAGCTAAAAAGAAAATTAGAACAAAAAGTTTTAAGAAATAAAGATAAAAAGCACGATTTAAAGATTGAGGTGCAGTCAATCAAGAATCCTTGGCTGAGCGCTTCCTTGATTGCTCAATGGATTGCCCAAAGGATTGAAAAAAGAATGCCCTTTAGAAGAGTTATCAAACAAGCCATTTCTACTGCAGAGAGCTATAAAGAAGTCAAGGGGGTCAGAGTTCAAGTGTCTGGACGCTTAAATGGAGTAGCTATTGCCAGAACTGAATGGGTACAAAAGGGCAGTCTTCCTAGAAATACTTTAAGAGCTGATATTGATTATGGTTTTAGTCAAGCCAGATGCACTTATGGAGTAATAGGCGTAAAGGTTTGGCTTTACAAAGGCGAAAAATTTGAATAAACATGCTTTATCCCAAGAAAGTAAAATTTAGAAAAATGCAAAAAGGCCGCACTAAGGGCGTGGCTCAACGCGGCGCAGATATCGCTTTCGGAGATTATGCTTTGAAAGCAATGGAGCCAAAATGGATTAGTTCCCGTCAGATAGAAGCTGCCAGGAGAGCGATTATTAGGTACTTGAAGAAAGGGGGCAAGCTTTGGATTAGAATTTTTCCTGACAAACCGATTACTCGAAAAGGAGTTGAGGTTCCAATGGGCGGAGGAAAAGGTTCTGTTGAGTTTTACGCTTATCCTATTAAAAAGGGACGGATTATTTTTGAGTTAAGCGGAATAGATGAAACAATTGCCCAGGAAGCTTTTAGGAAAGCATCAGACAAATTACCGATTAAGACTAAATTTATTAAACGATGAAGGTAAAAGAATTGAGAAAAAAGAGTTCTAGTCAGTTAAGAAAATTAGAAGCCAATTTAAGAGAGAAACTGAGAGGCCTGCGTTTTGACTTGCAAGCTGGCAAGGTGAAAAATGTAAAAGAGATTCAGGCGACCAAGAAAGAAATCGCCCAAATATTAACTATATTAAACGACAATGCCAAAGAAACAACTAAAAGGTAAAGTAGTTTCTGACAAAATGGATAAGACAGTAGTTGTAGAGGTAGCTACGCAAAAGATTCACCCTAGATATAAAGGGAGATATTTGAGCCACAAACGCTATAAGGTTCACGATGAAAAGAATGAGTATGCAGTTGGCGATGAGTTAATCATTGAAGAAACTAGACCTCTAAGCAAGGATAAACATTGGATTGTTAAATCAAAGATATGATTCAAGATCAGACGATTTTAAATGTAGCCGATAATTCTGGAGCTAAGCTAGTTCAGTGTTTTAAGGTGCTTGGCGGCAGTAAAAGAAGATACGCCCAATTAGGTGATATTGTTGTTGTGGCCGTTAAAAAAGCAGAGCCGCGAAAGATAGTCAAAAAGCATGACAAAACGAGGGCTGTGATAGTGAGACAAAAAAAAGCTTTTCGTAGAGATGACGGTTCTTATATCCGCTTTGATGATAATGCAGTAGTAATTTTAGACGGCAAGACAAAAAAACCTAAAGGTGGTAGAATCTTTGGCCCTATTCCCAGAGAGATAAAAGAAAAGGGCTTTGACGAGATTGTCGCTTTAGCCAGAGAAATAATATGAAAATAAAAACAGGCGATACAGTTTTAATAATAGCAGGCGACGACAAATCTAGAACAGGAAAGGTTGTCAGCGTTTTCCCTAAAGAAAACAAGCTTTTGGTTGGAGGAATTAATATTCAGAAAAGGCATACAAGACCTAAAAAAGAAGGGGAAAAGGGGCAGATTGTGGAAAAGCCAGGACCGATTGCCGTATCTAATGTTAAGTTTGTCTGTCCTAAGTGCAATAAACCAACAAAATTAGCCGTTAAAAAAGAGGGTAAAAAGAAGCTAAGAGTTTGTAAAAATTGCGGCCAAACAGTATGAAACCTTTAAGAAAAAAATACAAAGAGGCAGTTGCTGAATTGAAAAAAGAACTTGGCTATAAAAATAATTTAGCTGTTCCCAGGATTAAAAAAGTGGTTGTTAACACTAGTTTTGGGCGCTTGGTTGCCGGTGAGACAGGTAAGGCTGCGGAAGCAATTTATAAATCAATGACCGAGGACCTAGCTTTAATTTGCGGACAAAGGCCGGTTTTAACCAGAGCCAAGAACTCAATCTCCAGTTTTAAGATAAGAAAAGGAATGATTATCGGAGCCAAGGTTACTTTAAGGGGCCAAAAAATGTATGATTTACTTGATAGATTAATCCATATCGTTTTGCCAAGAACCAGGGATTTCGCTGGAATTGATAAAAAATCTGTTGACCAAGAGGGTAATTTAACGATAGGCCTAAAAGAGCAAATTGTTTTTCCAGAAGTGAGTTCGGAAAAAGTAAGAAAGATTTTTGGTTTAGAGATTACTGTGGTTACCAATACTAATAATAAAAAGGAAGCCGAAGTTTTATTTGAACATTTAGGATTTCCTTTTAAGAGATAAAATGCCAAAAACATCAAAAATAGCAAAATCAAATAAGAAACCAAAGTATAGCACCCGAGAGGACAGGCGTTGTTTCCGTTGCGGTCGCAATAAAGGATATATCAGAAAATTTGGTCTTTGCCGGATTTGTTTTAGAGAAATGGCTAATAAAGGTTTAATTCCCGGGGTGAGAAAGTCTTCTTGGTAAATTAATAAATATCTATGACTGATCCTATTGCAGATATGTTAAATAGAATAAAGAATGCCCAGGCCGTAAAAAAGCTCTATCTTGACGTTCCTTATTCTAATCTAAAAAGCAGAGTGGCCAAGGTTTTATCAGACCACGGTTTTATTGGTGCAGTAGAGAAAAAATATAGTAAAACCCGAAAGGTTATTAGGATAGAATTAAAATATAAAAATGGCCAAGGCTTGATTACTGACATCAAAAGAATTTCTAAGCCCGGCAGAAGAGTTTATGTTCCTGTTAAAGAAATTAAGCTTTCTTCTAAGGGCGGAGGCATGATTGTTATTTCCACTCCCAAAGGGGTGATGAGAGCCAGAGACGCCAGAAAACAAAGAGTGGGTGGAGAATTAATAGCTGAAATTTGGTAATATGTCTAGAATAGGAAAAAAACCAATTAAGATACCGCAAGGAGTTGAAGTCAAGATTGAAGGACAGCAGGTGGAAGTTAAGGGACCCAGAGGGGAGCTCTCTTTAACCGTTAAACCAGCAATTAAACTTAAACTTCAAGATAAAGAACTTAGTTTAAAGGTTGATAAACAAGACAAGCAGACAAGAGCTTTTTGGGGACTATTTAGGAGCTTGATTAACAATGCTGTTTTAGGCGTTACCAAGGGCTTTGAAAAACAGCTAGAGATTCAAGGGGTTGGCTATAGGGCCAAATTAGAAGGCAACAAGTTAGTTTTAGAACTTGGTTTTTCTCACAATATTGAAATTGAAAAGCCAAAGGATATTGAATTTAAAGTAGAGAAAAACATCATTGCCATATCTGGAATTGACAAACAATTAGTTGGCCAAAAAGCAGCCGAGATTAGGGCTTTAAAGCCAGCCGAGCCGTATAAAGGAAAAGGGATTAGATATGTGGGTGAAGAAGTAAGAAGAAAAGTCGGTAAACGGGCAGCTGGCGCTGGGGGCGCTACTTAAAGAGTATGACCTTAAGACAAAGGAGACACAAAAGAATAAGAGCTAAAGTTTACGGCACTGCTGAAAAGCCTCGGCTTTGTGTTTTTCGCTCCAATAAGCATATCTATGCTCAGTTAATAGATGATGAGAATAACAAGGTTATTGCTTCAGCTTCTGATGCAAAAGTTAAGAAAGGTAAAAAGCTTGAAAAAGCCCAAAAAGTAGGCGAGCTTATTGCTAAACTTGCTAAAGAGAAAAAAATTAAAAAGGTTGTTTTTGATAGGGCTGGATATAAATATCATGGTCGAGTCAAGTCCTTAGCTGAGGCAGCCAGAGAAAAAGGATTAAGTTTTTAATATGAGATCTATAGATAACAAAAGATTTAGCAGAAAACAAAGAGATGAATATAATTCTAAGCTTTTAGCATTAAATCGAGTAGTCAGAGTCACTGCTGGCGGCAAACAGCTTCGTTTTAGAGCTGTGGTAGTAGTGGGCAATCAGAAGGGCAAAGTGGGAGTGGGCGTAGCTAAAGGATTAGATGTGGCTCAGGCTGTTGATAAAGCTACAGCTAGAGCTAAGAGAGAAGTAATTGTGGTGCCAATGGAGAACAAAACCATTCCCCATGAGGTTAGGGCTAAATACAGCTCTGCTGAGGTTTTGCTGCGTCCCCAGAATCCAGGCAGGGGTTTAGTAGCAGGCGGCACGGTAAGAACCATTTGCACTTTGGCTGGCATTGAAAATATTTCTTCTAAGATTTTAGGCGGCACTAGAAATAAGTTGAATAATGCCAGAGCTACCATAGAAGCTTTGAAAAAATTAAGACCATTAGCGTTTTATGCAACTACATCAACTAAAACCAAAGCACCAGAGAAAAAATAAAAAACGCGTTGGCCGTGGAGGTAAACGCGGCACTTATTCAGGAAGAGGCAATAAGGGACAGCTTTCCAGAGCAGGAAACAGTCTTCAGCCCTTGGTAAAACAATATATTAAAAAATATCCTAAACTTAGAGGTTATCGTTTTAATGTTATTAATAAAGAATTTGAAATTGTTAATTTGGGAGAGTTGGACAAAAATTTTAAAGAAGGGGAAGTAGTCACTCCCTCAAGCTTGCTTGAAAAGGGGCTGGTAGCTAAAATAAAAGGAAAGAGACCTAAAATTAAAATTTTGGCTAAAGGCAAGTTAACTAAAAAATTAGAATTTAAAAACTGTTCCTTTTCTAAGAAGGCCCAAGAGGAAATATCTAAATTATGAATTTTTCAAAAGCGCTTCAAATTTTTAGAATCAAGGAATTAAGGAAAAAGATTTTTTTCGTTTTGGCGATTCTGGCCTTATTTAGATTAATGGCTAATATTCCTGTCCCTGGTGTCCAGGTTCAGGATTTAGAAAGCTTTTTTGAGAGATTTCAGATGTTTGGCCTAGTCAATGTTTTTACTGGGGGCACTTTGTCTAAACTTTCTATTGTGATGCTTGGCATTGGCCCTTATATCACCGCTGTTATTATCCTTCAGCTCTTGACTATGATTTTCCCTGCCTTAGAGCGATTGTATAAAGAGGAGGGGGAAGCTGGTCGGAAAAAATTTAACCAATACGGACGCTATTTAACCATTCCTATGTCTATTGCGCAGGGCTATGGTATGCTCAATCTTTTGCAAAGCCAGGGAGCGATTAGCGGCTTGAATTCTATGACTATGCTGGCTTCTGTGCTTACAGTTACTGCTGGCACGATTTTTTTGGTCTGGCTAGGTGAAATGATTTCTGAAAGAGGGATTGGTAATGGGGTTTCTCTTTTGATTTTTGCCGGTATTGTTTCTAATATTCCGGCCAATATTTGGCAGTTTAAGCAGTCCTGGGATCCTAATAATATTCCCGGCTATTTATTCTTTTTTGCGGTTGTTTTTGTAATAATTTTTGGAGTGGTTCTGGTTACGGAAGCTAGGCGCAATATACCGATTTCTTACGCTAAGAGAGTGAGGGGCAACAGAATCTATGGAGGCGCTTCCACTTATTTGCCAATGAATGTTAATCCAGCCGGGGTTATTCCTATTATCTTTGCTCTTTCCATTCTTGTTTTTCCGAGTATGATTGCTAGATTTTTGGCTGGCGCTTCAGGAATTGTCGGTCACATTGCCGAAACTGTAGCTAGTTTTAGTTTTCAGAATTTTCCAGTGGTCTGGACACTCATTTATTTTATTATGGTTTTTGTTTTTACCTATTTTTATACAATGATTACCTTTGACCCAGAAGCGATATCTTCTAATTTGAAGAAAATGGGCGGTTTTGTTCCCGGTATCAGGCCGGGCAGTTCTACTTCCCATTTTCTCTCCTATATCCTTCACAGAGTTTTGTTTATTGGGGCGGTCTTTTTAAGTGTTGTAGCTGTAATGCCCTATATTGTTCAAGCCATTACTCCGGTTCAGGCCTTTAGTTTTTTAGTGGGCGGCACCTCTATTTTGATTATGGTGGCCGTAATTTTAGACACCGTAAAACAAATAAATGCTCAACTACAAATGAGAGAATATGAAACAATCTAAAAGCATTATTATACTGCTTGGTCCTCCTGGCTCCGGAAAAGGAACTCAGGCCTCAATTTTAGCTGATAAACTCGGCTTTTATTATTTTGAAACAAGCAAAATTATTGAAGAGAAAGTTATGAACGCCGCTAAAAATGACATAGAGGTGGTAAATGGCAAAGAATATTCTTTATTAGAAGAAAAGCAATTTTGGCAGAAAGGGCTTCTTTGTTCGCCTCCTTTAGTGGCTTTTTGGGTT
>Ga0190359_1002137_pt1 | contig 11934 bp, 13 predicted proteins | sample 48721823_MG_FD_161269 | JGI IMG/M metagenome (GOLD analysis project Ga0190359, IMG submission 161269) | Hydrothermal vent microbial mat bacterial communities from Southern Trench, Guaymas Basin, Mexico - 4872-18-2-3_MG | ecosystem: Environmental > Aquatic > Marine > Hydrothermal vents >...
CAAAAACAACGCAGCGAACAAAAAATCCAAGCTTGCGAGATATATAGCCAAACTTCAGTAGAAAATTAAAGAAAGCAATTAACCGAGATAGCCTTTTAAGACTAAGGAGCGGGAAGAGTGTCTAAGCTTTCTTATTGCCCGTTCTTTTATTTGTCTCACTCTTTCACGGGTAAGGTTTAACTTCTCCCCTATTTCTTCAAGAGTCATAGGAGTATCCTGATCAATCCCAAAATACAGACGAACTATCAAGGCTTCGCGAGGTTCCAGAGTTTCAAGCGCCTTTTTTATCTCCTGTCTGAAAGAAATTTCCATCAGGAACTTGTCTGGACCGGATGCATCGGGGCTCGAAATAAAGTCACCAAGAGTTGTTTCCTTGTCCGGTCCCACAGGGGTTTCCATACTGACAGATCCCTCGCTGAATTGCCTTACCGCATCTATATCAATGTTCTCTTCTTTCAGAATGTTCTCTATTTCTTCCTGAGTTGGCTCCCTTTCATATTCCTGCTCAAACTCCGAGGTTATCCTAGTAATTTTGTTAATATTTCCAATTACATTCAGAGGTAATCTAACTATCCTTGCCTGCTCAGAGATAGCCTGCAGGATTGTCTGTCTGATCCACCATACTGCATAGGAAATGAATTTAAACCCCCTCGTTTCATCGTATCTTCTGGCTGCCTTTATTAAACCTATGTTTCCTTCGTTTATCAAATCCTCAAGTGAAAGCCCCTGGTTCTGATACTTCTTAGCAACAGAAACCACAAAACGCAGATTAGCTCTAAGTAATCTGTCGAGCGCTTCTGTATCTCCCTTTTTAACTTTTCTTGCGAGCTCAACCTCTTCTTCAGGCGAAAGGAGTTCCTCTTTGCTAATTTCGTTGAGATACCTTTTCAGAATCTGGCTCCTGGTGTACGGTCCCTTTCTGCCTTTTATACTTTCCTTTCCGCCCGTCATTCTAACCTTCTCCTTTGTTAATGGTTTAAATTTATATACTCTACTCCTTGAATGAACGAGCCTTGTATAGACATTTAAACATAAATTCTAATCCAAATTTTGTCAAGAACTATTCGGGGGACAGGATAATTTGCGAATTATATGCCTGTCTTTGTTCCATAATGTCACTTGATGAATTGGACCTATGTCCCTATGCAAAGTTGCAATTCCCTCCTTTTTAGTTGTGTTGGTGGATCTAATGCAACAACTAAGACAATTCTACCCCGTTTCTTACATTATTTTGTACCACAATATCCACGACTTTTCCATTTCTTTACTTCTCGTTTCAGAAGGGGTTAGCAAAATAAGGGGGCGCCCCCTGCATTTTTATCCTTTATACCACCTCAGAATTGCATTTACAGTTGCGTTTATCACCGGATATGCTACTGGTGAGGATGTGAGGAGTGGATGTGTTCCTATCTGAAGGGTATCAATCTCCATATCAGTCATCCTGTTCTGGATTATGACTGAATACATATTCACAAGTTCACCAACAGAATCTCCGCCTCTTACCTGTGCACCCAGCAGCATGTGGGAGTATTTTGAGTATATGAGTTTTGTGTAAATCTTCGAAGCACCTGGTAATTTCCCAGGATGTCTGTCAACGGTTTCGTTTATTCCCACCACATAATCAATGCCGATCCTCTTTACCTGCTCCTCTGTTAGGCCAGAAACACCGAAGGCAGTGTTCCCAATCTTTGTGGAGAATGTCCCAAGTGTTCCAGAGAATCCCTTTATGACCTTTATTTCAAAGAGATTTGAGCCTGCCAGCCTTCCCTGGGCCATTGCAGTTGAAGCAAGCATGATTTTTGAATATTCTCCTGTGAAGCAGCATCTTTTCACTGCACAATCACCAACTGCAAAAATATCCTCTCTGCTTGTTCTCAGATATTCATCCACAACTATTCCATATCTTCCTTCTATCTTCAGCTCTAATTGTTTTGCAAGTCCAAGGTTTGGTCTGTAACCAGCAGCAATGACAACGGCATCCCCTGGGATTTTCCTATCATTGTCAAGCAAGACACCATCGACAGATTCTGCACCTGCTATCTCTTTTACAGTAACCCCTGTAAAGACTTCTGCACCCAGAGAAGCGAGAATCTCTTCTGCCATATCACCGAATTCTCTGTCCATGGCAAGAGGGAGGAGAGATGGAAGTTTTTCAATCACATAAACCTTTTTCCCTGCCTTGAGGAGTTCATCTGCCACCTCAATCCCTATAAATCCACCACCAATAATGATAACAGTTCCAGCTTCATTTAGCCCCTTTTTCATCTTCTCAAGGTAGTTTTTCTCCTTTTTAACGAACCATACATTCTTTTTATCTATACCTGGTATAGGAGGAATAAAAGGAACTGAGCCTGTAGCAATCACAAGTTTCCTGAATGTTATCTTTTCACCTGAAGCGAGTTCAAGACTATGGTCATCAGCGTTCACAACCTCGTCAATAATCAGGTCAATGTTGTTTTTATTAATTGGCGCATCAGGCAGTATGTCATCTTCAACCTTTTCAAGTGTGTGGATTGTGTAGGGAATCCCACATGGAATCATAGCAATTTCTTCCTTCCTGATGAGTGCCATTTTTTTGTCAGGATAGGTATTCCTTGCTGAAATTCCAGTAGTGATCCCTGCTGGACCACCACCCACTATAACGACATCATACTCTTTCATATCTACCTCCTCGTATATTATGTTTGATATTTTGTAGAAAAAATCAGGAAAGTACTTGAAAAATATAGGGGTTCTGGTGGGATTAGGTAGGAGGAGTTGATAGATGTTATGCTTTCCCTCCTTGCGGCTTTGTCTGCTTGATAAAGTTTACAGCTCTGATCTCTATCCAAACTTTTTATTATCGTCTCCCTCGGCCTTTATTTTATTATACTCTTCTTCTTTGGCTTTCAGTTTTTTCTCAAGATCTTTGATCTCCTTGACAATGGCCCTCATATTTTCGCTGATTTCGATCCTTTTTTTGTCTGAATCTTTTATTTCATCGTAAACCAAGCTGCCCAGTTCGGCTTGTTTTTTCTCGACATCTTTCTTAATCTGAAAGATTTCAAGCCTTATCTTGCCAAGCCTTGTAACCTCCTCGGCTCTGTCCGCTGCTTCCCTGGTTATCTCGCTTGCTTTTTTTAGTACACCATCCATTGTCTTTTTTAAGCTTTTCCAGATGTTTCCCATACTTTAACCTCCATTTTAAATTATCCTGTTCAAGTTATCTTAAACGATTGTGATAGTCAAGCATAAATGAGAGAAGGAAATTCACCACGATAATTTTTAAAAGTTTTTAATGAAAGCATCTATAAGGCAGATACAATTGTTTTTTCAAAGGTTTGTTTTTTATTAACCTAAATGGTAAAGGTTGAGTTATTAATTTCACTATAGAATCATTAGAATTTGTTATATTAAGATTCGATTTTGAGGTATTTGTTATGAAGGATATAAAGTTAGCATCAAAAGAGAGCGGGACAAAAAGAACAATAATTGAAGTAAATGGAGTGCGTATAGGGGAAAGATTGGTAGTTATTGCCGGCCCCTGTGCTGTTGAGAGTGAGTACCAGCTGATGAAAACCGCTGAAGCTGTGAAGAAAGCTGGTGCAGATATGCTGCGAGGGGGTGCTTTTAAACCCCGGACTTCTCCATACTCTTTTCAGGGACTTGGTCTGAAGGGATTGAAGATCCTTGAGAAAGCAAGGAAAGAGTTTGATTTACCAGTTGTAACCGAGGTTCTGGATTCAAGAGATGTTAACTGGATTTGTGAATATGTGGATGTATTACAAATTGGTGCCCGGAATATGCAGAACTTTTCTCTGCTTAAGGAGGTAGGAAAGGTAAACAAGCCCGTTTTGCTGAAAAGAGGAATGTATTCTAAAATGAGCGAATGGCTTAACTGTGCAGAGTATATCCTTTCGGAAGGTAATCCCAATGTCATCTTATGTGAAAGGGGGATCAGGACATTTGAAACATATACACGGAACACACTGGATCTGAGTATTGTTCCTGCAGTCAAGGAAATTTCTCATCTACCAGTTATAGTTGACCCTTCCCATGCCACAGGTAGAGTAAGTTTGATAAAACCTATGAGTCTTGCAGCAATTGCTGCGGGTGCTGACGGTTTACTAATTGAAGTTCATTATAAACCTGAAGAAGCTTTGAGCGATAAGGATCAACAGTTAACTCCTGATCAGTTTCAGGAACTGATGGAAGAGGTGCGGGAACTTTATAGCAATATGAAGTAATCGGGAGGGTTGCCAGTTGAGTCCTACAGGAAACGTAAGTGAGGTACTCATAAAAACGAAAGCCTCGACCTCAAGGATTCTTATAGGTGAGAGCATAGAGAATCTTGGTAATTACGTCTCTGGCAGGGCTATCTTGCTTGTTGATAAAAATGTTCAGAAGTTGTATAAGGATTTTTTTAAAAACTACGACCGTATACTAATTGAACCCGGTGAGAATTCGAAATCGCTTGATGGATTGAAGAATATTTATGGACAGCTTCTGGAGAAAGGGGTTGATAGATCCTGGTTCATCATTGGGGTTGGAGGTGGTGTGGCAACTGATATCGCCGGGTTCGTGGCTTCCACTTATATGAGAGGATTGCGATTTGGTTTCGTTTCTACCACGCTTCTGGGGCAGGTTGATGCAAGTATAGGTGGGAAAAATGGGATTAACTTTGAAGGCTACAAGAACATAATCGGGGTATTCAGGCAACCGGAGTTCGTTATATGTGATACAGAGTTTTTGAAGACTCTGCCTGGAAAGGAACTGGTGAATGGGTTTTCTGAGATAATAAAGTACTCGTTGATAGCGGATTCGGAACTCTTTGACTATCTGGATTCAAGCTACGAAAGTATCCTGGCCCTTGAACCCTCGAGTATTCACCAGGTGATAAAAAGGTGTGTTGAAATAAAAGCTGATATTGTAATGCGGGACGAAAAAGAGTCTTTCGAACGAAGAAAACTTAATTTTGGGCATACAATTGGACATGCTATAGAGAAACTTTCAGGTATCAGCCACGGGATGGCAGTTAGTATCGGGATGGTTGCAGCTTTGAGGATTTCCAGGGCAGTTTCCGGATTAAAGAAAGAAGATGAAGAAAGAGCTGTGTCACTCCTCAGGAAGTATGGCTTGCCCACCGATTTTTCATATGGTATTGATGAGATAATGGGTGCAATTAGAAAAGATAAGAAAAAAGAAGTAGATTCGATTTACTTTGTGCTACTGGAAGAGGTAGGCAAGAGTATAATTCGTAAAATGAAGTTTGGGGATTTAAAGAAGGTGCTGGATGATTTGTGTTAGTCTTCCTTTTGTCGACGAAAAAACTGTGGACAGGTTACTGGATCAAAAGTTTCTTGTAGAGGTGCGCCTCGACCTTGCTAAGGATAAATCAGCCTTCTGCAAAGTCATAAAGAAGTATAAACAGATCGTAGTAACCTACCGAGGTGGGGATGACATAGCTGTGCGTGCAAAGTTTTTTGAAAAGGCTATTGACTGCGGAATAGCTTACGTTGATCTGGATATTACTGACAGCGAGTTAAAAAATATACTTGAAGAAAAATTAAAGAATAGCCCCACCAGGCTTATTCTATCTTACCACAACTTTGATGTTACTCCGGCTAAGGAAAAACTGGTTGATATCTACGAGAAATGTCGTTCCGAAGGCGCGGATATAGTAAAAATTGTTACCATGTCAAACGGAGTAGCAGATAATGCGGTTATTATGTCTCTTTATGAGTTCAGTCAGGGTGATATAATAGCGTTCGGGATGGGAAATAAAGGCAAGATTACAAGAATTATCGCACCTTTTCTTGGGGCTCCATTCACCTATGCCTGTTATAGTAGAGGTAAAAAGACAGCTCAAGGGCAGATAGATTACAAAAGCCTTAAGGATATGATAGCGACGATAGAAAAATATCTATGAGCATTTTTGGTGTAATTGGAAAGCCAATATCCCACAGTAAAAGCCCTAACTTGATGAACTTGTATTTTAGGCTCTCTGGGCAGACTGGATTTTATTTGAGGCTTGCTCTCAACAACATTGGAGAATTGAGAAAGTTCTTCGAATTGCTGAAGCTAAAAGGAGTTAACGTTACGTCCCCTTTTAAGGAAGATGCTTTTTCATTCGTTGATAAGGTTAGTGAAGAGGCAAAGTGGGCAAATGCTGTAAATACAATCGTGGTCAATGAGAGTGGGGAATCCTCCGGATATAACACAGACTTTAGTGGAGTAAAGTATGTGTTCGATAGATATAATGTAAGTGTTAAGGGTAAAAGAGCAGTGGTTATTGGTCTGGGAGGTGCTGGTAAAGTTTGCGCTCGTGTTTTGAAAGATGAAGGCGGAGAGGTTACGGTTGTGAATAGAACCTTAGAGAAGGCCAGAAATTTTGCCTTGCAGGAAGGTTGTTCTTATGCTCCCATTGACTATCTGGAAGATGTGGTAAAGGAGGTTGATATTGTCATCTCGGCACTACCCCGTGGCGTTGACCTGATTAAGGAAGAGTGGCTCCGACCTGGGCAGGTATTTATGGATGCGAATTATGGTGTTTCCTCGTTAAAGAATGTTGCAAAAGAGAAGGGTTGTGTAGTTGTTGACAGTTTATACTGGCTTGTTGGACAGTCGATTCCTGCATTTGAGATATTTACCGGAAGGAAAATTAACACTGATGAGGTTAGTTTCTCGGAAGTTTTGAAAGGGAGAGATTTTGATGCGATAGCCATTATCGGGTTTATGCTTTCGGGTAAGACTGCAGTTGGTAGAGTGCTTGCTGACAGACTTGGATGGGAGTTTGTTGATCTTGACGCTACCATTGAGGCAAGAGCCGGCAAGAAAATAAGGGATATATTTGAGCAAGACGGCGAGGAAAAGTTTAGGTTAGCTGAGAGCGAGATACTCAGAAGAACAATTGGTAGAAAAAAGGTTGTCTCCTGTGGCGGAGGAGTAGTGATACAGAGAGAAAACAGAGAGCTCTTAAAACGAAAATGTTTTAATATATGGCTTCTTTGTTCTGTGGACGAGGCTCTCAAGAGGAAAACATCCGATGATAGACCGCTATTAAATGTTGAAGATACCAGAAAAAGAGCGTACGAAATCTTTAAAAGCAGGATTGAATTTTACGCTGATGTTTCTGATATTGTTATTTTAAATGAAGGTAAGAATTTAAGTGAGGTTGTAGAAAGGTTGTATGAAGAGATCCGTATTGCCCTCATCAGTTGAAGGAATTGTAAAAGCTCCTGCTTCCAAAAGCATGATGATAAGGGCGGTTGCGGCAGCCACGCTTGCGGATGGGGTATCGACATTACGGAATCCTTCTGACTGTAGGGATGCTATTGCGGCTATAGAAATTTCGAAATCTATTGGTGCTAAGGTAGATAGCCAGGATGAGTTAGTCAAAATTGAGGGGACAGGTGGGAAAATTCGCCTTGTTAATGACATAATCAATTGCAAAGAAAGTGGGTTATGTGTAAGATTATTTACTCCTGTTATTTCTCTTGGTGACAAGGAGACGCTTATAACTGGTGAAGGAAGCCTGTTGCGAAGACCAGTTGGAATGATGAAAGAAGCGCTTCGTAGGATGGGAGTCGATTTTGAAGACAACGAAGGTAAATTACCTATAAGATTGAAGGGACCCTTAAGAGCGGGAAAGGTGAATGTAGATGGTTCAACAAGTTCTCAGTTTGTTTCAGGACTGCTTTTTGCTCTGCCCTTAGTTGATGGTAAGTCGGAGATAGAAGTTATCAACTTGAAAAGTAAACCTTATATTGATATGACTCTGTCAGCCCTGTCTGATTTTGGAGTGAATGTTAAAAATGATGGATACAGGGTGTTTTATGTTGAGGGGACACAGGAGTATAAAGCCCAAGAGTATTATGTTGAAGGAGATTGGAGCGGAGCCTCCTTTCTTCTTGTAGCAGGAGCGATTGCTGGAAGAGTTAGGGTAACAGGGCTAAAGGTTGATTCTTTGCAGGCTGACCGGGCGGTTATGAATGTACTGCACATGGCTGGTGCTGTGGTGAAAGAGGGAAAAAATTACGTAGAAGCATCCTATGGAACTTTGCGGGGGTTTGATTTTGATGCCACGGAGTGTCCGGATTTGTTTCCTCCTCTGGTAGCGCTCGCATCATGCTGCAAAGGAAGAAGCAAAATTAAAGGGGTACACAGATTGGTCTATAAAGAGAGTAATAGGGCAGAAGCATTGCTCGAAGAGTTTCGAAAGATGGGGGTACGTTTAAGTGTAGAAAATGATTATATAGTAGTAGATGGTGAAGAGCAACCTGAAGGAGGGAGAGTTTCATCGCATAATGATCATCGTATTGCGATGGCGTGTGCTGTTGCGGGACTGGCTTCAAAGGAGGGAGTTGTAATTAGTGGAGCTGAGGCAGTTGAAAAATCATATCCAACATTTTTTGAAGATATCAAAAAGTTAGGAGCTAAAGTAAGGTGAATACTTTTGGCAGGATATTCAAAGTAAGTATTTTCGGTGAGTCTCATGGGAAAGCTGTTGGGGTTCTGGTTGATGGTTGCCCTGCAGGAATAGAGCTAAATGAAAAAGATTTTTCAGATGATCTTAAAAGAAGAAAAGGGGGTGGTTACGGGAAAACCGAGAGGATTGAAGAGGACAGACCAATAATACTTTCTGGTGTTTTTAATGGTAGAACAACCGGTGCTCCTATAATGGTTATTTTCGAAAATAAAAACGTGCGCCCTGCAGATTACGAGGCACTAAAAAACCTTCCTCGCCCGGGCCATGCGGACTTCGTTGCATTTAAAAAGTATGGTGGCTTTAGCGATTATCGAGGAGGAGGCCACTTTTCAGGCAGGCTGACCGTTGGGCTTGTGGGAGCGGGTGTAATTGCCAAAAAGGTCACTACCCCTGTAAGGTACAGAGCTGAAGTCATGGAGGTCGGAGGAAGTAGTGAAATAGGTAAGCCCATAAGGGAAGCAAAACAAAACGGTGATTCTGTTGGTGGAATTGTCGAATGTGTGATTGAAAATGTCCCTGCAGGGTTAGGTGAACCTTTTTTCGATTCAGTAGAGTCTCTTTTGAGTCACATTGTTTTCAGTATTCCGGGGATTAAGGGAATTGAATTTGGAGCTGGGTTTACGGCTGCCCGGATGAGAGGCAGTGAGTATAATGATGAAATCATTAATATTGCGGGAAGAACCGCAACAAACAATGCTGGTGGAATAAATGGTGGAATAACAAATGGTAATTCAGTGGTCTTTAGAGTAGCTGTAAGACCGACAGCGAGCATTTTGAAGAAGCAAAAGACGATAAATCTGGAGACTGGGAAAGAGGAAGAAATTTCTGTTAAAGGTAGGCATGATGTATGTATTGCTTTGAGATTTCCTGTTATTCTCGAAGCTGTCTCTGCAATTGTCTTTGCTGATTTGATGCTGATTGAACAGAGAGTGGCAAGAGTGTTCAGAAAAGGGGTGTAGATATGAAAATTTTCGTGATGGGTGTAGGCAGGATGGGAGCATGGCTTGTTGAAGAGTTTTGTCATGACTATGAGGTAGCAGCGTATGATATCGACTCACGTAGGATGAAATACCTATTTAATGCTCAAAGATTCACAAGTCTGGAAGAGGTTAAAAAGTTTAATCCTGATCTGGTGATAAATGCTGTTAATCTGCAGCATACTATAAAAGCTTTTGAGGATGTTTTGCCTTATGTTCGAGAAGATTGTATACTCTCAGATATAACAACAGTGAAATTTGAGGTTCAGAGATTTTATAAAAAGGTTAGAAGACGGTTTGTTTCAACCCATCCAATGTTTGGCCCAACCTTTGCGAACATCCGAGATCTTAGAGATGAGAATGCGATAATAATTACAGAATCTGACGAGGAAGGGAAAAAGTTCTTTAGGAATTTCTATGGGAGTTTGAATCTTAACATTTATGAGTATTCATTCACAGAGCACGATGAAATTACCTCATATTCCCTGGGTACACCCTTTGCCTCATCGCTTGTCTTTGCAGCTTGCATGAAGAAACAGGATGCTCCAGGGACAACATTTAAGAAACATTTAGCAATTGCAAGAGGATTATTATCTGAAGACGACTATTTGATTGCAGAGGTTCTGTTTAATCCTCATACTTTGAAACAGATCGAAAGAATAAATTCTCAGCTGTCATACCTTACCCACATTATCCGTGCAAGAGATTATGACGAAATGAAACGATTCTTGGACCGATTAAGAGAAAACATATGTGACATTCCCAGAAAAAGTTAATCCCCTATAACCTGTACATATATTTCTCTGGTCCGGGGTGCGTTATCATGGTCTATAACCACTATTTGCTGCCAGGTACCCAGAATTAGCCTCTTATTTGCAAAGGGAATAGTAACTGATGGTCCCATAAGAGATGCTCTGAGGTGGGAAAAGCCATTGTCATCTCCCCATGTTCTGGAGTGTCTTGTTTTCATGGTTGATGGGGCGATTTTTTCGAGAAGTTCTCTCATGTCTTCCACAAGAGCAGGCTCGTATTCGATAGTTGTGATGCTTGCAGTTGAGCCGATAGCGGAGACGCAGGCAAGACCACTGGTTATTCGGGAATTTGAGATGATTTCTTGCACTTTTTCTGTGATGTTGATGATATGACTAAAGCCTCTTGTTTGGAGGATTATTTTTTCACCATACGTTGTCATATTATTCCTCCGGCAGATTAACCCTGATTGGAATATAAAGAATTTTTGAGGGAAATGTTACAAAGATATAATCAAATTGGATTTTAGCTCAGGCAATGTAGATTAAATTGCATTTTTAATAAAAAAGGACCCTCTTTCAAATAGATTTTAAGAGGGATAAGATTAATTCCGACGCAATTAATTCACACCATCTAATTGATTGACACTATTGAGTAAGATTTATAAATTGCAAGCGTTTGCAAAGTTTTTTGGTAGGTAAACTTTGTGAGTGTCACAATAAAAGATATCGCAAAAAGGCTAAATATCTCTCCTTCGACAGTTTCCAGGGCATTGAGGGATCACCCTGACATCAGTCTGGAAACAAAAAGGAAAGTAATAGAATTGGCCAAAAAATTGGAATACAGGCCAAATGTTATTGCCAGAAGCCTCCAGACAAAAAAGACAAATCTTATTGGTATCATTGTACCTGAAATAAAACACCATTTTTTTTCTGCCGCTATCAGTGGTATTGAAGAAGTCGCATATAGAGAAGGGTATGCAATCATCGTGGCCAAGTCGAATGAGGATTTTAAGAGGGAAGAGATAAACATCAATGCCCTCGTTGAAAATAGGGTGGCCGGAATGCTTATTTCAATATCAGAAACTACCGTTGATAAAGAGCCTTTCCATATGCTAAAAAGGAGGGGTGTGCCGGTCGTTTTTTTCGATCGAGTTATCGAAGATATAGATTTCCCCAAAGTAGTTGTGGACGATTATAATGGGGCATTCAAAGCCGTAGAATATCTTATTAAGACAGGATACAGAAAAATAGCCCATCTTGCTGGTCCAAAGTTTTTGTCCATTAGCAAGCTCAGGCTGCAGGGATATATTGATGCTCTCAAGAAGTATGGGATTGATCCTGATGAACGCGGCATTATTCATGGTGGTCTACATGAAGAAGATGGAGCTATTGGATCTCACCGGTTGATTAATTCTTTTCCTGATGTTGAAGCAATATTTGCTGTTAATGATCCTGTCGCTATTGGGGCATGCATGGAGATAAAAAAACTTGGATACAAGATACCTGATAACATTGCAATAGTAGGGTTTTCCAATAACCCCATTTCATCAATGATAGAACCGGCGCTAACGACAATTGAACAACCGGCATATGATGTGGGTAAAACGGCCGCTAATGTGTTGATTGACCTCATTAGAAATCGTGGAAGAGAGATAAAACCAAGAACTATTGTTTTGAAGACAAAGCTGATTGTAAGGGATTCAGCATGAAACCTATATAAGGGAAGGAGAAAATTATG
>Ga0190359_1002138_pt1 | contig 11933 bp, 10 predicted proteins | sample 48721823_MG_FD_161269 | JGI IMG/M metagenome (GOLD analysis project Ga0190359, IMG submission 161269) | Hydrothermal vent microbial mat bacterial communities from Southern Trench, Guaymas Basin, Mexico - 4872-18-2-3_MG | ecosystem: Environmental > Aquatic > Marine > Hydrothermal vents >...
AAGGATTACACCTATTGCACCTATTGTTGTTGATAACAAAAAATAGTAATAAAATCCGCTTCGTGTTTGGCTAAAGATACCAAAGGCCATGCCTCTGTTTTTGACCAAAACTAAACTAAAAAATCCGGGGATTACAGAAAGGGTTTGATGCGCCTCTATGTGGGTAACGACCATCCATTTAGAAACCTGATCAAGGAGTAAAATAATCAGGGCTAGACCAATAAATAAGAGATAATCTCTTTTCAATGAAAAATTAGCAATTAAAAATTAGCAATTATCAAGCATCAGAGATTCGGAGCCCTGAAGCATACAAAATTTTGCGCAATTGCATAATTTACCCAAGTTACAGCTTCTTAACTTAAAGTAAGGCATTTTTAGCGCTTAATTGCATAGCCTGCACACATCTTTTACATAATGTAGGGTGATCTTTATCATGTCCTACCGTAGAATCATGAATCCAACACCTCTCGCATTTACTAAAAGGGGATGGCATTACCTTGATTACCAAACCAGGATATTCCTGGCTTTTGTAGCCTCCCTCAATTTTGCCTTCACCTACAAATTCAATAGCAGAAACAATACAGATAGACCTCAATTCATCCCTGTAATCTTGTAATCCCTGTAAAAGATTATGGGGTAGGGCCAAACTTACCGCTGCATCCAGGGAATGGCCAATGATCTTTTCATTTCTGGCGAGCTCCAGCGCCTTGGTAATCTCCTTACGAACATTTAATATTACCTCCCAGCGCTCGATCAGTGCGTTATCTTTAAGCTCCTCTCTGGGGGGTATAAATAAATCTGTATGGATGCTAATTGACTTCTCTTTATTATGAGTGTATTCCCATACCTCGTCAGCTGTAAAGGGGATGATGGGGGCCACAAGCCTGACAAGGCACTCCAGGATCTCATTCAAGGCTGTCTGGGCAGATCTTCTCTCTTTTGAATTAAAAGGGGTTGTATAAAGCCTGTCCTTTAAAATATCCAGGTAAAAGGAAGAAAGCGTAAGAACACAGAAATTATATACGGCCTGGTATATAGAATGATACTCAAATCTTTGGTATGATTCTATTACCTTTTCCGTTAATTCCTGAAGTTGGTGAAGGGCCCACCTATCAAGCTCTAGTAAATCCTGATAAGGGATGGCATCTTTTAAGGGATCAAAATCATAAAGATTCCCGAGCAAATACCTGAAGGTATTTCTAAGCCTCCGGTACGCCTCTGTCAACCTGTCTAAAATTTCCTGCGATAGGCGTATATCACCCCTATAGTCCTCAGAGGCTACCCAGAGCCTTAATATCTCAGCGCCATATTTATTAATGACCTCTTCCGGAGAGATAACATTACCCCGAGATTTGGACATCTTTCTTCCAATTCCGTCAACCACAAATCCATGTGTTAAGACAGATTTAAAGGGGGCTTTACCCCTTGTGCCTGCTGAACATAAAAGGGAACTGTGGAACCAGCCTCTATGCTGATCGCTTCCCTCCAAATATAAATCGGCAGGGTATCTCAGATAGTCCGCTCTACGTTCAAGGACAGTAAAGCTTACACCAGAGTCAAACCAGACATCCAGAATATCCGTCTCCTTCCTAAATGTATCCCCGTGACAGATAGGGCAGATTGTCCCTTCTGGTAAAAGCTCATGAGCAGACAAATCAAACCAGATATCTGTGCCATGTTTTTCTACGAGGCTCGCTACATGATCAATTATTTCTTGTGTGATTAACTGATTGCCACATTTGAGGCAATAAAAAATAATTATCGGCACACCCCACGAACGCTGCCTGGAGATACACCAATCCGGCCGATTTTTAACCAGGCCATAAATCCTCTCCTCCCCCCAGCTTGGGATCCACTCCACAGCCCTTATGGCCTTAAGGGATTTTTCTCTTAAATCCTTCTTGTCCATTGAGATAAACCATTGCTCTGTGGCCCTAAATATAACAGGCTTTTTACATCTCCAGCAGTGGGGATATGAATGGGTAATCTCTTCTTCTTTAAGCAATACCCCTAACTCATTCAATTTATCGATAACATTTCTATTGGCCTCAAAGACCTCTTGCCCAGCAAAAAATTCAACATCTTCTGTAAATCTCCCTTTTTCGTCAACCGGGGAATATATGTCGAGATGATATTTTAGGCCGCTTTCATAGTCCTCCTGCCCATGGCCAGGTGCAGTGTGAACACAGCCAGTGCCCACATCGAGGGTAACGTAATCAGCGAGAATAATTACTGACTCTCTGTCATAAATAGGATGCCTGGCCTTGAGGCCTTCTAAATCGCGAGCATTAAACCGTTCCAGAAGAGTGTGCTCTTCGATACCCACTTTCTTTAAGAAAGACTCTAAAAGGCCTTCAGCCAATATCAAAACACCATATTTCTCTGTATCAACTGCAACATATTCCAGATCAGGATGAAGGGCCACTGCCAGATTAGCTGGTATAGTCCAAGGGGTTGTAGTCCATATAGCTATGAAAATATCTTTTCCGACAAGGGATGGATATTTTTCTGTCAAATCAGAAACAAAGGGAAATCTTACAAAGATAGAGGAGGATATATCATCTTCGTATTCAACCTCTGCCTCTGCCAGGGCAGTACTACAAGAATTACACCAATACACGGGCTTTTTGCTTTTAAAGAGGCTGCCATTAAGTGCAAACTTGCCAAACTCCCTCACAATAGTGGCCTCATATATATAGTTCATAGTCAAGTAAGGATTATCCCACTCACCTAACACTCCAAGCCTCTTAAATTCATCCCTTTGAATCTTTATGAAATGATCAGCAAAATCTCGACATCTTTTTCTGACCTCTGACTGGGTCATCTCAAGCTTTTTATCTCCAAGTTCATGGTCGACCTGCCATTCTATAGGGAGACCATGACAGTCCCATCCTGGCACATAGGGAACATCATATCCATCCATCTGCTTTGACTTAATAATTATATCCTTTAAAATCTTATTAAATGCAGTCCCCATATGAATATTGCCATTTGCATAAGGGGGGCCATCGTGCAGAATATACTTGGGTCTTCCTTTTGATGTTTTTCTTATTAATGAATAAATATCCTCTTGCTCCCATTTTTTTAGTATTTCAGGCTCTTTTTTGACAAGATTTGCCTTCATGGGAAAATCAGTGTGTGGAAGATTGAGCGTTTTTTTATAGTCCATAATGAATGTCTCTGAGAATTAAGGTATTAGTGTTTTTGTAGCGGACTTTGCGACATAATTGCCAATGCGCCGCCAATTTTCAGATTGCCAGTGATGAAGCAGGGCCTTGCTCACATAAATAAGCCTTCAAAATTAGAGTTTGGATACAAGAATCCAACCCTTGAACCCATGAACCTGTAAACGGTTACCAAATATAAATACAAATGGCATTTGACAATCCCTTTTTATCGGGACCGGTATTACCAAGTAATTGCTGAATATCAAATATAGCCTATCAAGTCAACGTCAATATTTTATTGACTTGTGATCAAAAAAGGGTATCCTGTTTTGCCTGATCATAGTTTAAATCAAGGAGTAATCTTAAATGCTTGTAACTGGTATGGCAGCTAACAATGCCTTTGGTGGGCCTCGCATGGGCCCTATATTTGGTGGAATGATCCTTTCTGGAAGGAAGCTTGCGGACATAATCTCTCTAAAGGCCAAAACAAGAACCTGAGAAAAACTTTATGCGCTTAAATTAAAATGACCCAAACCGACTATAAAGTCCTCCTTGATAACATAAGGAATATGATCCAGGAACAGACATATCAGGACCTGCAGGGGTTGCTCAGCGAGTTACATCCAGCAGACCTGGCCGACTTAGTAGAACACCTGGATAGCGATGAAAGGCTCAAAGTGATTAACCTGCTTACGCCTGAAAGGGCAGGCGAGGTCTTGATAGAGACATCGCCCCCGATACAGGAAAGCCTTGCTAATGAACTTGATGACCAGACCATTTCCCACATCTTAAATGAACTTAATTCAGATGATGCCACAGATATCGTCAATTATCTTCCAAGAGAAAGGGCTCAAGAAATAATTGGGCTCGTTAAGCCTGAGGTTTCCGACGAATTAAAGAGGCTCATCGGGTATGGAAAGGACACTGCAGGCGGAATCATGGCCCTGGAGTTTGTGTCCGTCAACGCCAACTCCACCATTCGAGAGGCCATTGAGAAAATAAGGGAGAAAAGCGAGGATGTTGAAAAACTCTATTATGTGTGGGTTGTGGATGACTATGGTAAATTGTTGGGCGTTGTCTCCATGAAAGACTTACTCCTTGAGCCAATCGACACCAAGATTAAGGATATAATGAACACCGATGTAATCAGTGTGGATGTGGCCACCGACCAGGAAGAGATCGCCAGAATCGTTAAACAATACAATCTTACGCACGTACCAGTCGTGAGCAATCAGCATAAATTGATAGGGAGAATTACTCACGATGATATTATAGATGTCATGGAAGAGGAGGCCAGTGAGGATATTTCTTTGATGGCAGGTGTTTTGGATCAGGAAATCGCTGAAGAATCAGCATTGAAAATATCCAGGGCACGGCTTCCATGGCTCCTATTATGTCTCTTGGGAGAGCTTCTCTCGGCAACAGTAATCAATCATTTTCATGGCTCTCTCGAAAAGATACTTGCCCTTTCATTTTTTATACCAGTGGTAATGGCATTGGGGGGGAGCACAGGCAACCAGGCAGCTACCGTTGTCATCAGGGGCCTTGCTACAGGCGAAATAAGCATAATTCATACTGGTAGAAGACTTCTAACTGAGCTATGGGTAGCCCTGATAAACGGTATTCTATGCGGTATCGTTTTAGGTATTGTAGTTGCTTTCTGGTTATCTGATCCCAAATTAGGTGCAGGGATAGGGATTAGCCTGATTACAGTAATACTCTTTTCCGGATCCTTTGGAGCATTTGTTCCTTTTCTCCTTAGAAAGCTCGCCATTGACCCGGCATTAGCTGCGGGACCATTCATTACCACATCAAACGATATACTTGGACTCCTGATCTACCTCAGCATAATTACCCTCTTCTTGGCGTGACACCAAAAAACCTTTTTGCTGATCTCTTTAGACCTTCCAGTGCGTCCCACTTATAGATTCGCTTCGCCAACCTTTGTATCTCGGGAAGAGTGTTTATAGCCGCTGTCTCGCCAATGGAGATCAATTCTCTGGATCTGGAAAAATCGGTCCAATGAATACCGCTTATTTGTGGCCTAATGACAATATCGGCATTTTCGAGGCTGTATTTCTCCAGGTGAAATCCCTGTATCTCGCCAGCCCTTACATATATGTCCACAGCGGTTTGAAGCTCCGAGCATAAAGCTATATCTCTATCCACAGCTATTGCAATTATTGGTTGGGCGCCTTCTTCAAAGAGATGTTGTACAGGCACATTGCAGATAATGCCGCCGTCAGACAATTGTCTTCCGTTAATCTCAACCGGGGGTAAAGCGCCAGGAACAGCAGAGCTGGCTAAAATAGAGCGCCGCAAAGAGCCTTTTTTAAGGACAACGGATTCACCGCTCCTTAGGTCGGTGGCTACTGCTCTAAAAGGGATTATTGTTTCTTCTATTTGTATATCAGGTATAAAGAAGTTCACAAACTCCTGGATCTCGTCTATTTGCAAAATGCTGGGCCTATAGAGCGCCTGTGTCAATCGAAACTTAGTCATAAAATAAGCCTGGATCCGCTTGCTCAACCTCTGTTCAGCTCCACTCTCTGCATCACCCATAGCCTTAAGCTCGGATGATTGATATAAATCGCTTTCTAAAAAAGACTCAGCTCTCTTCTCCAGGTCGTTAATCTTCATCCCGCTTGCAAAGGCGCCCCCCACAATAGAGCCTATGCTCGTTCCTACAATAACATCAGGCCTTATCTTCTCTCTTTCCAGAACTTTTATAACACCTATATGGGCTAAGCCTCTTGCACCGCCACCGCCCAAGGCCAGCCCTATCTTTCTTGGTTTCCTCATAGAATCACCTGATCCAAAAACAATACACATCGCAAACTTTTCAATATAACAAAATCATAACTACTCAGGCACCGAGCTACGCTGATCATCACGGATATTTTTTCTTTTATATGAAAGAAGCTTGAAACTGGACAAAAAGGCATTTTGCCTCTTTATTAAATGAGTAATGAATGACGAGAAGTTCTTTCATGCTTCGTTGTGTCCGAAAGGGGATGTGAGTTCATAAAAACTTCTAAGAATAATATCTGTGATTTCTTTGTATTTAAAGCTATCTGTGTTCATCTGTGTAAATCTGTGGCTGAATGGAAATAAAAAGAGGGAAGATGGCATTATACAGAATTATTTTTCTGCGGCAGATGGCAGGAGATGATTCACCTGTTCTTCCAGCACGCTATCGTTTGCCTTCAAAAATTGCTCTAAATTAGGAAGCCCAATTAATGGTGTTTCTGAATAGGGACACTGACATATGGGAATATCTGAAAAGGTAGTGTTAATATCATCGCATGGTGAATTTGTTTGTGTTTTATTGTTGATAATTTGACTACAGGGAATATTAATATCATGCAGGGCATCAACAATACGGATCGATTCAGCTAATGACAATTTATCGGGGTTTAACACGAGGTTGATGAGTGTCTGGTTGTCATCTTCAAAAATGTCTTTCAGGTTTTGGTAATCTCTCTTCATCTCATTGATTTTATTTAGAATTTTATCCGTTTCTATATCCTTTTTAATTAATTTAACTTTGGTGATTATATCTCTTTTCTTGATAATTTCCTTTCGTAACGCAAGGAGCTGTTCTATCCAGATCAAAGAGAGTGTAGGCAGGGTGAAGAATTTTAATCCCAATGCAGTGGGCGGCATATCAAACATCAGAAAATCAAGGTTGCCAAACTTTTGCCTGATGTCTTTAAACACTAATATTAAGGCGTATTCTTCAAGCCCTGGAGAGTGCTTCATTACCCTAAAATATTTATCTAAATTAAAGGCAGTTAAATAAGAATAGGTTTTATTGATTTGCCTCTGAACATCCTTGAGATACTGCTTAATCCAATAGTCTTGATCGATTTCTATCCCCATTAAATTGTCAGCAATTTTTCCTGGCTTATCGGAAAGGCTCTTTTCAAAGATATCGGATTGATTGTGGGCAGGGTCGAGTGAAACAATCAGCACTTTAAAACCTTTTTGGGCCAAAAAGAGTGAATTAAGCGCCGCTGAGGTGGATTTTCCAACCCCTCCCTTACCCATAAAAAAGATATTAGTGGCTGTATCCATGATTAATCTATATCGAACTCTGAAAAAAGGTCTGATATTGGTTCGTGGGCGGTATCTACCTTTTCCATCATCAGCATCAGCTCCTCCTCCATAAGAGGCATCAAATCCAGCGAAATCTGCATTGGCGGCGATGGCAGTCCTACAAAAGAACCCAGGACCAGAATTCCAAAGATGTGGTCCATTTCTTCAGCCACATATTCAATACCTTCCACTGCCTTGCCGCGTGCCACTCCATCGGCAATCTTCCATGCTTCAATGATCTTGTTTTTTACGGTTTTTACTATTGGCTTCATCTAAATAACCAGCAATAAGGTAATTGTATGTTCTCTTTTTGTCAAGATTCTACACGATAATTATCGTACCCTGAAAATCCGCTTTTCAAATCGAATCCGTCTTTCAGAAGGATAGTAGTAATATACCGCATAAAGAGCCATCAACACCGTTCCTGCACAGTAAAAACGGGGGAGGGCCAGTAGATAGGCTACCAAAGTTACATAGGGCGTCACCAGGGCAATATAAAGGAAGTTACGTTCAAATTTAACTAAATCGGCTTCGGAGACACTTTTTTGATCACGCACTTTGTGGGCAAAGAGGGTCCGGAAAAAAATAGGTAAGGCAATGGCAAAAATAACTGATGCTATAAACACTGATGGCCCAAGGAATTCCTGATATTTAAACGGTCCGAAGCTAATAAGATGAAACTTTGTAACCCCAAATAAAAAAATAAAACCTACAACTGCGGGGACTAAAAGCATGAAGTAGGTTCTTCTTAATTCATCAGTTATATGTGCCACTAACATCTATATGAGCTTACTTGAAAAAAACACTCGGAAGAGGGTAAAGAAAAAAACCACTATATGTGTTTGCAATTTGCCCTTTTCTTAAATAAAGCGGAAGCACCGCCTTTCTGCGATACTTCCGCTTTATTGTTAAGTTGCAGGCGCTGGTTCAGGAGCGGCCTTACCAATGGAGCTAAAGAATTTAATGAGACCCTCAACCACAATCCACACAACTACGATGAACATACAGATATTTATCACCGTTAACAACATATTTTGTGCGCCAAGAAAGTGAACCTGATTTACAATAATTGCCCAAATAGTCATAAACGCCATAAAAAGGGCAGGAAATCCTGCAAACATCCATTTCAGTCCGCCCTTGGTTTGTAGATACAGCGTAATAATAATCAGCGCCAGTGCAGCTAATGTCTGGTTTACAGCGCCAAACATAGGCCACAATGTTAGTGCGCCTTTTCCACTCGCACCGGTGACGAATGCCAGTATCAGGGCGCTACCGACGGCTATCAGGGTAGCAATATAGCGATTGGCTAAAAAGTCAAGCTTGATATCGCTAGAGAGTTCGGCGATCACATAGCGTTGAATCCTGGTGGCGGTATCCAGAGTAGTGCCTGCGAATGATGCCACAAAAACACCCATAATGACAACTCCTATCCCTTTTGGTATAGCAAGGGTAGATAGCAGATTAGCAGAGCCATCCACAAAGGCCGCGACCTTTGAGCCCAGGCCTGCGGCTGCTGCCCATGAAGAATAATGGGTTGTCCATGCAGCGACACCTGTCAGGGTCTCGCCTGCCTTGGTGGTGTATCCCATTCCGATTCCTGCTGCCACGGCCATAACAACCAAAGTAGCCACGGTTCCTTCCATTAACATTGAACCATAGCCCACAAAAACTGAGTCTTCTTCAGTACGCACCTGTTTCGAAGAGGTCCCAGAAGATACCAGGGAATGAAATCCCGAAATGGCCCCGCAGGCGATCGTGATAAATAAAAATGGCCACATAGAAGGGGCTTTCGCAGGGCTGACCTGCACCGCAGGCGCTACCACATGAAGGTTGCCTCCAAAGGCAGCAAAGAAGACACCCAGGACCAAAAGCGCCATTGCAATAACTAATTGGTGTGAATTGATAAAATCACGGGGTTGAAGCAATGTGGTAACCGGCAGGGTAGAGGCAATATAGGCATAGACCAGGAGGATGATTGTCCATACCCCGGTGGGAGGGATTCCCCAGATAGCAGGCATTTTAAGCGGTAAAAAATAGCCAATGATCACTGTAATATACATCATAATCACCGCATAAATCGACCAGGCCATTGCACCCTTGCCCTTTTTATAAATCAGATGGCCCAGATATAGAGCTATAGCTACCTCCAGCCAGACAGGGAAGACCGCTGCCGGATACATATGGAAGATAACGGCGATCACCAACCCAAAGATAGCAATAACAACCCACAACTCTAAAAAGACAATCAGGAAAAAGAAAATCTTGGTGCGGGTATTAATATATTTAGCAGTGAACTCCGCAATTGACTTCCCCTGATTTCTCATGGAAATAATTAAAGAGCCAAAGTCGTGAACCGCGCCCATCATTACACTGCCAACAAAGATCCATATCATCGCCGGAACCCAGCCCCAGATAATGGCAATTGCAGGCCCTACAATTGGTCCTGTGCCTGCGATTGAGGTGAAGTGATGCCCAAAAATAACCTCTTTTCTGGTAGGCACATAATCAACGCCATCTTCAAGCTCTACGGAAGGTACTTTAGCGGCAGCAGATATGGCAAAAATCTTCTTTCCAATAAACTTGCCGTAAAGCTGGTACATAACAATGAACCCAACTAATGCTACAACCATAATAAGTAAAGCTCCCATAATTCCTCCTTTCTTCTGTTTATGTTTATAAATATTAAAGGTTACGAGCCTTTAATACATACCATAGTTCGGCGTTAACAGAAATTTTATGATTAGTCAAGCTCAAATCCTTAAACCGCTTCAAAAACCTAAATAGAAACCTATTTAATAAGCTGGTTTTATCTGAAAAAGGTCATATGAGGAAGGTTTTTTGTCAACAGCAATGCCATGTGTTACAATCTCATAGAATTAATTGAGAATAACCTGCCGACTTTCCTGAAAACTATCTGTTTATCATGTATAATCTGCTTTTAGCTGATATCATCGCTATCATTCATCTTGGATACGTTATCTATGTTATCCTGGGTTTCATCCTTATTATTGTAGGCATCATTTTTAGGTGGAAATGGATAAGAAACCTTCCCTTTCGCATCACGCACTTGCTGGCTATTGTTGGGGTTGCTTGTGAGGCATTATTAGGGGTAAATTGTCCTTTAACTGTGCTTGAATTTAAGCTTAGGTATGCCTCTAATCTTTCTGAAGAGAAGGTTTCCTTTATCGGCGTTATTGTGGACTCACTTCTCTTTTATAATGCACCTAGGTGGGTGTTTACAATAATATACACCGCCTTTGCCATAGTAGTAGTAATAACATTTATTATCGCGCCACCTACCAGGAAAGGTCATTAACTTTAAGGAACAGTGTCAAATGGATTTTTACGCACGATCGTCTCATTCCGCCCTGAGCCAACAGATATAATTGAAACTGGAACATCGACAAAGTCCTCAATCCTTTTTACATAGGCCTGAGCATTATTTGGTAGATCTTTAAAGGTCCTCGCCCCAGAGATATCCTCCTGCCATCCATCCATCGCATCATACACAGGGCTACATTTGTCAAGGATAGACAGTTGAGCCGGGATATTTTCAAGCCTCTTTCCCTTATACTCATATCCTACACATAGATTAACCGGATCCAAACCTGTTAATATATCAAGCTTTGTTATTGCCAGGTGGGTCAGCCCATTTATGCGGGCTGAATATCTGACGACAACCAGATCCAACCAGCCACACCTGCGTGGCCGGCCCGTGGTAGCACCAAATTCTTGCCCTTTTTCTTGAAGGTAATTACCGGTCTCATCAACGAGCTCAGTCACAAATGGACCAGCGCCGACGCGAGTTGTATATGCCTTTACAATACCAACAATGCTGTCCAAGCTCTTCGGACCTATGCCTGCACCTATACATGCATTTGCTGCCACAGGATTGGAAGAGGTAACATAAGGATAGGTCCCGTGGTCAATATCTAATTGTGTTCCCTGAGCTCCTTCAAAAAGGATGCTTTCATTCCTCCTGATTGCCTCATCTAATTCAGTGGAGACATCAGCAATAAATGGGGAAAGCTCATGTGCTATTGAAAGGTATCTCTCTACAATAGGCTGATATTCCAGGGGTTCGGCGCCAAAAAGATTAGCGAGATAAAAATTTTTTTCTTTTAGGTTTGCCTTAATTTTCTGCTTTAATATATCCGGATCTGTTAAATCAATTACTCTTATTCCCGCTCTGGCCACCTTATCCTCATAACATGGCCCAATACCCCTTCCAGTTGTTCCAATCCTGGAGGCGCCTTTTGCCTTTTCACGGGCTATATCAATGGCCTTATGGTAAGGCATAATGAGGTGTGCCCTTCCGCTTACACCTAATCTTTTGGGATTAATAGCTATTCCTTTATCAAAAAGTCCTTTTATCTCCTCTAAAAAAACCTCAGGGTCAACTACCACTCCATTGCCAATAAGGCATCTTGTATCTGGATGAAATATTCCGGAAGGTATAACATGAAAAATAGATTTCTTACCATCCACCACAAGCGTATGTCCGGCGTTATTGCCCCCTTGAAATCTGACTACCTTGGTTACCTGAGCGCTGAGAAGATCAACAACCTTTCCTTTTCCTTCATCACCCCACTGTGTGCCAACAACAACGACATTAGACATTCTTGTATACCTCAAATAAAGTTAAACGCTATGTGCGTACTTTTTTGG
>Ga0190359_1002139_pt1 | contig 11931 bp, 13 predicted proteins | sample 48721823_MG_FD_161269 | JGI IMG/M metagenome (GOLD analysis project Ga0190359, IMG submission 161269) | Hydrothermal vent microbial mat bacterial communities from Southern Trench, Guaymas Basin, Mexico - 4872-18-2-3_MG | ecosystem: Environmental > Aquatic > Marine > Hydrothermal vents >...
CAGCCAGCAAGTTACAAAGGCAAAGATTGAACCGGAGAGGTGGTGAAACGGTGAACCGGTGAGTTTTTATCTCCGGTTCTCCCCCTCTCCGTTTCTCCGTTTCATTTTTTTTCTTGGTGCCTTTGTGGCTTTGTGGCAAGATACCTGAGTAGATACCATTTGAAAATCGTTTTAAAAAATGGCAAAGAAATACAGGATTGCTCTTTTTGGGATAAAGGCTGAGGAAGAGATATTCCGGCAAAACATGGCCAAACTCGGGGTTTCTGGCTCTGCCTTAGATAAATATATCGAAAGGGCTCCAGTAGTTTTGAAGAGAGATTTGAGTTTAGAGGAAGCTCGGAAATATGCCGAGGCCATTATCAATGCCGGGGGGTTTGTTAATATTCAAGAGACTGGGGAATGGCCTGATAAATACTCTGTTGAGCAAAAAAATATAGCTTCCACAGACGATTTTATTCGCTGCCCAAATTGTGGTTTTAAACAGAAAAAGAAAGATTTTTGTGTAAGATGTGGCTTTGATTTAAATTCTTCCACGTAAAGGCCTAATATCTCAGTCCACAACCTTATAGACTATGTCCTTTTCCCTTACTCTCTCTTTTACCTGAATACCAATCATATCACCAACCTTTGCTTCATCTACAGATTTGTTATCGATCTCCATGCTCACTACCTCTTCAGTAAAATCAGTAGTGTGACCTTTATACATCAGGGTATCGCCCCTTTTAATAGATCCCTTTGTCACCTTTATAGCAGCGACGCTTGGTTTAGAGAAAAATTTAACAACGACACCAACTTCTTCCTCAGCCATAATAAAACCTCCCTTGTGAAAAAATTTTTAATTTCTTATATCAAATCCGTTTTGATCTGTCAAGAAAAGCTCTGTAGGTTTAATGTTGAGCTTTGGCTGGCTCCTTATTCAATATAAGTATTGAATATCGTATTGTTTTTTTTGGTAAAATAGTGTAATAAGCAAGCATGGAGGAATATAAAAAACGCTTGAGTGTAATGCTTGCAGAGACAGGGGCCCTCTTTTTTGATAAGGACCTGATTCTGAAAGACGGTAGGCCAACACCCTATTTTGTCAACTTAGGGAAGTTTAACACAGGCCGACTATCGCTTGAGTTAGGTTCTTTTTTTGCTGATATGCTGGTTATCGCATCCCTGGTAGATAAGATAGATATAATAGTTGGGCCATCTTATAAAGGAAGTGCAATTGCTTCAGCAACAGCTGCTGCTCTTTTTCATTACCATGGCCATGATTTGCTCTTTGATTATGACAGGAAAGAGGCAAAAAAACATGGTGAAAGGTCCTCATCCGCTGCCCTTTTTGTCAATAATACATTTTTTAATGGCTGTAGAATATTTATTGTTGATGATGTAATAACGTCTATGGAAACAAAATATGAGATTGTAGAAAAAATTAATGAAGAATCTCATTCTCACGGATTTCACTGTGAGATAATAGGATTAGGTATCGCAGTAGATAGGGAACAAACAACAGTAGTCTATGATAAAGAGGGAAATGTTGTTCTGGATAAAAAGGGATCGAATCCTATAGCCGAATTTACCTCGAGAACCGGTATCCCATTTTTTTCAGTTGCAGGTATAAGGGAGATAGTAGCGTATCTCTATAACAATAAGATTCCTCTTTTTATCTCAGGGGAGAAAAGAGCTATCGATTTAGCGATAAAAGAGAAATTTGATAAATACATTGAAACCTATGGAAGGGGGTAACACCGCAGGTTATCGAGTTGATCAGGTTTATTGAGTTAATCGTGAAACTAACAAACACAAGAGACCCAATAAACTCAACGGACTTCCGGTATGAAGGGAGAGAGATCGTGGAAACAGATACATTGGAAAAGAAAAAAGAGCAGAGACAATCTATTATTGATAGCAAAAAGCCAGGAGATGAGAGTGATCCAAACAGTAAAAAGATGATGTCGGCAGGTTGGACAGACCTAATGCTTAAGCAGGCTGCATCTATAGCAAGTAAGGTCAAGGCCGACGCTATTTTGGTTAATATGGAGACTTCCGCAGATATTATACCCTTTTTAAAGGCGGAGGGGAAAAAGTTTAAGGTTATAGTGGTAACAAAAAATGAACTATCCCTGGAAAAGGTTACTGATTTAAAATGTAATACTATTAAGCTCCCTGATGTTTACCTGACCAGGGATGGCTATCTGAAATTTAGTTTTCTGGCCGGGATTTCCAAGGGAATATTGTTTAAAGATGATATTCTGGTATGTGTGGGTGGACAAATAGAGAAGGGTTATATGGATACCATAATGATATTGAAGGTGGGGGATGAATCCGAAATTGTCAGTTTTGCTGAAGAATCACCTTTCCCTAAGAACATAAAACCAGATATATTCGAATCTCTTCTTACTTTGCTCATGGAAATGGCATATGAGGGCAGAGAAGGGAGACCTATTGGAACTACATTCGTCCTGGGTGATCATGAAAAGGTGCTTCAATATTCACACCAGTTGGTTTTCAATCCCTTCCAGGGGCACCCTGAGGATATTTTGCATATTACTAAACCCGAGGTTCGAGAAACAGTAAAGGAATTTTCGTCTATTGACGGAGCCTTTATTATAAGAGATGATGGTGTTGTATTGGCAGCTGGACGCTATTTAAATGCTGCACACCACGGGGAACCCATGCCCCAGGGTTTGGGCGCCAGGCATTCATCTGCTGCCGCTATTACAGGGGTCACGGATTCAGTTGCCTTAGTCATTTCTGAGTCGACTGGAAAGGTGACTATATTTAGGGGTGGAAGCATTGTAACAACTATTGAAAAGACAACTTCCCCAACCCAAAAGCCAGTACCAATTATTTGATATAAATAGATATGCTCAATTTAAGCCAACTTAAACAGGATTTAAAGGCTCTTTTGTCGCAAAGAGAGCCAAAGAGAATTGAAGACAATGTTGATACATATACCCAGGCCTCTGTTCTTTTGCCCCTATTTATAAAGGATGGTCATTTTTGGCTTCTTCTTATGAGGAGAGCAAATACAGTGGAATACCATAAAGGCGAGGTATCCTTTCCTGGCGGTGTCGTAGATGAGAGAGATTATAATCTGGAAAGCACTGCTAAAAGGGAAACCTTTGAGGAAATAGGGGTTAGAGAAGAGGATATTGAGATCCTGGGTCAACTGGATGATATGACTACCATAACGTCTCGATTCATTATTCATCCTTTTGTGGGAACAGTCCCATTTCCCTATGAATTCACCATTAATAAGACAGAGGTTGAACGCTTGATTGAAGTTCCTTTACAATTTTTTCTTGATCCTTCTCAACCACAACCATTTTTAATGAATTATAAAGGAGATACTTTTGAGACCCCAGCTTTTATCTATGAGGGCATTGTTGTTTGGGGAGCTACAGAGAGAATTTTAGAGAATTTCGTCGGTGTGATAAGACCCGCATATCAGTCTTATTAGCCTGGCATGGTATTTCCAGCAATTTTCCTTTGACTTTTCTTTTAAAAATATTGTAACTGCTAAGGTTGCGAGGTTCACGGATGATTGCCTTATCTTCATACTGTTCTATGTTCATCGTTTTCTAACTTTGAACCCACCCTGCCTTCCGGCGGGCAGGTGTGAACCCTGGAACTTCGCGCAGCGCAGGCGCTTGCGCCGCGTGTGAGCCTCAGTCGTAACGAACCTCCATGTCCTGCGGCCACAACGAAGAATGAAAGTAGTTGAGTGGTTAAGTAGTTCAGTGGTTGAGTAGTAAAGCCCTTAATTTTAGGCACTTTAGGCAATTTAGTTCACTTTAGGCACTTTCATATAAAATATCTATCATTAAAAAGTGATACAAAGAAGTCGGGACGTGGCTCAGTCTGGTAGAGCACAGCGTTCGGGACGCTGGGGTCGCTGGTTCAAATCCAGTCGTCCCGACCACTTACTATTCTGTTTGATTCGAGAATTAAAGTGGTTAGCAACACTAATTCCCTAACTACCCCTTCCCCCCACATACCTGTGGCGCCAAAGAAGGTGGAGCACGACATTCCGACCCCAAAAAGTCGCGACAGGACTAAAGCCGTGGCTGGTCGGCGTAAGTCAAACATCTTCAAGGTTAATCTCAAGATCACTTTCTTGGCATCCAAGAAACCTATCCCCTTTATGCTATATTATCAAGTCGTTTTGTCCCCCTTTACATTCTTCATCAAAAAACTCTCCTTTCTCAGTATCTTCGGTTGTAAGGAGGAAGTATATCATAGAAATGGTAGTTCTTGGAAGGGGAAATGAAAGCGCCAAGGGAATTTCCTAAGCCAACTTTCTTTGGTAAAAAATTGGAGATGACTAACATTTTATTTTTTTCAAAGATAACTTTAGTGTGTAAGTATAATGGGGGCCGTCGTGCAGAAATTGATTTAAATATTCTAAGTTCCCTGCGAGGGATGTTCATAACAGGATCTTGGCCTCGGAACGGCGGCCCTGTGGTCAGGCCCAACTATGCGTCCCCCAGGTACCTGTTTCTATTTTCCATAAAGCCCTTGTATACCTGATAATGTTCCGTCTGTTCATAATCAAAAAGCTTTTCGTGGACGGAGTCGAAGCTGTAGATATGTGCTCCAGGGCATGCCATGAGGATGGGAGAGTGGGTGGCGATAATAAACTGGGCATGCCCTGCCTGCGACATATCCCTGAGAAGGGTAAGAGGCTCCAACTGGGTCTTGGGCGAAAGGGCTGTTTCGGGCTCATCCAGAAGGTAATATAGCCGGTAAAGCTTTACCCTGTACGAATGGGGATTTTTTTAATTCGTTCTCGTTCAGCAGCCGACTTGGGAAGCTTCACGGTCAGGACACCATTTTTGAAAGAGGCATCCACGCTTTCGGAATCCACCTCGCACGGAAGGTAAAAACTCCTTTGGAAAGATCCATAGGAACGTTCCAACGTATAAAAACCTCTCCCTTTCTTCTCCTCCTGTTCCTTTTTTTCGCCGCGAATGGTTATCCTGTCATCGGATACGGAAACATCGATGTTGTCCCTATCCACTCCTGGCAATTCCGCTGTTATTCTTATCTCCTCATCGGTTTCATTCATATCCACACGCGGCCATTCTGAGCCCAATACTCCCGTTGTCAATCCCCATGGACTTTTCCTCCCTGCCAGAGGCGACCTGAAACTTCTGAAAAAGTCATCAAAGAGACGATCCGTAGCCTTTCGAAGTTCCAGAAAGGGCTCTTCCCATGTATCGAGCTGATATTCAGAAGATCTGTCAACACGAACAGGCAATTGACTTTTTTTTCTTCTTTTGGGAATCATGTCCTTCACCCTTTCCGTAAGCGTTCTAACCTCCTTTGTAAGCGCCTCCGTGAATTCACTTGTCTCCTTTCCAGATACTTTTAGCTTTTCTTTCACCTTATCGTTGAGATCCGCCACCTCTTTTCTAAGATTATCAACAGCTTCTTTTATCTCCTTGCTTGCTTCATCTAGTTTCTCCTTTGCTTTCTCAGAAACAGTCATGATGTTATCCTCCTTTACGATAAAAAGATTTCAGGTAGTCTTCATCTTTTGGGGAAAGGTTAAACCTCAGAGCAGCTTCTTGAATAAGCAGATTAATTGATTTCTCCTCATCCTCAAGCCGCTCCGAGGATATCCATTTCACCGCCTTTTTCAGGCATTCTCCTTTTGGTTGAATGGTTGCCACAACGATTTCGCCTCAAGACCTCTTATTCAAACCGAGCCTTTAACTGCTATCTTGCGAGGCGTTGCAGCCTCAACCTTCGGGAGAGTCAACCGAAGGACGCCATCCTTCAGTTCAGCATTGATTTTCGCCTGGTCAATGAGCTGCGACAGCGTAAACTGCCTGTAGTATTTTCCAGTTCGGTACTCCGTGATTACATCTACCTCACCATCACCTTCAGGTGTTTTTACATCACTATCCAGGGTGGGCACGTTCTCATGGAGATCAATATTCAGATCTTTCGCCTTTACGCCAGGCATATCGGCCAGCAGTGTAATCCCTTTATCCGTTTCAAAGATGTCCACTGCCGGCGTGAAAACCAGCCCCGGCCTTGTTTGCTCGGCTGGCGTGGTCACTTCAGATTTCTCTTTAGCCTGAAGGGCTTTGCTTTTTGTTACTGCCATCTTGTATCCCTCCTTTCCTATTCAATTTAAGATTAGGACGTTTTAACAGCAATCTGCTTGGGTTTAACTGCTTCCGCCTTGGGCAAAACCACCGTAAGGACTCCGCCGGTACAACGTGCCTCTACCTTGCCCGCGTCGATTTGACCGGGCAGGCTGACGATCCGGCTGAATCTACCGGCTTCCCTCTCCCTTCGATGATACTGGCCTTTCTCGTCTTCAGCGGTAAGCTCCCTCTCACCAGAAATTGAGAGGGTATCCCCTGTAACAGAGATATCCAGCTCCTTGGCCTTGAGACCGGGAAGCTCAGCGCTAACTTAATAATTGTCTTTGTCCTCAGCAACATTCATCAGGGGAAACACGCCGGCTGTGGGTGCGCCGAACAGGCCTCTTGAAAAGCCGCCACTCAGCCAGTCCAGCTGCCGTCTCATACGTTCCAGTTCCTCAAACAGATTTGTCCGGCCCCATGTGGGCCAGTCAGTTGTTCTTCTCAATAATATGATGCATCCCTCCTTTTTTTGTGATTGAAAGTGAAAAGCCCTAAGAACGGCGTCCTAAAATCAGGAACAAGCAACTTTGTTCAACCATTTTCAAGGCTTTTCAGAATGTCCACCGATTAATGGTCTTTAAAAAATAAATAATCCGTATTCTGAACTTGTCAAGATGGATTTAAATATCTTTTATTAGATGGTGCAATCAAAAAACATTGATAGGGGAGTTTCATTGAAAATCAATTTTTCTAATCGTTGACCAGGTGTCTATCGGTGTGATATTAAAAGAATTTGGGAGGTGATTTTTATCGTTTTATGGACTCAAAAAATTTCTTCAAGCATAAGGTCAAAAATTTTATTCATTCGGCCATAATCTTCACAGGCATGATCCTGCTTGCGAGCTTTCTGGGGTGGTCCATCGGGGGGGTGCAAGGTCTGAAGTGGTTGTTTTTTCTTGGCATTTTCATGCTGATCGTGAGTCCCAGGCTTTCATCCCACATGATATTGCGGCTATATGGGGCGCGACCTCTCCATGCCAAGGAGGTCCCAAGTCTCTATGCCGCACTGGAAGAACTGAGCCGCCGGGCGAATCTGCCGGATTTGCCAGGGCTCTATTATGTACCGAGCCGCATGTTGAATGCCTTTACCATGGGGAAACGGAGCCAGGCTGTCATTGCTCTCACTGACGGCCTGATGCGGACCCTTGATTTCCGCGAGTTGATTGGTGTTCTGGCCCACGAGATCAGCCACGTGCGGAACAATGATTTGTGGATCATGAATCTGTCAGATATTGTCAGCCGGGTGACATCGGTGTTTTCGATGGTGGGCCAGTTTCTTTTGTTTCTCAATTTACCCATGCTGCTCTTATCAGGCTATGGGATGCCCTGGCTCCCAATCCTTATTTTGATCTTTGCACCCACGTTGACAGTATTCATGCAACTGGCCCTTTCACGAACAAGGGAATTTGATGCGGACCTTGAGGCTGCCTCCCTTACAGGTGACCCGGAGGGACTTGCCTCCGCACTGGCAAAAATGGAGAGATATCAGGGTGGTTTTTTACGGCGGATTTTTTTCCCGGGACATCGTAATCCTCATCCTTCGGTCCTCCGCACTCATCCTGAGACAGAAGAGAGAGTCAAAAGGCTCCTATCTCTTGTGGATAAAAAACCAACACAAATTCCAATCCAAAGCCTCTTTGATGAAGGAGTTTTCGGGATGCCATTGGGTCTTATGCAGGTCCAAAGAAAGCCCCGCTGGAGGTTGGGCGGTCTATGGTATTGAACATTCAGCCTGTATCCTTCTCTATTTCACCACGATCTGCTGAAGACCGTTGACCATAAACTGGACGGCGATCACGGCGAGCAAAAGACCCATAAGGCGGGTTACAACCCGTGTGCCTCCAACACCTAAAAACCCGCTTATTCTCTGTCCGAAGTAAAAGACGAGATAGACAATTATACATGCGCTTATAATAGTGAGAATGAAGAATGGTATGCTCAATGGAGCTTCCATTTTCTGTTGCCAGGCCAGGACTATTGTGATGGCTCCGGGGCCTGCAAGCAGAGGAGTGGCTAAAGGTACCATGGCCACATTCTCTTTTTCAATGCCTTCCTTTTCCTCTTCCGAGCTTGTCTTTAAACCGCTCGGAATTAGACGCAGCATTTGAAGCGCATAAATAAAAAAGATAAAACCACCCGCCAATTGAAAAGTCGGTAAACTTATACAAAAGAAGCGTAAAATAAAATCACCGGTCAGACAGAAAAGAACCAAAATGAGGCAGGCCGTAAAGGATGATATCGCTGCCATTTTACTCTTTTCGGAAGGAGTATTCCTTTCCGTGAACATAAGAAAAAAAGGTAAATTACCCAAAGGATCCATGATAATGAGCAGCGAAATAAAAAATGTTATAAATGACTGAATGGTCTCCATCTCACTTTAACCTCTCAAAGTTATCACCCTTCCGGTTGGTGTTCTTTTCTCAGTAGATCAAAAACTCTTTTTAGGGGATTAAAGGTAATCATAGGGACTTCCATCTGCCGAATGTCCTGTGAACTAAATATTGAGCCTGACATTTTCATTATCTCGACAGTTGAAATCCATAAAGCCTTAATCTTGTAAATGCCCTTTTGAAGGATCTATGCAAAAGGTGCCTGACAATTGAGCCAAACTATCCACAATTCTCAATTTTATCGCATCCCTATATATAATGTGGTGCATGCAATAACCAGTCTTGAAAATCAGTAAATCATTATTATATATAGATTTTTAACTCCATATGAAAATTATTTCAATATCATTTCTGATTCTGAACAATGAATCTTTGAAATGTTAAGAGCAAATGGAATCCCTGAAGAACACAGGAAAAAAGAAAAAAAGACAAAATAATCATTACATTGCCAAAAAAATGGGTTAAACATTTGCAGCCCGGGAAATATCTCCGCCGGGCCCTGGAGGAGGAATAATGATGATGGGCAGATTCAAACCATTAATAATGATTTTCTCGATTCTATTTGTGGCTGTAAGCATCCCGGAATCAAATGCCGGGAACAAAATGCCAGATGAAAAATCCCACAAGGAGGTCAACGAAAAGGACCATAATCTGGAAAATGTCCTTCCACTGGACGAATGGTCTAAAACGGAACACATTTTGAAAATAGGAGACTCGGAACTTCGATATTCGGCAAACGCTGGCGTCCTTCCGGTCAAGATCGGTAAGAAAGGCCCAGAGTGCAGGATATTCTTTATTAATTATAACCTTCAGGGCGGCGAGAACCTTTCTCGACCGCTAGCTTTTGTTTTCAATGGAGGGCCGGGCGCCTCTTCGGCCTATCTTCATCTGGCCGCCCTGGGACCGAAGCGAATTCTTCTTAACGGGAGTGGAAGTCTTCCTGCACCACCAGGCCGTCTCATTGACAATATGCACACCTGGCTGAGGTTTACCGATCTTGTTTTCATAGACCCGGTGGGTACGGGATACAGCCGTTGCCTTCCTTCGAAATGTAACCCTGAGAAGGAGAATAATGTGGAAGCCAAGGCCTGGGGGGTTCGTGAGGATTTGGCATCCCTTGCAAAATTCATCCGTCTCTATCTTACAGGGACGAATCGATGGTTGTCCCCGAAGTTCGTTGTAGGAGAAAGTTACGGTGGTTTTCGTGTGGCAGCGCTTTCGGATCTACTGCAATCGGAATACGGCATTGCACTTAATGGGGTTGTTCTGGTGTCTCCCGTACTGGAGTTCGGTCTCTTGAGAGGGGGTGAGTACAGCCTCCTTCCCTGGATAGTAGCCATTCCTTCCTACGCTGCCACGGCCCGGTTCCATGGAAAGGCTGAGGGCGTCATTTCAGGAAAGGAAAACCTGCGAATTGTCTTGCAGGAAACCGAGCGCTTTGCCCTCAAAGAGCTACTGCCTGCACTGGCCATGGGAGAGACCGGGGCCCTTAATGTTCGACTGAGCTCATACATTGGTCTTCCTGCTGATCGGGTGGCTCGATTACAATCCAGAATTCCCGCCTCCATGTTTGTCAAAGAGCTATTGCAGGAATACGGAAGATTGATCAGCCTCTATGATGGCAGCTTTACCGCTATCGACCCGGTTCCCTCAAGCCCGTTGCCCCCGAGAGAAGACCCCTTGCTGATCCAGTTAAACACGCTCCTTACGGCCGGGATGAACAGTTATGTGCGCGAACAGCTAAAATTTGAAACGGATATATCCTATGAAATCCTAAACAAAGAGGTTTCAAAAGAATGGAATTGGAAATCCGGCCTGGAATGGGGACAAGGTTATGTCGGTGTGGCCGAGAACCTTAAACACAGTATGAGTACGAATAAACACCTTAAGGCATTCATCGCCCATGGGGTTTTCGATCTCGTCACACCCTATTTTGGCTCGGTGGTTGTCACAAGGCAAATGTCGCTGGACCCAGCCATCACTCCGAATCTCATTCTGAAGATCTATGAAGGAGGACACATGTTTTACACACATGCTACGAGCCGGGAGATATTCTTTGAAGATGCCAGACAATTTTTTCAGCAGGCCCTATCCCCGAAATGATTCAGTTTCTATACAATAGCCATCCGCTGCTGTTAGAAACTGAATTGGCGCTACATTAAGTTTTGCGAATAGGTGTTTATGAATCCATTTCATGAAAAATACAGCACATATTTGATTATATCACAAAGAAACGAATCATGCCGAAGTTCGATGAAAAGATAGTAAGAAGGCTTGATATGTGAAACTCTAACTAAAATTGCTAATGCCTAGGATGCTGAAGTTGACAATTTCAGAAAATTTTAGTTCAAACAACAAATACATAACAGATAATTATGAAAGGAGGCGTGATAAATGGAGACAGGAATAACTGCAATCAATGAAAAGGTAAAGAAGGAAAGTGCGTTTATCAGTGCATTGGTTTCAGAAACAAGAAAGGTAATCGTTGGGCAGAGATACTTAATTGATCGCCTATTGGTTGGTTTGCTTGCCAACGGCCATATGCTTGTTGAGGGAGTTCCGGGTTTAGCCAAGACACTGTCAATAAAAACCTTATCGCAGGTTATTAATACCAAATTTCAAAGGATTCAATTCACGCCGGATTTGCTTCCAGCAGACCTTATCGGAACCCTGATTTACAACCCCAAAGAAGGGACGTTCACCACTAAAAAAGGCCCCATTTTTGCCAATATCATTCTTGCTGATGAGATTAACCGTGCGCCGGCAAAAGTACAAAGCGCCCTCTTAGAAGCAATGCAGGAACATCAGGTTACTATTGGCGAAAATACCTTTAAGTTAGATGAGCCATTTTTGGTTATGGCAACCCAGAACCCTATTGAACAGGAGGGGACTTATCCTTTGCCTGAGGCGCAAATCGATCGGTTTATGCTAAAAATTAATATAACCTATCCCAATAAAGAGGAAGAGCACAAAATCTTAACAGAGATGAGTTTTACCAATAAAGAGATAAAAGTCAACTCCGTTATTAACCCTGATGATATACTGCGGGCGCGCAAGGTTGTAAATGAAGTATATATGGATGAGAAGATTGAGAAGTACATTATCGATATTGTTTTTGCCACCAGGGAGCCGTCTAAATATAAATTAGAAGATTTAGGTAATCTTATCCAGTACGGCGCCTCTCCACGAGCCAGTATTTATCTCACTCTTGCCTCCAAAGCCTATGCTTTCATTCAAGGCAGAGGCTATGTTACTCCGCAAGACGTTAAGTCCATCGGGCCTGATGTATTAAGGCATAGGGTTATTGTAAGTTATGAGGCTGAAGCAGAGGAGAAGACTTCTGAAGATATCATAAAGAAAATATTTGATGAGATAGAAGTGCCGTAAAA
>Ga0190359_1002141_pt1 | contig 11920 bp, 10 predicted proteins | sample 48721823_MG_FD_161269 | JGI IMG/M metagenome (GOLD analysis project Ga0190359, IMG submission 161269) | Hydrothermal vent microbial mat bacterial communities from Southern Trench, Guaymas Basin, Mexico - 4872-18-2-3_MG | ecosystem: Environmental > Aquatic > Marine > Hydrothermal vents >...
GGGATCATTCACAGCGGCGTTTATTGCGTTGTCCATAACGCATTTATAGAGTTCTTCTTGAGGTAATATGTGCCCAATGCAACCTCTCAGCATTCCGTTCTTTTCAAGCGTTACAAAACAACCCATTTTTTGTTTTAATTTGTCAGATACCTGTGATTTATCTACTTTGGGTCTTCCCCCTGTTGCGAGATAAGTTTCAATGGTTTCACGGGCTAATTTCAGCAAAAATTCTTTTTCTTCAGGCGTTAATTCAATAACACTATCTTCCGGGTTAGAGAATGCAATTGCCATGTAGCTCACCGAGTTTGTGAAATCGTTTAAGATGTTGCCAGATGCATCATATTTGATTAAGGTTGTATTTAATTGTTTGTCTTTTATTATGTTTAAAAGTAGGATTATTGGATTCCTGCCACAGATTGTATCTTGGGTTCTTTGGATGAAATTGTAAAAATTCAATGCGTCCTTGCTTTTAATACTTTCAAAAGCTTGCAAATCAAGTTTTTTAATGTTTTCCTTAACATTATCTGTAAATGGCAAATAACCATAATTTGCACCGTAATGAGTGAAATCCGAGCTAACAACTATCAAACTATCATTATCGATGTATTCGTTTAGGGTTTTTGCAATCTCCTGCAAATCAGCATAACTGTTCAAGTTTCCAACCAACAAAGGAACGATTTCAAAGTCATTTAAACAGTACTGTAAGAAAGGAAGCTCTATTTCGATAGCATGTTCTTTTGAATGCATTTCAGGAACAAATGTGAAAAGAGGTTTTTTTAATAATTCTTTAACAATGTTTGAGACTTCAATTTTTCCGAGCGGGGTTCTGTAATGAGTAAAGTTTCCCACAGAAATCCCCCGAAAGCTTGCATAATGAGATGGTGCCAAAATGAATACTTTCTGGTAGCTTTTATTGCAAATTGTGTTAAAAGCTGTTGAAGCGGTTTGACCGGAGAAACGCCAACCAGCATGAGGCACTATTATGGCAAAAATGTTTTCTTTTTTTAGTTTGCTGATTGTATTATTAATTTCTTGGATTTCCTTATTGTTTTTAAAGAAGGTTTCAATCTCGTTAATTACAGCTTCTTTTGTTCTGGGATACCATGAACCTGAGATTGCTGGTTCTCTTACAATTTCTTTAAACTTCGTTGTTTGTTTATTTGCCAAACCCGTTTCAGTTTTGTTGCCTAATTTCGTGCGAAATACAAGAATAGCAATAATTATGATTAATATCACAAGGGAAATTTTGAAAATCGTTTTAATTTCTATAATTTGTTTTTTGCCTGATGTTTTGCTTTTATTCTTTCTTTTTGTCTTTTTGGCGGGTTTGCGAATTTTTGTCATCCTACCATCGCCCTGGAATTTCAGTATTGCAATATTCACATTTTCCGTTTTTAATATGATTTTGAATTATGAGAAATCCTTTTCGTTCGATCAATAATTTGTTGCAATTTGGGCAATAAGTATGCTCGCCATCATGACCTGGCACATTTCCAATGTAAACAAATTTTAATCCTTGTTCTAAAGCAATCTTTCTCGCCCGGGTGAGAGTTTCAACAGGCGTGGGCGGTACATTTTGCAGTTTGTATTCTGGATGAAATCTGGAGAAATGTAAGGGGGTATTTTCAAACCCATTGTCATACAGCCATTTCGCCATCTTTTTAATCATATCAAGATCGTCAGTCCAATTTGGTATGATTAAATTGGTTATCTCTAACCAAACCCCTTCCTCATTTAACACTTTGAGCGTTCGTAAAACTGGGTCCAAGGTTCCGCCATTGAGCTTCTGATAGGTGCTGTTGCTAAAACTTTTCAAGTCAATATTGGCGGCGTCAAGAAACTTTGTTAGAGTTCTCAAAGGTTTTTCATTGATATATCCAGCGCTGATTAATACATTTTTAATCCCTTGTTCTCTTGCGAGTTTAGCAATATCGTAAGTGTATTCATAAAATACAATGGGTTCAGAGTAAGTGTAGGCAATTGATGTGCAGTTGTTTTTCGCGGCTTCTTCAACAACTTGTTGTGACGAAAGATTATAGCTTTGCAGGTCTTCCGGATTTGATTGAGAAATCTCCCAATTCTGACAGTTTAAACATCTAAGATTGCAACCGGCAGTTGCTATTGAAAAGGCTGCGCTTTCAGGATAAAAATGAAACAACGGTTTTTTTTCAATGGGGTCAATATGCAATGCAACTGGTTTTCCATAAACTAAGGAATATAAAGTATTGTTGTGATTTTCTCTTACTCTGCAGATTCCTCTACTGCCTTCCTGAAGAAAACATTCCCTTGGACATAACAAACATTTGACTCCAAAATCATATTTCTCATAAAACATTGCTTCTTTAAGAGAATCGAGTTTCATTTTGTCACTCTCTTTAGAAGTATTAGTTAAAAGACTATTTAAACTTTTAGAACCCAACAAGGAGTTAAACCCGTAAAGAGCCACGGCTAAACTACCCAAACCAAGCACACTCTTTTTTATGAACTCTCTCCTGTCAACTTTTTTGGAGAGGATTTTTGGAATTCTGTTTTTAGATTTTTCTTTTTTGGGCATATTTTATTTTTTATGTGATTTGTTTTTAAAAATCTTATTGAACTTATGTAGGTTAAGGATGTTTAAGATAGATTGTTTTTCAGTTCTTTCGTAAGTGAAGGTATGTTGGAGTTTTAAGGATAGAAGAAATTAAGGTTAAGGTTTCCCCAGCTTTAACTGCTCTTCTACTGAAGTCATACCAGAAAATAGGGGATTATTTTGTAAACTTTTTAACAGAGCAGCACCTTTTTAGCATTCTCCAGATTAAACCAACTGGACAAAAATGATTGCACCAAAATCTTGGAATTACCATTGAGAACAATACCAATATGCCAATTATAACTGAGCCGAGTTTAACAGAGTAGGATGGCGTTAGGAAAATTCTTGTAATGAATTCGAGTTTCTGGGGGATAATGAGCAATGAAAAGAATGCCAGCAAGAAAAATGTAAGAAAGATATAACCCATTGCATTTAAAATTAAACTTATTTTCTTGTTTTTATCAGGATTTATTTGTTTAATTTTTAAACTTCTGCCAACAAGGTTTAAACTGTCTTGAACTTTTCCAACAGGGCACAAGTTGGAACACCATGTTCTTGATTCCAAGTTCATTAACACTGCGCTTGATAAAATGATATTCTGCATTTGGCCAAAAGGGCATTTTGCAGGACAAACCGAACAGAAAACATAAGGCATTTTAAACCTGCATTTAAACAGCGGGGCGGCAACAACAGGAATTAACAAGAATTGACCGAGGTTTCCGGTTTTATGCTTCAAATTCAATGCCTTTTTTGAAACTTTGAACATAAGAATTCCAAAGACAAACAAGAATAGAATGAGGATTGTTAAATAAACACCTCTTTTGTAGAACAATCTGTTGATTGAGGCGTTTTTAAAGAAAAGAAGCAAGAGAATGAAAAAGAGAAGGTTGTAACTCAAACCCATCCAAAACTTTTTGTTATTAACCATAATCTGCTAACTTTTGATTTTTAATTTTTAAACTTAACGAATAAAGTTGTGCAAAACTTTAATGCTGCCAAGATTAGACTTGTTTGCAATAAACCGAATAATGGGATTAAGATTAACGCTGTGATTATTGCTCCAAACAAGGCTCCCATAAAATCCAAGCTGTATAATTCAGCCGAGGTTTTGGACTCGTTTTCAAAACTGATTTTAGCAACTGCGGGGAATTCAAGTCCTATAAGAAAATAAATTATAAACAAAGAAGACGAGAGAAGCAGTGTGGTTAGTGCTTGGGAATTAATGCTGCTTAATAACTTTATGATTAATGGCAGTAATATTAAAGCAATTGCGATTAAAAGCTCTGCATTTACGAGTGTTTTATTGTTTAATTTCTTCAGATTTCTGTATGCAAATAAACCGCCTGAAGTCATGCCGAGCAGAGCGGCTGAAATCAGCAATCCTAAAGAGTAATACAATGTGCCGGCAATAATCTGAAATGAGAGGACTGCAACAATTTCAATGGCGGAAGCAACTATGCCTGATGAGAAGATAAGCACCCTTTTTGAATTGTTGCCCACAAACAAGATTAAATATCCTATGAATGAGCTGATAATTAGAAAAAACAAAACCCAGAATTTCAAACTAATCATCTGCAACCAGTTTAAAGAATAGAGAAAAAAAGCTCTTGGTTTAAAATTAAGATTTGGGGGTGTTTCCATATTTGTTTCTGAATTGAGCTGGGCAATTCTGTCGGGCGTTAATTGGCCTGTTAGATAGTATTCATTTACAAACAGATTAGAAATGTTTCTTTCTTTAACTTTGTTGATCAGTTGTACCGGCGATGTTGAAACATTGCTGTTTGAAGCAATAAAATAAACACGAGAACCAGGAATTAATTTTACAAATTTAAAGCAGGGATTTAAAGATTGTTTTATTGTTGAATAAAGCAGTTTTGTTTTCTCATTTAAGTAATTAGAGTAAACTCCTAAAGGAAATATTACTATGCTTCTGTTATTTGTTCTTTTTTTAAGCAAATGGAAGAATTCCTGCGAATAAAATCTGTTGAATTCCAGGCTTGCAGGTTCGGGGAGATTTAATATGATCACATCAAAGGTTTTGTTCGTTTCTTTTAGAAATTGTAAGGCATCTCTTGAAATTGTTTGAATTTTGTCATTAGGTGTTAAGTTGAAATAAGTGTTTAGGATTTCAGTTAAGGTTTTGTCAGGTTCGATGATATAAACTTCCTTAATATTGTATTTGAGAACTTCATTAACCAAATCAGGATTGCCGTTCGGGACGGTGAATATTGTTTTAGGATTATCAAGCTGTAGCATAGCATAGTGCACAAGTTCTTCACTGCTTTGCTTGTCGTTTGATGAATAAATCAATTGACCGTTCTGATAAAGATTGTGTTGATTAATGATTTTAGTTAAAATGTAATTCCCAAACTTTGAGTTTTTTGTTAAAATTATCTGCTGGCCTGGGAACCCTTTTGACAGCGAAAAAGTTTCCAAATTTAGTCTAAGAAGCAAAATCGTTAAGAGTATTATGAAAGTAATTAACAATACCTGTTTTGCTCTTTTTTTCAAATGAATCATTGAAATCATTATGAGATTAAGCGCTAGGGCGATTATAGTAATGGTTGTGTTATTCAACAAATAACCCAAGAAAAAAGTAAAAATCAATGCGCCGAATACATTGCCCAAGTTATCAACATAGTAGCTTTTGGAAATTGACTTGTATCTTTGGTTAAGCGCTTTGGGAATGCAACTTAATAAACAGCCGTACAAAATGCAGAACGGAAACAAAATCAACAATGAAAACAAGAATAAACTTTGCAGGGCAACGAGAGTGCCGATGGGGAACAAGAGGTTTCTTAACCATCTGATTGCAATGATTGTTGCTAATGGCAGAATGCCTAATGAAATATGAAAACTTAAAAGTTTCTTATCAGAAATCTTAAACCTTTTACATAGGTTTGCTCCGATTGAAAGCAAAATTAACCAGCTGACAAAAATGGTGATGTAAGAGAATTCATTGCCGTAAAAAGAATCCATAAGTTCTTTAATAATCAGAAGTTGCGTTAATGTTGCAGTTAAAGCTATAATGAATAAGGAAAAAATGTATTTCTTGTTTTTGTTTTTAATTAATACATGGTTTTGTCTTTTTTTTGGTTCCATAACTCGAAAGGTTTGAGACATTCTTCTCTTGAAATCTGAGTGAATTTTATTTCACTTTCGTTCTCTAACGGGTTATTTTGTATGAATTCATAGATTCTCTTGTCGTCAAAACCTATCTCCTCAGCATCCTTGCTCGTACATCCAAAATAAACCTTTTTTATTCTGGCCCAGTAAATTGCTGACAAACACATTGGACACGGCTGGCATGTTGTGTATAAATCGCAGTCACTCAAGTCAAAGGTTTTTAGTTTTTTTGACGCTTTTCTTATGGCTGTAATCTCTGCATGCGCAGTGGGGTCTTTATTTTTTAACACCATGTTATGTGCTTTAACTATGATCTTTCCATCTTTGACAATAACGGCTCCAAATGGACCGCCATGCCCTTTTTTTATGCCTTTTAAAGCTTCTTCTATGGCAATTTTCATGAATTCATTGTGATTAATCATCAAACGCACCTTTTAATGTATTTAGTTTAATTAAGATAAGCCTGCTTGTGAAGTTTCAACAGTTCTTTATTCTCTCTGAATCCTTTCAATAGATTAACGATTTCCCTTGCAACAGCGTTCTTTAAATCTAAAGGATGAAGTTTCTTAGCAATGAAATCTTTTTCAAGATGTTCATAAGTTGCATATTCAACATTACCGCCGAACTTTTCTGCTCTTTCAATCATAAAAGGTTCGTTCCTGTCCTGTTTTAAAATCATAATAAGATACTTTACTAATGACATGATACCATTGTTTGGGTCCCCTTCGGCGCATTCAGCTTTTCGGATTTTCCATCTTACTGAATTTTCATCATCAAGCAAGTCAATTTTGCTGTATTCAACGCTGGAACTCATCTTTTCCCCAACAAGACCTCGAATCATTGGAGAAATCAATTCAATTTTGGCATTGTAATTAATCTTTGGGAGGAACTCTCTCGCGTAAACCATAATCTTTCTTTGATCCAAACCCCCGTATTGAATATCAACACCTAAATAAACCTCATCCAAGGCCTGCATTAAAGGATAGATAAGGTTAGCAAGTTTGGGGTTCTCCGTCATTTTCACGACTTCAGAAGCGGATTTTTTGCAGATTCTTATGTTTGAAACGCTACTTAATCTGAGCACATCCCTAAAATAATCGCTATTCAATTCAATATCACTCCCCTTTACAAATTCCAACTTAGTTATGTCAACTTTGATGGTGTTAAGTATTTGGATTATGGCTTTTTTGTAGTATTCTGTTCTCTTTTCAAGTAAATTCCACGGCACGCCATCTAGAGCAGCATGCAAGTCTGCAAGTAGAATTTTTACTTTAAAGCCGGCTTTTAAGAAATCTGCAATCTTCAACATGGGAAAGAAGTAAGCTACCGAAATGCTGCCCGTAGGCATGGTCCCCCAATAAAGTGATGGAGTTTGCTTTGTTTTTAAAAGTTCCTTGAGTTCGTCTTCGGTTATAACCTCCTGCAGATTTCGGGTGACTAAATTGTATTTTGATTCAAGGTCCATTTTCAAAAGTTATGGACAAATTCTGATTTATATGTTTATCTATTAATTGATAACAATAACTTTGAAAAAATGACCAATTAAAAATTGAGTTTGTGTGGCGTTTGTGTGGCATTCCGTAAATTTTGCATAATTTAATAAAATCAAAGATAGTAAAATCAAAGAAATTAATAAAATTAAAGAAATCTTTAAAACACTTTCTGTTTTGAAATGCTTTGATGGAGGTGATTGATATGGACCCCTGGAAGGATATTGAAACCGGAAGAAAAGTTCCAGAAATTGTTAATGCAATAGTTGAGATACCAATGGGCTCAAGGAACAAATATGAGTTTGATAAAAAAACAAGTTTAATCCGCTTGGATAGGGTAGTTTATAGCTCGGTTTCTTACCCTGGCGATTATGGTTTTATTCCTCAAACACTGTGGGAAGATGGTGACCCCTTGGATGTGTTAATTATAACGAGATTTCCGTCCCATCCTTTAGTAATTATGGAGGTTAGACCTATTGGGGTAATGAATTTAATTGACGACTCTGAGAGAGACGACAAAATAATTGCTGTTCCTGTAGGTGATCCTTTCTTTGAGAATATTAAAGATATTGATGAATTATCGCCTCATATCTTGGAAGAGATAACGAATTTTTTTGAGATATATAAACAGCTGCAAAAAAAAACTGTGAAAGTTGAGAGGTTGCTTAATAGGGAAGAGGCTTATAAAAGCATTGAACACGGAATGAAATTGTTTAAAGAAAGATTTGGAAATAAAAAAGAATAATTATTTATTTTCAAATTTTGGCCCTTTCTTTTAGGACCTTGGCAAGGTCGGTTTTTTCCCAGGTAAATTCAGGTTCTTCCCTGCCAAAATGACCAAATGCAGCTGTTTTCTTGTAAATTGGTCTTTTAAGATTTAAATGGGCAATTATACCTTTAGGTGTTAATGGAAACAGGGTTCTAACTAAATAAGCAAGTTTTTGTTCATTGATTTTACCAGTGCCAAAAGTGTCAATGTAAATCCCTACGGGTTGCGCAATACCAATAGCATAAGCCAACTGAACCTCGCATTTCTCAGCAAGACCCGCTGCAACTATGTTTTTGGCGATGTATCTTGTCATATAAGCTCCGCTTCTATCAACTTTGCTGGGGTCTTTTCCTGAAAAAGCGCCACCGCCGTGCCTGCCCAAGCCTCCATAGGTGTCAACAATGATTTTTCTTCCAGTTAAGCCAGTATCAGCAGCAGGACCGCCTAAAACGAACCTACCGGTAGAATTTATATATGTTTGGGTGTCTTCTTTTAAGTATCTTTTAAGAACGGGTTTGATTACATGGGTTTTTATATCTTCCTGCAATTTTGCGTGCTTTATGTTTTCGTTATGTTGGGTTGCGATAACAACAGTTTTGACTTTGCAGGGCTTTTCATCAACATATTCCACAGTAACTTGACTTTTGCAGTCTGGTCCTAAATATTTTAAGATTCCTAATTCTCTCACTTCTTTTAACTTCTGGGTTAATTTATGAGCCAACATAATAGGTAAAGGCATAAGCTCTTTAGTTTCATTTGTAGCATAACCGAACATCATTCCTTGATCTCCAGCGCCCTGTTCGTGATTTTCGTTTTCGTCAACTCCGCGAGCAATGTCTGGGCTTTGGGGTTGAACTGAAACGAGAATCCCGCAACTATTGTAATCAAGCCCCCATTTAACATCATTATAACCAATTTCTTTTATGGTTTCTCTTGCAACTTTGTCGATATTTACCTGGGCCTTGCTCTTGATTTCGCCCGCAATTATAATGTATCCTTTGGTTGCCAATGCTTCCACAGCCACTCTTGATTCGGGGTCTTTCTCAAGAAAAGCATCCAGAACTGCATCTGAAATCTGATCACAAACTTTATCAGGATGGCCTGCACCAACGCTCTCAGAAGTAATTAACCTTTTCATAAAATCACCTCGCATTAAAGCTCAAGAGATATCTTATCTCATTGCATCTTTTAAAATCGAAATATTTATGCGCAATTATTTATAACTTATTGTTAGAAATATTCCTATCGGAATTGTTTTAGAAACCTTTTTATTAAATCAGTTTTAAAATACTTTTATGGCTGATAGTCATCACAAAAGAGAGAGCATTAAAGAATTGAAGATGAGAATAAAGACGCTTGAAGATGCTCTTGTCGAAAAGGATGAAAGAATTCAAGAATTGATGAAAAAGAACCAGCTCCTGACAAAGCTTTCTTTAAGAATTGAAGAGAGAAACTTAGAGCTTCAAGGTTTAATTCGCGAATTAAGAAATAAAATTAAAAAATTTGATAAAAAAGAAGAATAAGAATAAATTCACTTTACGCAATTGTGGGGTTTTAAACCGGCAAATTCAGCTCTATCCTTGGATTCATAATATCTTTTCTTGATAAGTCTCTTAGCAACAGGACAACTTTCCACATGATACTGGTTTGAGAACTTTCCTGCAACATATCTTACCGGTTTATGCTCAGACTTCTTCTCAATGTTTTTTTTTGTTTTTTGCTTTTTCTTGCTACTTTTAAATTCGTTCTTTTTAACTTGTTCAGATTTTTTGTCGTTAATTTCCTTTTTTTGCAGATTCTCGATGTAACGACTGCCTAACTTACCTAACCTTTTCTCGCGTTCTTCTAGTTCTAAACTTATTGAGGTGAATATTAGGCCCACGACGCTTACCAAAAAAGCAAGGGTGGTGTCTACTCCTCTAATGCCTGTTAAGAAAACTATTGTAATTAGCAGAAGATTTAAAGCATTGTGAATTAATATTAGATTATCTCTTTGCTTGCTGAAAGCTAAAACGCCCAACGAAAACACAGCTAATAGTGAAATCTCAAAAAAGAGAGGTGTATTAAACAAAGCTTTAATTATTAATCCCAAAAAAACTAAAGAGAATAGTACTTGCCAGAGGAAGGTTTTTCGTTTCATTTTTAAGAATAAACATCCAACAACTATTTAAATTTTTTCATTTTGGAGTAGTGTCATCTGGCAAGCGTACGAATTATCCTATAAACTAAGACTGTTAAGAAACCGATTAACCAATTTCTAAATATGAGAATGAGCACAATTAGTAATACTATATTAATGCCGAAAAGACCGTTAAAGAGCACATCAGCAATGAGAATGCCTATAAGAACATATAAAAGGAATTCGCTGGTTTTTTCTTTAACAGGAATTTGGGTATAGGGAAGATTAAGAAAAGACAGATCTATGAATTGGTTAACTATAGCAAAACAAGCCGCGATTAATAGCAAGTCAACAAAGAATTTTATAATTCTGCCCATGATTTATTTTAGGATTCTTTAAGTTAAAAAATGTTTCTGTTAATTTTGCCACTTTAAATCTCTTCGAGTGGTTGGATATTCAGCAGTTCGAGCCCTTTTCCAAGCATGCTTTTAACTAAAAATGCTAACGCAATCCTTGTTTCTCTGTTTTCAGAGTTGATGATTGGCGTGCTGTGATAGTAACTATTAAATGCTTCAGCTAATCTTATGAGATAATTAGCAATGATATTGGGTTTCATTTGATCAGCACTGTTCATTACAATCAGAGGGAATTGCGCTAATAATGAAATCATCTCATTTTCTTTTGAGGTCAAGTCTTTAACAACGAGCCCCTTAAAATTTAATTTTCCAATTGACTTCTTATATTTTCTGATTAAACTGGCAATTCTTGCGTGCGTGTATTGAATATAAACTCCGCTCTGGCCATCAAAAGAGAGCGATTCCTGGGGGTCAAATACAAAATCTTTCTTGGGGTCTATTTTGAGCATATGGAAATTTATGGCCGAAAGCGCGATTTTCTCTGCAAGCTTCTCATCATCCCTGCCTCTTTTTAAGAGTTCTTCTAGGGCGAGTTGCTTGATTTCATCAAAGAAATCATCGGCGTCTATAATCTTGCCTTCCCTTGATTTCATCTTGCCGTTAGGTAACAGGACCATACCATAACTTAAATGATGCATCCTGTCAGTTTGTGCTATGCCGAGCATATCGCAGATTCTAAAAAGTTGAGCAAAATGAAGGTTTTGCTCAGAAGCTACAACGTAAATGGACTTATCCAAATTAAAGTCCTCGAATTTTCTTTTTGCCAGATAGATATCTTGGGTTATATAGAGTGTTGTGCCATCGCTTTTCAGCACAACCTTGTTAGGCAATCCGTGCTTTTCTAAAGGTGCGATAACAGCACCATCTTCTTCAAAAAAGATTCCTTTTTTCAAGGCATCAAGAACAATATTTTTCCCCTGTTTATAAATCTCGGATTCATAATAAATTGCATCGAAGTGATAACCAAACTTCTTGTAAGTTTCATTGTAACCCTGAATTACCCAATTCTTTATCTTTTTCCAGACAGCAATGATTTGCGAATCATTCTCCTCATACTTTCGCAGGATTTCCCTTGCGCGCTTTTCAATATCTGGAGCTTCTTTCTTTTTCTTCTGGAAAAGCACATAAAGCTCTCCTACGAAATGGTCAGGTTTTTTATCAGGTTCTTTTTTATCTGACAAATACAGATAAGCATAAATTGTTTCAGAAACCCCCATTCCTCTGTCGTTGTAAAGATTTGTTCTAATTACCCTGTTTCCGAGGGTTTCAAGGATTCTTGATATGCTTTCTCCAAGGCAACCATTTCTAATATGGCCTATATGCAGAGGTTTGTTAAGATTCGGGTTTAAGAATTCAATCATAATGCTTTCGGATTGGATTTTTGGGATGAGTTCGCCTTTTAGTATTTGATTTAGAAGGTACTGCACA
>Ga0190359_1002144_pt1 | contig 11911 bp, 7 predicted proteins | sample 48721823_MG_FD_161269 | JGI IMG/M metagenome (GOLD analysis project Ga0190359, IMG submission 161269) | Hydrothermal vent microbial mat bacterial communities from Southern Trench, Guaymas Basin, Mexico - 4872-18-2-3_MG | ecosystem: Environmental > Aquatic > Marine > Hydrothermal vents > Microbial...
TGGTGGAACTGTCCATTTCGTTCAGTGACTTTGGGTCTTCAACCTTAAACTTCAATAGTCCCTTCCGGGAGAGATAAGTGTTAACATAGAACTCTTTTTCAATGGAGCAGAAACCATGGTCAGAAAGAAGAAGAACATCTGCATCATCAGGTATGTATTCAAAAAACCCTTTTATGTAATGGTCAAGTTTCGTGTAAAAGGAGTGAAGTTTTTCAGGATTGTGGATGTAGAAGTGATTAACCCTATCAGTCTCCATAATGTGGAGCATGAACAGGTCCCATTCCTGACCAATAAATGTTTTCACAGCATTTTTCCTTCCTTCAAGGGCATTATAAACCTGTTTCCAGAAGGTGGATTCGTCCTTTAAGGCAAGGGAAGGGTCAACGTCAATAATATACCCGATGTATTCAAGTTTCTGTGCAATCTCTGGCGGATGGACTGCAGAATGGAGTTTTGTGGAAAGAAACCCAGAGACCATGACCCCATTCACCTTTCTTGGTGGTGTGGTCATGGGAACATTGAAAGAGATGGTTCTTTTCCCTGCATCTGACACAATTTCAAAAAGGGTTTTTGACCTGAGATTTTTTCCTGTTGGTAGATAGAGTTTGAAAGGAGAAGGCCTTCTGTCAATAAAACCAAAAATCCCGTGTGCACCAGGATTTTTACCTGTCATAAAACTTGCCCAAGCCACTGATGAGATTGTGGGTAGGACAGAGTTGTATCGCCTGAACCCCTTTTCTGTTATAAGGGATTTGAAGAAGGGCATAACCCCCATGTCTATTAGTGAAGTGAGAAGAGAGTATGGGGCTCCGTCAATACTAAGGATGAAAAGTCTTTTCATTAAATATATCCCAGGTCCTCAAGCCTCTTCTTTATTATCTCCTCTTCTTCCTCTGTATATACATCTTCATCAGTGGGTTCAATATATCCCATCTCTATCAACTTGTTGATAATTTTTTTAACAGATTCCTCAACGGTCTCCTTATCTGTTTCACATATTACCTCAGGGTTTTCAGGGGGTTCATAGGGGTCGTCAATTCCTGTAAAGTTTTTAATCTCGCCAGCAAGTGCCTTTTTGTACATTCCCTTCACATCTCTTTCAATGCACTTCTCAACAGGGCATGATGCATATACTTCCACAAAGTCTTTCAATAGTTCCCTTGCCTCCTGCCTTATCTCCCTGTATGGTGATATTGCAGCAGTGATTACAACCACTCCGTTCCTCTTTAAAAGATAGGCAACATGATATATCCTTCTTATATTTTCATCCCTGTCTTCCTTTGAGAACCCAAGACCCCTTGATATGTGCTCCCTCACAACATCACCATCAAGCACCTCAACCCTGAACCCCCTTTTTATCAGTTCGTCTTTCAACCTCTGCGCAAGGGTTGACTTCCCTGAACTCGGAAGACCGGTAAACCATACAACAAACCCTTCATTCCTGTTCATTCTCTACCTCCCTTAATACACTTTTACCCATGAACTTCCCTTCTGGTTCAATACCGTAAATATCAAAAAGTGTTCCAGCCACATCTGTTATGTGTAATCCTTTTCTTTCACCATTTTTCTCATGAGGAGAAAGTATGAAGATGCCGTGCTGTGCATGGTTTGCGTCATCTGGACCAGTATCATTTTCAAAGGTGTATATGCTTTCAAATCCAAGTGAACCGACTGCCCTCCAGTACAGGTCTCCAAAGATAACAATAAGGTCAGGTGGAATACCCTTTACCTCAGGATATATCTCTTCGGGTCTGTAAGCCCTGGTCTTCATGGGATTTCCATTGTGGTCAGGAATCCCCTTTATCTTTTCTATGAGTTCATCCCTCACCTTTTCGTAATCTTCTTCTAAAACCTTGCCATTTGGTTCCCTTCCCTTAACATTAATGAAAATCCTTGAATAGTATCCTCCCTCTGCCCACGCAATTGTGTTCTCCCAGTCAATTTCAGCATCCTTTAATTTGTAAATTCCTTCAGGGTGGGACTTCAATTTTAAGTATCCTTCATCTATAAGAAACTTGTTTATTACAATTCCACCTTCCATTCTTTTTGCTCCATGGTCAGATACCACCATTATCATTGTATCATCACCAGCAGCATCAATGAGTTCTCCAATGTAACTGTCTATCATTTTATAGTATTCAATCCCTATATTTTCAAAAGGATTCCCTGGTTCGTACTTTCTGTGTTCTTTATCAAAGAATTTCCAGAAACCATGATGGAGTCTATCAACACCCATCTCCACAAAGAAAAAAAAGTCCCAGTCCCTTGTCTCCATCATGTATCTGGCAACCTCCATTCTCTGTTTGCCAAGTTTGAATATCTCATTCTTCAGCCATACCTTATCATTTGTTCTGAAATTTCTTACATCAAGGAGATACTCTCCAAACCTTCCAAGAATTTCGCCTTTTAAATCCTCTGGATAGGTAAAGTTGGAGTCAATACCTGGGGTTAGAAAACAGGAAATGAGTTCCCCGTTTATGGGTTTTGGGGGATAGGATGGGGGGAAACCTATAACAACGGATTTTTTGTCTTTCAGATAATCCCATACAGTCTTTTCTCTTAGCATGAGTGATGTAGCAAAGGAGAGCCCTTCATAAGAATAATCCTTCCTGTTTCTGAACCCATAGAATCCCAATGTTCCTGGAAGTTTTCCTGTCATCATTGAGGCCCATGCAGGAATAGTGATAGGAGGTATTGTGCTTTCAAGCCTTCCCCAGATCCCATTGCTTCTCAGCCTTGAAAGATTCGGAAGCTGATCAGCCCATTTTTCAAAAACCAGGCTGGGTTCTGCACAATCAAGACCAATAACAAGTACCCTTTTATTCATAGGACTATATTAAGCAAGTTTTCCTTTTCGTCAACAACAAATCACCATTTCACTATATAAAATATAACTTCTTGATTATCAGAACATTAATCTTTAATAACTATAAATCCAAGTAGGCACATATGTTTCAGAATTTTGGTGGTCGTAAACCCTTGCCATTCCTCAATTTTTTACACTTTCCCTCTTGACAAATTGATAAAACATGTTTAAAATATCTAAAATAAACAAGGAGGTTTAGATGAACAAGAAGCAGTTGGTTGAACACATTGCAAAAGAGGCAGGGCTCAGTAAGAAGCAGGCACAGAAGGCCGTTGAGGCAATGCTCGGTGGAATCACCAGGGCACTCAAAAAGGGCGACAAGGTCACCTTTGTTGGTTTCGGAACATTCATGGTCAGGAAGAGAAAGGCCAGGAAGGCAAGGAATCCAAGGGATCCATCCCAGATCATCAAGGTGCCTGCAAGGAAGGTTCCTGTTTTCAAGCCTGGAACCGGGCTGAAGAACATTGTAAAGTAAGTATGTGAACTGGAGCGGGGGGCTTTAAGCCCCCCTTTTTTACGGAGGTGATAAATGGGAATACTTTTTGGAATTATTGCGCTTTCTGTGGTGGTTGAAAGGTCTCTTGAGCAGATAAGTGATTTCATTCCCAGAAAGAGGAGAAAAAGGGTTATGTGGTTTCTTTGCACCGGAGTTTCTCTTATCATCACCTTCTTTGGAAGGATCGGGATATTTTCAAAACTTGGTGTGTTCACAAATCTTGGTGTATGGACAACGAACAACCCTTATTCTGTATTGAATATAGTGGATTATTTTCTTACAGGTTTGCTTGTAGGTGGAGGGAGTGAACCCATTCATTCCATTATAAACTCACTTGAAAAAAAGAAAGAGGAGTTGAAGATAAGGGTGAAGGGTGAAAAGGACTGAAGATTTTATAATAGAATATATAGGCGACCTTTTTTCATCCCCATTCATTGGTGATGATTGTGCAGTGATTGATAACAGGATTATAACAAAGGATATTTTTATTATGGGAACACATTTCCCTGAAGAACTTCCCCTTTATTATGCTGGTTGGAGGAGTTTTGCAGGTGCACTGAGTGATATAGCAGCCATGGGTGGAAAACCTGAGTATTTTTTTATGGGTATAGCAGGAGAAAGTAGTGATGTGATCAAAGAAATGGTTAAGGGTGTTTCTGAGCTTGCCCGAATATATGGAGTGGAACTTGCAGGTGGTGATACCGTATTTTCCAGACTTGCTGTGCTTTCATTCACCGTTGTTGGTAAGGCAGAGAACCCAATTATGAGAAAGGGAGCAAGACCTGGTGATTATGTTTATGTCACAGGTGACCTTGGTGGTGCAAGGGCAGGGCTTGAACTTTTTTTGTCAGGAGAAAGAGCAACAGAAAAATTTATAAAACCACTTCCCAGGATAAAAGAGGGCATTGAACTTGTGGAGAAATACAACATTACATCAATGATTGATATATCAGATGGACTTTTGAGAGACGTAGAGAGGATAAGCAGGATAAATGGTGTATCAATAAATCTTGCTGGTGAGGCAATCCCGATTAATCAGGATGCCATGTATTATTGCAAAGAGAGAGGTTTACACCCTGTTGTATTCTCCGTGAATAGTGGAGAGGAATATGAACTTCTATTCACTTCACCTGATGACATTAAAGAGGATTATGTCACCAGGATTGGAGAGGTGGATGGAGGGGTTGGTATTAACCTTGACAACAAACCTGTATCTCCAGAGGGGTTTGAACACTTTATGGAGGGGAAATGAAAATAAAGCCTGTGTGCTTTCCCTGTGCAATGAACTTTGCATTGAGGACAATGAAGTTTGTTGGGGAAGAAAACAATACAGAACTCATGATAAAGGTTGCCAGGGGGATTGCCAGTATAAAACCTGATAAGACACCTGCACATATGGGGACAATCATAAGCAGGATTATAAGGGTGGAGACAGGGAAGAACGACCCATACCTTGAGGAAAAGAGAAGAGAGAATGAGATTGCCTTGCAGGTTTACCCTCTTCTCAAAGAGTATGTCAGGAATTCACATGACCCGCTTGGTGCTGCGTTAAAGGTCTCTGCACTGGGGAATGCAATAGACCTTGGTGTTAGTGGAGAGATTCATCTTGACTTTGAAAAACTGGAAGAGGAACTTCATTTTGAATTTAAAAAGGACGAGAAAGAAATTTTTAGAGAAAGGTTAAAAGAGGCAGAATCCCTACTACTGATAGCAGACAATGCAGGTGAAATTATTTTTGACAGGGTTCTCCTTGAAGAAATAACAGGACTAAAGAGAATGGTTGCAGTTAAGTCCGGGCCTGTGATAAATGACATTACAATAAAGGATGTATATGGAACAGGAATTGAGAATATTGCTGAGATTGTGGAAACAGGTTCTGATTCCCTGGGAATAATCATGGAAGAGGTATCAGAAGATTTCAGAAGGATATTTTATGATGTTGATATTGTTATTGCAAAGGGACATGCAAACACTGAAACCCTTGTTGATATAGACAGAGAGGTTTTCTTCCTCTTAAGGGCAAAATGTGATTATGTTGCTGAATATATGGGTGTAAAAAAATACGACTTTATATTTGAAAGGGGTAGAAAGAGATAAATTTACTCTGGTATAAAAACTATTGAACAGCGGTTATTTTTGGATAAAATCATTTCTATGAGGAGATTATGGAGTTAGAAAAAATTGAACCATTTGTGAGGAAAAGACTACTTGATTTGAACACTGGAGAGCCATTCCTAACAGAAGGCGCCCTTCTCTTTATGGACATCTCGGGTTTTACAGAACTCTCTGAGAAACTTGGTCAACTGGGCAAACCAGGGACAGAGGAATTATCAAGTATCCTGAATAAATTTTTTGGTTCCATGCTTAACATCACAGGTGATTTAGGTGGAAACGTTCTGAAATTTGGGGGTGATGCCCTTCTCGTCGGGTTTTACGAGCATGCAGGTGTTGCCAAAAAGAGGGCAGTTCAATGTGCCAGGCTCCTGATGGATAGAATCAAGGAGTTTTACACGATTGATACAATCGCTGGTGAGTCAAGTATATCCATGAAGATAGCCATAAGTTCTGGAAAGTGGAATGAAATTTTATTGGGTGATAACAGAAGGAGAGAACTTCTGCTCACCGGCAAAGTTATTAAGGAATTGACCAGAATGGAAGAGGCAGCCAGACCTGGTGAGGTCTGGGTGAATGGGGAGAAGATTCAAATTGAAGAGATTTCAGGTTTATCAAAATCATCGGGAAAAAACCATAAACACCAGAGAAAGATTGATGGTGGGTTGCTTCCTCAGGGTGTGATGAAGTTTATAAGGTCAGGTATGAAGGGTGAATACAGGGTGGTAACAACGATTTTTGTGAATTTTTCAGGTTATAGTGAAGAGGACCCTGATACAGAATTATTGCAGGAATTTTTTATAGGTGTTGTAGATATTGTTGATAGATACGGCGGTTCTATAAACAAGATTGATATATATACTAAGGGGAGTAAATTGATGATAACCTTTGGTGCCCCTGTTGCCCATGAAAAGGAAACAGAGAACGCTATTCTCACAGCCCTTGAGATTTCATCCCTTAAAGACCTCCCCATGAGGCTCAAAATAGGTGTATGCACGGGTCAGGTATATGCCGGGATAATCGGTTCTGAAAGGGAGAAGGAATACACAGTGATTGGGGATGCTGTGAATACAGCGGCAAGGTTGATGGCCACTGCCGAAAGAAACCAGCCAGTGATTTCAGAAAGGACAAAGAAACTTGTTGAAGATAGTTTTGAATTCAAGGAATTGCCACCAGTGAAGGTCAAGGGAAAGAGCCAGCCATTGGCAAGGTATGTTCCTGTTGTTAGAAAGGAGAGGGACCCTTATAAACATGGTTTTGTTGGGAGAAAAAGGGAACTTGAGAAACTTGTTGAGAAGATTAAGCAAGGAAGATATTTCATAAAAATATATGGAGAACCAGGTATTGGTAAGACAAGGCTTTTGTTTGAAGCCTTGAAAAGGCTTGGACCTGAATATAGAGTTTTCCTTTGCAGGGCAGAGGAATTGAAACCCGCTTATTATCCATTTGCCCATATGATTGCAAAAGAGGCGGAGATTAAGGAATTTGAACCAGTAGAGGTCAAGGGGAAGAAACTTGAAAAGTATATTACAGAGATTGATAAAACAGGTGAATTGGTTAAAAGGATCCCATTTCTTGGAGAGATGCTATTCAATATTCCATATCCTGGCACTATCTATGATGTGGTTTCTGCCGAACTCCGCTTCACCAACCTGAGTGATGCAATCAGATATTACATTGAGAACCTGACAGAAGAAAAGGCAGTGATTGTTATTGAAAACTCACAGTGGTTGAAAGAGGAGGATGTGGGGGTTATAAACTACATCTCAAGGATACTGTTCACGGTTTCTGAATTGAAGAACGGGATAACCCTTATAGTTTCGGGAAGACCAAGTGGAAGGGTAGATACTTCTATTGAGATACCTGAAGGTGCAAAAAGGTTAGATTTAAAGATTTCTCCTTTTACCCATAAGGAAAGGGAATTGCTTTTGAAAGAATTACTCAAATACAAACCACTTTCTAAAGATGTTGAAGGTATCCTTTTCAGGCGTGCAGGGGGTAACCCGTTTTATCTTGAGCAGTTTGTTTATCACCTGATTGAGAAGGGGTTTATAAGGGAGGGGAAAAACAGGTGGGAAAAAACAGAAACTTTCTCAGAGGAAGGACTCCCGGAGAATGTATGGTCTGTGATTATGGGAAGGATTGATAGGCTTGAGTTTCTTGCAAAGGAGTGTCTCAGGGTGGGAAGCGTTATTGGGCTTGAATTTCCGGAAAAAATGGTGTGCTCAATTGTTAATGAAAAAAAAGCCAGGGATTCTCTGAAAAAAACAGAGAAGGAGGGGATTACTTTCAGAAGGGTGATGGAGGAGATTGAGTACATATTCAGACATACACTGATTAAAGATGTGGTTTATGGTTCTATACTGGAGAGCAGGAAGAAGGAACTTCACCTTGAAGTGGCAAGAACCATTGAAAGGCTCAAAAAGGACGAGATAGAACAGTATTTTGATATGCTTGCAATCCATTATTATCAGGCAGGAGAATGGAGAAAGGCATTGCAGTATAACATAAGAGCAGGGGATAAAGCAGGGGAAGAATTCAGGAATGAGGAAGCCATAAAATTTTATTTAACCGCAACCGAGATTATTACAAAACATCTTCCCGAGGAAAGGAGAAGACTTCCTGAGTTGTATGAAAAGATAGGAAAAATAAATGTTCTCATTGGCAGGCATTCTGAGGCAATTGTTTATTTTGACAGGATGGAAGAAACTTCAGGTGATAATTATCTTATGAAGGCGCGCTCCAGATTCCATAAAGCAGGTGTGTATGAACATGAAAGTAGATTTGATGAGGCGATTCAACTCCTTGATGAATCTCTGGAAATTCTGAAGTACGAAACCTCTGAGATTGTTAAAAAGATAGAGATGGCAAAGATAATGGCATTGAGATGCTGGATATTCAGCCTGATGGGAGAGGTTGGTACTGCTGAAGAGGAGGGTAATAAAGCACTTCAACTGATTAATGAGTGCAGGAAAACAAGGGATAAGACCCTCCACAAGGAAATTGAACAGGCCCTTATCCACCTGTTTGACAGTTTAGGGAGTATTTACTATGAAAAGGGTGAATATAAGAAGGCAATAGAACACTATACTTCTTTACTGAAAATTTCAGAAAAAATTGGTGATACAATGGCTACAGCGATGGGATATGGAAATTTAGGGGTTATCCACTATGAACTTGGAGATTACATAAGGGCATTGGAATACAACCAGAAGGATTTAAAGATTTCTGAGGAGATAGGGGATAAAAGAGGGATAGGTATTTCCATGGGGAACATAGGAACTATCTACAGGGAGCTGGGTGAGTACGAAAAGGCAGTGGAGTGCTTTGAGAAAGACCTGAAAATTGCAGAGGAACTTGGGGACAAGTTCAGTGTGGGAACAGCACTCAATAACCTTGGTCTTGTCTATTACGACTGGGGAGACTTTGAGAAGGCACTTGAGTTTTTTATGAAGGACTACAGAATTTCCAGGTCACTGGGTATCAAGCAGGGCATGGGAATAACCAGTATAAACATTGCAAGGACCTTTCTGGCAATGAATGAGGTAGAAAAGGCGTATCAATGGTCTGTTAAGGCGAGGAGCGTTTTTGATGAACTGGAAGACAGATTTAATCTGGCAGTAGTGAACAATCTTTTATGCGACCTATGGATAAAAAAGGCGGAACTGAAGGATAAGAGGGAAAGCTTCCTTGATTTGCTCAATATAGCAGATGAATATGCAAGGAAGGCAATTGAACAGAGCAGGGACATAGGCTTTAAATCAGGGGAGGCCATTGGGATGGTGAATCTTGGGAGGATTATCCACAAGAAACTCAGTAGTGAAATGTTTGGAGAAGGAGAAAAGGAGAAACTTATAAGAGCAGCGCACACCTTTTTTGAGACAGGGGTTGAAATTATAGAAGAACTCGGTAAAAAGAAGGCCCTGGCAGATATACTCCTGGATTATGGAAGATTTCTAAAGTATATAGGGGATGAAAACTATAAAAAAGTTACAAGAAAGGCTGAAAAAATCTATAAGGAACTGAACATCAAATTATAAAACTCAACAGGTTTTATCGTACGGGATGAAAAGTTAAAAATATTTAATAAAAAATATAATAGTATTCTTCAAAAAATTTTCTAAAATATAAAAATTTTTTTGAATTAAAAAAAGCCTAATATCAGAAAAATACTTGACAAAAAATTATTTTTTCTTTATAGTCTTCCAAATAAACAAGGAGGTTTTGTATGAGAAGGTTTGTGCTGGTGCTGTTAGTTCTGGGGCTGGTGTTGATTGGGGGCAATCTCCAATTTACGCTGGAATTTTCCCGGGGCGATTTGGTGTTCAGCAAGGCTGGCACTTATGATGTGGTGGAGATGCAGGGTTATCCTTGCATCACAGAGCCTGGGAAGCCGAGGTTACCGGTAGTAATAAAGAGGGTATTAATACCGTCGGATGCTGTACCAGTAGGAGTTAAGATAGTGGATATAGAGACAGAGGAGATAAGTGGGGAGTATTATATTTATCCTGCGCAGCCTGATGTACCATTGCCCATGCCAGGGAAGGAGTTTAAGGTAAAGGAGTATGGTCCTGATGAGGCAGTGTATAATTCCAGGGGTTTATTTCCTGGGGAGGTGATAGGGATAACAGGTAGTGGGAGGAAGAATGGGTACAGGTTGGTGCATGTGAGGATATATCCATTGAGGTACATACCTGTGGAGAGGAAGCTGGTATTGGTGAAGAGGATAAGGTTTGAGGTTGAGTATGTAGAGGGCAAGGAGAGTGGATATGTACCAAATGAGAAGATAAGGGAGGAAGCGGGGAGGTATGTTAAGAAGCTGGTGATAAATCCAGAGGATGTGGAGAGGTTTGCGCCTGTTGTGGTCAAGCGTCCGCCTGTGTTACTGGATCCAGGGGATTATGAGTATGTAATAATCACGAATGATGCTATGGCATCCACGTTTCAGACGTTAGCGGATTGGAAGACGAAGAAGGGTGTGCCAGCGACGGTTGTAACGGTATCATGGATAGAGAGCAATTACAGTGGGTATGACACGCAGGAGAAGATAAAGAACTTTATCATAGATGCGTATAACACGTGGGGTACGAAGTATGTGTTACTTGGTGGGCAGGCTGATGACAGGAATGCTGGACAGAACATAGTACCTGCGAGGGAGGCATATTATACTAATTCAGGGGTTGGCGCATATCCAGATGAGGACACTATACCCAGTGATTTGTACTATGCGGATCTTGATAATTTATGGGATGCGAATAACAACCATGTATGGGGTGAGTTATCAGATAATGTTGACATGTATGCGGATGTGTATGTTGGGAGGATGCCTGTATTGAATTCCACGCAGGCGCAGGCGTTTATAAACAAGGTATTGACGTATGAGAAGAATCCACCGACAGATTATCTCACGAAGTTGATGTTACCCACAGGTATATTGTGGAGCAGTTATGAGGAGCGGCCGATGCAGGATTCCATAGCGAGGATGACGCCTGCATCCACCTGGTTTGATGCGAAGATGTATGAGAGGAACAATGCATTATCTGAGCAGGCGATGATAGACTCCATGAATGCGGGATATGCGATGGGTCACTGGGAGGGTCATGGTAATGAGACGGGTATATATTACAATGGTGGATATACGCCATATTTAACTTCATCTGATGCTGATGGTTTAACGAATGGAGACAGGGTAGGGATAGCAGCATCCATTGCATGCTTTGTTGGTGCATGGGATGAGGTGAGTGGGGGTGATTGTTTTGCTGAACATCTTGTATTGAATGCGAACGGTGGGCTTGTTGCGGTTATGATGAACTCCCGATATGGATGGGGTGCGTATGTAGGTGGGTATGTACCGGGTCCATCAGAGAGGCTTGATACCACATTTTTTGCAGGTATATTTGAGCAGAACATATACCATCTTGGTGATGCACTATTTTACAGTAAGGATACCTGGGTTCCCTATGCAGACTCAGGTAATCAGTACGATAAGCAGAGGTGGTGTATATACGAACTCAACCTGCTTGGTGACCCTGAAATGCCTCTGTGGACTGATACCCCTGAAAATATGTCCATCTCATGCAGTCCAGACCCAATTCCTTTACCAGGTGGTAACATAACCATTACAGTTACCTCCGGTGGTTCACCGGTTGCCAATGCACTTGTATGTGCAATGAAGGGAACAGAGGCATATGCCAAAGGATACACCAACTCCTCTGGTCAGGTTATACTGAATGTTAATCTAACTTCACCAGGATGGCTCCAGTTGACCGCAACTGCACAGAATAAACTCCCTGTGGAGGATTCTGTTGAGGTCATCACAGCGAACAAGCCATATCCTGTGTATGATTCATCAGCGGTTGTAGCTGGTGGTGATGATGTAATAAATCCAGGGGAGCAGGTGAATGCGACGATATGGGTAAGGAATCAAGGCACGGTTG
>Ga0190359_1002146_pt1 | contig 11904 bp, 11 predicted proteins | sample 48721823_MG_FD_161269 | JGI IMG/M metagenome (GOLD analysis project Ga0190359, IMG submission 161269) | Hydrothermal vent microbial mat bacterial communities from Southern Trench, Guaymas Basin, Mexico - 4872-18-2-3_MG | ecosystem: Environmental > Aquatic > Marine > Hydrothermal vents >...
TACCACCATCTGCTACAAGTTGTTTTATGTTTATAGTGTCATTTGTTGTGAGTTGTGGCTCGGAGTAATAATCATAACAGTTCCATATGACAAGGTCCACGTTCTTCATTTCATCAAGGGTGGGACCGTCTTCGTTTTCGTCAGCTGTTGGTCCCACCCACAGTATCCTGTCTGCTCCAAGGAGATTTACAAGTGGTATCTGCCATATGGTATCAGGGTGAACAGGCGCTCCGTATCCATTGGCATCTTCTACGTATAGGATAAGTATACGCTTTGCTGTCGTGAATATTGAGATTGTATCATTTTGGGGGAAAGTATCATTCCCTGGTACATATACAACAGTATTGTAGGTTACATTTTCAGCAAGGTTAACAGTCCCAAATGTTAACAGTGTTTCCGGCAATGAGGGTCCCATTGTTACAGTGAGGGATTCCTGCAATATAGATGTCCCTGTAGTTGTGTCTATGACATTTGCATGAACAAGGAAGGTGAGATCTGCAGGGCCTTTATAGGTAATGATTGCTTTGACTCTGTACTCCCCAGAAGGTGTGATGCTGTCATTTGGGGAAACTATTTCTTTTACCCCTGCATCAAATAAAAAGGTATCCGAGTAGGAAATCTGGTACAGGTTTCCATCGGTGCATGCGGCGTAAATTTCATTCTCACCGTCTCTGTTGCCATCACCTATCCCGATGCCTCTAATAGAGAAACCTGAATTGAACAACGCAGTGTCAGACCACGAACTCCCATCCCATTCAAACTGATACAGAATGCTATTTGCACATCCAGCATATACCTCATTCAGACCATCATTGTCCCCGTCCCCAACCTCAACATCATTCATTTTATCTGTTCCATAACCAACCAGACTCTTTTCCCATGCCGTTCCATTCCACTTAAACTGATAGACACTGTCATCATTTGAACAGGCATATATCTCAATATTCCCATCGTTGTCTCCATCGCCTATACCAATCTCGGTCATGCCTCCAGAACCTACACCAATTGTATCAATAACCCAATTTGAGCCATCCCATGAAATCTGGTAAACGTTTCCTGAAAGGGATGCAACATAGAGCTCAACATCTCCATCATTATCTCCATCACCTATACATATCCCTTTTCCAGCAGCACCAACAGTGGCTATTATAGTGGTATCATATCCAGCACCATTATAGATGAATTGAAATACATTTCCGTTGTCATCAGTGGAATAAACCTGGAATGTTCCATCCCTGATAACATCTCCAACCACAACCCTTGCCATATAAGTAGAACTTCCACCCATATCAAGAGTATCCCATGATGAACCATTCCACCTGAACTGATAGAGATGATAGTTATTACTGGTTCCATAGACTTCGTAATCACCATCGTTATTTCCGTCACCTAAACCAACGCCCTGGAATAGAACATTCCCCGCAGAAAGTGAATCGACATTCCATGAACCGTCCCACCAGAGTTGATAAATCTTATTCCTCCAGGAGCCAACATATATCTCATATTTTCCATCGTTGTTTCCGTCACCCAGGGCCATTTTTAACAAGGTGGTTCCCGCATTATAAATAGATTTAGAATATATATAAACAGGAGGGGTTAATTTTTTAATTACTGTGAAACAGACCTCTAGTGAATCCTGATCTTCATTATTATTAACAAGTATGTTATAGTATCCCGGGGATGCACCTGTTAAATTTATATCGCAGGTAAGGTAGTTAGAATTTACCACAGTTACGTTTGTGGCTATGATGGTGTCAGTTCCATTGTAAAGAGTTATAGTGGGTGTCCCTGTGAAATTAACACCATAAACCCTCAACACAATAGTTGTGTCATTTGGTGCATTTGTAGGCCAGATTGATGTGGGGGTTCCTGCTAAAAGCATAATGGAAACAAAAACAAAGGTCAAGGTAATGGGTTTAAATCTGTGGATAAAACACATATTCACCTCCTTAAAGTGTTTTTAAAAAGGTTTTTAATGTGTCGTGCCCATAATTATTGGTGTCGATATATAGATGACCTACCTTATATCTCAGAATAGTATTATAGAGAAAGTAAAAAAAATTTCAATAGGTTAATTAAGATTTTTCATCCTATTTTTTAGTTTCTTGTATATGCCTCATTTGGATGTTTATGCCTATTATGGAATTATGGATATTTATCAATCTTTTAGGGTAATATAAGGGTTCTCCCTCTTGACAATAAAGGGGATTCTTTGTATATTTTCCATGAATGGGCGATTAGCTCAGCTTTGGTTAGAGCGCTTGCTTGACATGCAAGAGGTCAGAGGTTCGAATCCTCTATCGCCCATTTTTATCTATTTTTTGTTTGGAGGTAGGTTTTGGTTCTATATAAAGAGAAAGGGGAGATTGCACTTGACGTAAATCCCCCTATAGAGTTATATTCTGTTCTGAAAGAAAAGGCACCTGATGTCTTGAGGGATTACTGTGGAATTTTAATAGATGGAAAGGTTGTTGATTTTCTCACACCTGTACCTGATGGGGAGTACAAATTAGTCCGAATAAATTCTGATGAGGGGCTTTCAGTCCTCTGGCATACTGCTGCCCATATTCTGGCACAGGCAGTTTTGAGACACTTCCCCCATGCAAAACCAACAATAGGTCCAGCCATAGATAGAGGGTTTTATTACGATTTTTATGTGGATGCGCCCTTTACTCCAGAACAGTTGACCCTGATTGAAGAAGAGATGGAGAAAATTGTCAGGGAAGGATACGAGATAACCCGTGAGGAGATTGGAAAGGCTGAGGCCCTGGAACTTTTTAAGGATAACAAATTCAAAGTTGAATTGATCAAGGAGATAGAAGGGGAAACTGTGACCGTTTATAAGCAGGGTGAGTTTGTTGACCTGTGCAGGGGTCCTCACCTTATCAATACAAAACTTGTTGGTAATGTGAAGGTACTTACATCTTCTGGCTCTTACTGGCGTGGCGATGAGAGAAGAGAGGCACTCCAGAGGATTTATGGAATTGCCTATCCTGAGAAGAAACAGTTGAAGGAATACATAAGGAAATTTGAGGAGGCAAAAAAGTACGATCACAGGGTTCTGGGGAAGCAACTGGACATATTCAGTATATTCAAGGAAACAGGGCCCGGTCTTGTTTACTGGCATCCCAATGGTGCAATAATCAGGCATGAGATAGAGGATTTCTGGATAAAGGAGCATATAAAGAGGGGATACCAGCTTGTTTATACACCCCATATCGCAAGGTCTGAACTGTGGGGTATATCTGGCCACCTTGAGTATTACAGGGAGAACATGTATCTATTCCAGCTTGACGAAGAGGATTATGTTGTGAAACCCATGAATTGCCCCGGACACATCCTTATATACAAAACAAAGGTGAGGAGTTACAGAGACCTTCCTATAAGGTATGCTGAACTTGGTACAGTTTACAGGTATGAGAGGTCAGGTGTACTCCATGGGCTTCTCAGGGTAAGGGGCTTTACCCAGGATGACGGGCATATATTCTGCACACCAGAACAACTTGAGAAGGAAATACTTGATGTGCTTGATTTTGCAATATTTATGATAGGTGTTTTCGGGTACAAGGACTTCAAAATTTATCTGTCTGTGAGAGACCCACTCCACAAGGACAAGTTTGCAGGAAGCGATGAGGAGTGGGAACAGGCTGAAGCATCATTGAAGAAGGCTATCGAAAAGAGAGGGTATAATTATGAGATTGAAGAGGGTGGGGCTGTTTTTTATGGACCCAAGATAGATATTAAACTGCTTGATGCCATTGGACGTGAGTGGCAGGGGCCTACAATACAGTTTGACTTCAATCTTCCAAGAAGGTTCAATGTGGAGTATGTGGGTGAGGATGGGAACAGGCACATGGTTTACATGATACACAGGGCGCTTCTTGGTTCAATGGAAAGATTTATTGGAGGATTGATAGAATTCTATAAAGGGTACTTTCCCTTATGGCTCGCACCTGTTCAGGTTTCTGTTCTCACTGTAACCAGCGATGGGGATGAGTGGGCAGAGGAGGTTTACAAAAGGCTTCTTTCAGAGGGAATCAGAGCAAAACTTGACATAAGGAACGAAAAAATAGGGAAGAAGATTCGTGAATCAGAGGTTGCAAAAATTCCATATATGGTAATAATAGGTAAGAAAGAGGTTGAGAATAAAAACCTCTCAATAAGGAAACATAAGAAGGGTGATATAGGAAAAATGGAGGTTCCTGTTTTTATTGATATGTTAAAGGAAGAGATAGCAAAAAAGGAGGTGCCGGATAGCGAAGTCGTATAATGTAAACAGGCAGATCAGGGCCAGAAGGGTTCTGGTCATTGGGCCGGATGGGACGAAGATGGGAGAGATGGATACCTTTGAAGCACTTAGAAAAGCGAGAGATTTAGGACTTGACCTTGTGGAGGTTGCACCCAATGCAAATCCACCTGTATGCAGGATAATGGATTACAGCAGATTTTTGTATGAGGAGAAAAAGAAGGAGAAAAAGGCAAAGAAGCATCAACAGACTGGAATGAAGGAGATGGTTTTTCACCCGAAAATTGATACCAATGACTATAATGTGAAGTTAAAAAAGATAAAGCAGTTTTTTAAATCTGTACCAAGGGTTAAGATAGAGATAAGAATGAGGGGAAGGGAGAGGATGTATCCAGAACTTGCGGAGAACCTGGCAAAGCGGATAATTGAAGATACAAGTGAATATGCAGAGGTGACAGGCGAGATAAAGAAGGACGAGAGGTCGGTTGTTTTTCATCTCTTACAGAAGAAAAAAAGGAAGGTGAAAGATGCCAAAACTGAGAAGTAAGGGAACCATAAAAAAGAGATTCAAAATTACTGGTGGAGGAAGGGTTAAGAGGTTTAAGGCCTTCCACAGTCACAAACTATCAAAGAAGACCTCAAAAAGGAAGAGGAATTTGAGAAAGTCAGGGATTTTGAGTAAGGCAGATGAGAAAAGGGTAAAAAAACTTATAAGGGCATAAGGAGGAGAGATGCCAAGAACAAGGAATGTTCCTCAGACAAGGGAAAGAAGAAAGAAATGGTTGAAACTTGCAAAGGGTTACTATGGCAAGAGGAAAAATTCCTACCGTGTGGCAAGGGAAGCGGTGATGAAGGCCCTTTCCTATGCATACAGGGATAGGAAGAAGAGGAAGGGTGATTTCAGAAGGCTCTGGATAACAAGGATAAATGCAGCCTGCAGATTGAATGGTATTTCTTATAGCAGGTTTATCCATGGTCTCGGTCTTGCAGGTATTAAGGTTGATAGAAAGGTTCTTGCAGATATAGCGGTCAAAGAGCCAGAGGTTTTTGCCCAGCTGGTTGAGGCATCCAAGGGTGCCCTGAATGGAAATCGGTGAGGTTAGAAGGGATTTTGAGAGGGAGGCCCTTGAGGTAAAATCCCCTGAACAGCTTGAATCATTAAGAATAAAATATCTGGGAAAGAAGGGGATTATAAATGAACTTTTCAAAAAACTGAAGGAACTCCCACCTGAAGAAAAACCAATCTTTGGTAAAGAAGTAAATTCCCTCAGGGATTTTATAAAAAACCTTTTAGAAGAAAAGAAGAAGGAGATTGGTAGTGGAAAGAAGAGGGAGAGGATTGACCTCACCCTTCCAGGAAGGTTTTATTCAGGGGGCTCCATCCATCCCCTCTCATTGATAGAGGACGAGATTGTTGACATCTTTGTTGGAATGGGGTTCAGTGTTGTTTATGGGAATGAGGTTGAGACAGATTATTACAACTTTACTGCACTGAACACACCTGAAGACCATCCTGCACGTGACCTGCATGATACCTTCTATTTGAAGGATGAAAGGCTTTTGAGGACACATACATCACCTGTTCAGATAAGGGTGATGGAGAAGAAGAAACCACCATTGAGAATAATTGCACCTGGAAGGGTTTACAGGGTTGATGCATTTGACCCTTCACATTCACCCGTTTTCCATCAGATAGAAGGACTTTATGTGGACAGGGATGTAACACTGGGTGACCTTTTTGGAACCCTTGAGGAGTTTGCAAAGAGGGTGTTTTCACCTGTTACAGAGGCAATGTTTATTCCAAGTTTCTTCCCATTCACAGAGCCATCAGCAGAGATGAAAATTTCATGTCCATTCTGTGGTGGGGAGGGTTGTGGTGTTTGCCAGTACACTGGATGGGTGGAAATTTTAGGTTGTGGTATGGTCCACAGAAAGATACTTGAAAACCTTGGATATGGGGATTACACAGGTTTTGCCTTTGGTATGGGTGTTGAGAGGATTGCCATGCTGAAGATGGGTATAAATGACATAAGGCTTTTCTATGAGAATGACCTTGAATTCCTGGAGCAGTTTAAATGAGGGTTATCTACTCATGGCTTAGAGAATGGGTTGATTTTGATTTCTCACCGGAAAGGCTTGCACAGGTGTTTGAGTCCCTTGGAATGGGTGTTGAGGCCATTGAGAAGGATGGGGATGAGGTCATATACGACCTTGAAATCACACCAAACAGGCCAGACCTACTTGGTGTGATTGGGATTGCAAGGGAGATATCCGCCTATACTGGCAATCCATTAAAAAGGACAATAAATTTTGAACTCCAGACAGGTGAGGGAATTGAGGTTGAGATTGAAAACCCTGATGATTGCCCCAGATACACTGCATCTGTTGTAAGTGGTGTTAGTGTAAGGCCTTCACCTGATTGGCTTTCCAGAAGGCTGGAATTATCTGGTATCCGTTCCCTTAACAATATTATAGATGTCTCAAACTATGTACTTTTGGAAATGGGACAGCCCATACACATTTTTGATAGGGAATCTGTTGACAGAATTGTGGTGAGAAGGGCAAGGGATGGAGAGAAGATACTCACCCTTGATGGTGTTGAGAGGGAACTTGACCATGACATACTTGTTATAGCCAGTTCCAGGGAACCCATTGCCATAGCAGGTGTTATGGGTGGAGAACTATCAGGTGTCAGGGATACCACGAAGGATGTTGTTGTTGAGTCTGCCTTCTTTAACCCTGGCGTAATAAGAAAGGGCAGAAAAAAGTTGAACATAAACACTGAATCCTCATACAGGTTTGAGAGGAAGGCTGATATCGGGATTGTTCATATTGCACAATCATACACAGTGAAGTTGTTAAAAGAGGTATGTGGTGGGAAGGATGTGTCTCCCATGGTTGATACCAATCCTGATTACAGAAAAGGGGTTTACGTGAGTCTGGATGTGGATAGGATAAATAGACTTCTTGGGACTGATTATTCTAAGCAGGATATTGAGGAGATCCTTGAGAGGCTTGGTTTTGAGATTCAGACAGATAAGGTGTTTGTTCCTACTTTCAGAAGGGATATTGAACTACCAGAAGACCTGTCAGAAGAAGTGGCAAGGCTGAAAGGATACAACACCATCAGAAGAAGGGTCAGGACCGTTGTGAATGAGGTTGCTGTTGATGAGAACCTCACTTTAAGGAAATTCAGGTATGTTCTGGAAGGAATGGGTTTGAATGAGGTGAAGTCGCTCAGTTTCATGCCATCAGGGTTTGACCCATCAGTAAAGGAAGAGGTTGAACTTGCCAATCCCATGTGGCCTGACAGAACAGTGATGAGGACAACCCTTGCCTATGGAATGCTGAAGATTGCAGAACATAATCTCCATCGCGGAAGACCCTATGTGCGAATCTTTGAGGTTGGAAGGGTTTTCAGGCCAGAAGAAAAAACAATGTTAGGTGTTCTTGTTGCTGGTGTTTTCCCAAGAAGATGGTTTGCCCATGAAAGGGAGATGGACTTCTACGACATAAAGGGGATTGCAGAGGGTATGCTTGTGGAATCAGGTCTGGAAGGATACAGGTTTGTTGAAGGAGAAAGGCAAATCTACGAGAAGGGATTTTCACTGGATATCCTTGTTGATGGCGAAAAAATAGGTGACCTTGGTTTGTTGAAACAGGATATAATTGAGATGGACGCCTTCTTCACGGAGGTTGAATCTGAAAAACTTTTGAAAAACTTTCTCAAAAAGTCAGAATTTAAAGGGGTTAATAGGTTCCCCTTTGTTAAAAGAGACCTCTCCCTTATTATTCCACAGGGAGTTGAAAATTCCACAGTGGTTGGTATAATAAGAGAGGTGGGTGGTTTTGTGGAGAAGGTGGATGTACTGGATGTTTACACGGGTAAAGGGATACCTGAGGGTTGCAGGAGCATAACATACAGGATTTACTTCAGGTATCCAGAAAGAACCTTAAGGGCAGAAGAGGTGGAGGAAAAGATAGAGAGGATTCTTGATAAATTGAAAGAAATTGATGTTGTTTTGAGGCAATAATGTTTGATATAGAGGAGATGGTTTCAAGGATTGAAAAACTTAAAGAGAAGATCAGGAAACTGAAAGAGGAGAATAGGGCCCTGAATGAGGAGATTGAGAGGTTACAGGATGTGAAGAACAGGGCCCTGGAGAAGGTTGAGGGAATGATAGAGAAGATAAACCAACAGCAGGGGTAGCATGGGAAAACAGATAACTGTAGAAATCTTTGGAAATAAATATACTCTTGATACAGATAGGGATATAAATGAGGCAACAAGAATAGCAGGATATGTTGATGCCAAAATGAGAGAGATGAGGGAGAAGTTTCCATATACCTCCCCCATATCCCTGGCTATTCTGGCTGCGCTCAACATTGCAGATGACCTTTATACCCTTCAAAAAAAGATAGAAGAACTGGAAGAAATGCTCTAAATCTCCCATGCTACCCCTCTTGAAGAGAAAGAGGGGTGAATCATGACTGCTACTGTTTCCATAATCACAGGAATACTTGCCCTTGCAATAGGGTTTTATGCTGCCTACTTTTTCCTCTCAAGAAAATCAACAAAGGCACGCACAAAGGCTGACCAGATTATTGAGGATGCGAGGAAGCAGGCAGAGGAAATTTTGAGGAAGGCGCAGGAGGAGAGTGCCAGACTCAGAATGCAGATGCTATCAGACATAGAAACAGAGAGGAAGAACAGGATAAAAGAGGTTGAGTATCAGGAGAAGAGGCTTGCAGAGAAAGAACAACTGATAGATAGAAGGGCGGATGTGGTAGCGAGGAAAGAGCAGGAACTGATGAAGAGGGAGAAGAACCTTGAGCACAGAGAAGAGGCAGTTAAGGCAAAGGAGGAGAGATACACAAAACTTCTTGAAGAGGAGAATATAAGGCTTGAGAGGATATCAGGTCTTACCAGGGAAGAGGCGAGGCAGATTCTACTTGATAATGTTAAGGAACAGGTGAAGCACGAGGCGGCAAGGATTGCAAGGGAGATTAAACAGAAGGCAAAGGAGGAGGCAGAAAGGGAGGCAAAGGAGATTATTGCCTATGCAATCCAGAGATGTGCAACAGACCACATTGCAGAGACCACAATAAGTGTAGTTCCACTCCCCAATGATGATATGAAGGGAAGGATAATCGGAAGGGAAGGAAGGAATATAAGAACCTTTGAGAATATAACAGGGGTTGAGGTTATAATTGATGATACACCAGAGGCGGTAACACTTTCCTCCTTTGACCCTGTAAGAAGAGAAATGGCAAGGATGGCTCTTGAGGAACTCATACAGGACGGGAGAATTCATCCTGCAAGGATTGAAGAGGTTGTTGCAAAGGCTGAAAAGGAGATTAATGAATTGATTAAGAAAACAGGGGAGGAGACCGTTCTTGAACTTGGCCTTCCAGGCCTCCATCCTGAACTCAAGAAACTTGTTGGTAAACTCAGATTCAGGACAAGTTATGGCCAGAATGTACTCCAGCACTCCAAAGAGGTGGCGTATCTCGCAGGGATAATGGCGGGTGAACTTGGGCTTGACCCACAGATTGCGAAGAGGGCTGGACTTCTCCATGATATTGGGAAGGCAGTTCCGCAGGAGTATGAAGGGACACATGCCTCAATAGGTGCTGAACTTGCCCAGAGGTATGGAGAAGACCCTATTATTGTGAATGCTATTGAGGCTCACCATGAAGATGTTGAGCCAATATCACCCTATGCAGTGATTGTTCAGGCAGCAGATGCAATATCAGGTTCAAGACCTGGTGCAAGAAGGGAGACACTTGAGGCGTACATAAAGAGGCTGGAGAAACTGGAAGAGATTGCAAAACAGTATGATGGTGTGGGGAAGGTGTTCGCAATGCAGGCTGGAAGAGAGATAAGGATAATAGTTGAACCTGATAAGGTGGATGATGAGCATACAGAGGATCTTGCAGAAGATATAGCAAGGCAGATAGAGAAAGAGGTGAAGTATCCAGGCCAGATAAAGGTTACTGTTATAAGGGAAACCAGGGCTGTTGAGTACGCAAAATAAGGCTGTTGTTCTGTTTATTGGTGACATAGTTGGTAAACCGGGCAGGAGAATACTTGCTGAAAATCTTGAAAACTGGCGTGAGGAGTGGAATGTTGATTTTGTTATAGTGAACGGCGAGAATGCAGCAGGTGGTTTTGGGCTTACTGTAAATGCTGTTAAGAAGTTCAGAAGATACGGGGTTGACCTGATTACATCTGGTAATCACATCCTTGATAGAAAGGACGAAATCCCTGCTGTTCTACAGGAAGATATAGTTCTCAGACCTGAAAATTATGTTGATATACCTGGAAAGGGTGTGTGGAGTGGAGAGATTGCAGGGGTTTCAGCCCTGGTCTTCAATCTTGAGGGCTTAATCTTCATGGAGGAAGAACCCAAAAGGGTGAATCCCTTCAAAAAGGCACTGGAGATTGTTGAAAATTCCAGCGAGGTTATAAAAATACTTGATTTCCATGCCGAGACAACGGCTGAAAAGATAGCAATGGGATGGCTCCTGAATGGCAGAGTCTCTGCTGTTCTGGGAACACACACACATGTGCAGACCGCTGATGAAAGGATTCTACCTGGAGGGACACTCTACATAACAGATGTTGGAATGACAGGCCCCTTTGATTCAGTCATTGGAATGGATAAAGAAGGTATTATAAAGAGGTTCATTACAGGTGAAAGCGAAAGGATGAAGATTGCAGAGGATGACATAAGGATGAACGCCGTACTCCTTGAGATAGATAAAGACACAGGTAAAGGAATCTCAATAAGGAGGATAGAGATTGGGTTTGATTCTTAAAGGTAAACCAGTGAGGGAAAAGATACTGGAGGAATTGAAAAGCAGGGAGGAGAGGGTTCTGGGTGTTTTAAGGTGTGGAAGAGACCCTGGAGCGGACTGGTATTTGAAAGGAATTGAAAAAGCAGCGGAAAAAACAGGTGATAATGTTATTCCTGTTTCAATGAAAAGTGATGGTGATATTGTTGATGCGATTGAACAGATTGATAATTTGAAGAGAATGGTTCATGGCATACTTCTTCTCAAACCATTCCCTGAGAATATTGACATGGACAGGATGATAAGGGAGGTTGGACCAGACAAGGATGTTGAGGGAATACACCCTGAAAATCTTGGGAGGCTCCTCCTTGGAAACCCCACTTCCATTCCCACAACCCCAGGTGCTGTACTTGAAATGCTGAAGTTTTATCAGATAGAGACAGAAGGAAAACACTGTGTCATTGTGGGCAGGAGTGAGGTTGTTGGCAAACCCCTTGCGCTCCTTCTCCTCCTGAAAAATGTCTGGGATGCAACTGTTACAGTGTGCCATTCAAGGACAGAGAACCTTGAAGAGATAACAAGGAGTGCTGATATACTCATTGTTTCCATAGGCAGACCGGGGTTTATAAAAAGGAGGCATGTGAGGGAAGGAGCGGTTGTGATAGATGTGGGAATAAATGAGACAGAGAATGGAATTGTTGGTGATGTTGACTTTGATGATGTAAAGGACATAACAGGTGCCATCACCCCTGTTCCTGGTGGGGTTGGTTCAATCACCTCTGCACTCATTCTGAAGAACCTTCATTCATTATGAAAGTTCTCACTGTTTCTGAACTTGCAAAGAACATCAATTACCTTCT